>Ga0207419_1002380_pt1 | contig 12484 bp, 12 predicted proteins | sample ElkSloMetagenome_4_FD_184723 | JGI IMG/M metagenome (GOLD analysis project Ga0207419, IMG submission 184723) | Hot spring microbial communities from Elkhorn Slough, Monterey Bay, USA - MD2A (version 2) | ecosystem: Environmental > Aquatic > Marine > Intertidal zone > Estuary: Microbial mat ... | reverse complement strand
GGGGCGTCGTCGGCTGGCTCGCGGAGCCGGGCAGCAGGCGGCGCAGGCCGTGCTCGCTCACCTGAAGGCAACAGGCTCGTGAGGCGGGGACGACAGGCCGGTGTCGACGAAGCCGGACGCGGCCCGCTGGCCGGGCCCGTGGTGGCTGCCGCGGTAATTCTGGATCCCAGGCGCCCTATCCAGGGCCTGGCGGATTCAAAGATCCTGACCGTGCAGCAGCGCGAGGCGCTGGCCAAAACGATTCGTGAGCGGGCGATCGCCATCGGAATCGGCGTGGGCGAGCCTGAACTGATCGACCGCATCAATATCCTGCAGGCCACGATGACGGCGATGCGCTGGGCCATCGACGCCCTGAACCCCGCCGCCGAATCCGCGCTGATCGACGGCAACCGCCTCCCCGAACTGGCCATCCCGGCGCGCGCCCTGGTCGGCGGTGACGGCCTGGAGCCGGCGATTTCCGCGGCGAGCATCATCGCCAAGACCTATCGCGATGCTCTGATGGTCGACCTCGACCGACGCTTCCCCGCCTACGGCTTCGCCCAACACAAGGGCTACCCCACGCGTGCCCATCTGGCGGCCCTGGCCGCGCACGGGCCCTGCCCCGCGCATCGCCAGAGTTTTCGGCCGGTCGTTCAGGCCAGTCTCTTCTGAAAGCGGCGAGCTTGGAGTGTTCTTTACAGAGTCCGGCATAAGCTCTAGGCCATGTCACGATTCGTACTCTCCACACCAGGAGCTATCCAATACAGCGTCCTTAGCATTGCTCTGGTAGCTGGCCTTTTCGCGCTGACCTGGTCGGCGCAGAACGTCTCTACCAATGCGCTGGCCTTGCATACGATCCTTGGCGGCACGGCGCTTCTTATACTTCTGACGATAGCCAACCCCCGGCTCTGGCGCCCGTGGATACACGTCGTCGCCGACCACCAACGTCTCCAGCTGCCCTCCAGAGATGGCGGTCTTCTGGCAGTCCGATGGGCGCAGGTCGGCCGCATCGAGCGCGGCTGCATTCGTATTTTCGGTCTGTCCATCCCGGCAATAGTGGCCTATCTTGAACTCGACGATAAGGCGTATGCCCAGCTTTCATGGCGACGCGACGATATCGAAGATCCCACAACACCTTCGGGATTCAGACCTGTCCCAATCGTTGCTCTGGGTCACGATCTGGAAGCGGTTCTGGCATCGCTAGAGCGATGCAGGACGGAAACAGACAGCAGAAACCCATAGGCCGATCATGATCGAGAAGCGAGTAAGCAGAAGAGGCGGGGCAGCGGTGAAAACTGAAGGCCTACGATGATCTTGCGTCGTTCAGGATCGCCGCGCTCGACTAAGAAAAATCATGAAAGCAATCTTTCAGGAAACAGCCAGCAGAGATCACTCAAGCCGTCGTAAAGTCGTCCGGAGGTTCCTCGGCTTCTGCTTCCAGCACTACGACTCGCTTAACCTTAGCGGCAGCTGGTCCCCTGTGGAGCCAGGCTTCGAGCTTGCCCAGCGAGTCGGCATCGCCATGAGCCAGCACATCAACGGCACCGTCATCCAGGTTGATGGCGTGCCCGGTCAGGCCGAGCTTTTCAGCCTGACGCCGCGTCGAGGCGCGGAAGAACACGCCCTGGACCCGACCCTCGATGCGCCAGCGACGGGTCTCAGCCATTCTCAGCAATCCAGTCGCTGATCATGACGCTGGTGACCGGGCCGATCCAGGTATTGACCAGCTCGCCATCAGGATCGATCAAATAGGTGGTGGGAAGGGCACGGGGAGCGCCGAAATCGGCCGGCGGGTCGTAGACGTCGACGAGAAGAATCGGATAACTCGCCGGATAGTCGATCAGGAATTCGCGGAAGACCTCGACCTCCGTGTCCTCGAAGGCAAGCCCCAGGACCGTGATATCGGATCGCGCGTCGTGGAGCTGCGACAGATCGGGAATCTCCTTGCGGCAGGGAGCGCACCAGGTGGCCCAGTAGTTGACCACCACCCAATCGCCGCGGTAGTCGGCCAGGGCGTGGGTCCGACCGTCGATATCGGGCAGGCTGAGCGCCACGCTGGCCCAGGCGGTCGGGGTCAGCAGACAGAGCAGGATCAAGAGCTTGTTCATCGTTGCCTTCCCAGGTCGTATTGCAATAGGGATTTCACTGATTGAGTCATGATCCCATGTGCCTGGTGATCGATGGGTCGCAGCCCCTCTTTCAAGGCGCGGTCCCAGTGGCTGTCGACGGGCAGCGCGTCGAGCTCGCCGATCGGCAGGATGAAGGGCCCGGCGCGATAGACTTCTTCCAGGCTGAGCTCGTCGAGATCGGCCGATAGCAGCCAGTCGCCGTCGTCGTCAGGATGAACAATCCGCGATCGATGCAGAAGTTCCAGCAGGCGGGTGAGCTGCTCCTCATTCGCGGCTGGCTCTCGCGTGCTCAGCTGCTGTGAGGAAAGTGCCTGACCCCGTCGCTGCGCCTGCCAGAAATGCCCAAGCAGGCGAAGGACAAGCATCAGTTCATGGCGCGCTTCAAAACGTTTGTCGCCGTGGCGATAGTTGAAGGTCGTCAGGGCGGCGGCGAGACTGGCGCCGAGCAGGACCACGACCCAGGAGACGTAGATCCAGACGAGAAAAATCGGGATCGTCGCCAGGGCCCCATAGAGTCGCTCATAGGTCGGAAACTGGGTGACATAGAAGACGAATCCGCGCTTGGCGGCCTCGAAGAGGATGGCTGAGACCAGCGCCCCGGCGAGCGCGTGGTGAATGCGGACGCGCCGGTTGGGCACGACGAGAAAGAACAGGGCGAAGCCGATCAGCGCAACAAAAAAGGGGGTGGTGTTGAGAAGGACCGCCTGAACCGCACTACGCACGGCTTCCGGCGCCAGGAGAGGCAGCGCCGCGAGGTAGGACGTCAGCGCCAGGCTCGCCCCCATCAGCAGGGGTCCGAGCGTCAGCACCGCCCAGTAGGTGACCAGGCGAGAGGTGATGCGTCGCGGACTGCTGACGCGCCAGATCCGATTGAAGCTCTTTTCGATCGACGCCATCAGCAGAATTGAGGTCACGATCAGGAACAGCGTGCCAGCGCCGGTCAGACCGGCGGTCCGCTCGACGAAGGCCTGCAGGTAGGTCTGGATCTGATCACCGGCGGCGGGCACGAAGTTCTCGAAAATGTAGCTCTCGATTTCGCTCGCCCACTGATCGAAAACAGGAAAGGCCGAAACCACGCCAAGCATCACGGCCATCAGGGGCACCAACGCGAGCAGGCTGGTAAAGCTCAGAGCGCCGGCCGACTCCAGGCTCCGGTCCTGGCGAAACTGCTGCCAGAGGTGCTGGGCAAAGGCCCTTAGCCAGGCGAGGTCGGTCAGAGCGGCGAGCGGGGTCAGCGGCTCGTCAGCGCGTCGACGCGATGCCGATGACCTTGACGAGGACGACGACCCCGACGGGGTAGACTTTAGCGCTTCCTTTTCTTCGCCTTCTTTGGGCTCGTTGATGACCGTTACCCTTTATCACAATCCGCGTTGTTCGAAGAGTCGTCAGACCCTGGCTTTACTCAACGAGCGGGGCTTGAGTCCGGAGATTATTCTCTATCTCCAGGATCCGCCGTCCGAGCAGGCGCTCAAGCGTATCATCGCGGCGCTTGACCTTGCACCCCACGATCTGATTCGCCCGTCGGAGGCCGAGTACGCAGAGTTAGGCCTGAATGAACGAATGACCAAGGAAGCGCTCGTTACGGCAATGGCCAAACACCCGACGCTGATTCAGCGCCCGATCGTCTGCGTCAACGACGGGGACCGCTTTCAGGCCCGCCTCGGTCGACCGCCCGAGCAGGTCCTGGAGATCCTCCCATGACTCAGGTACTGATCGTTTGCCACTCCGTCCACGGCAACACCCTGGCGATGGCTCGGGAAGCCGCACGGGGCGTTGAGGAAATCGACGGCGCGGAAGCGCGTCTTCGCGCCGTGGAGCCAATCACCTCGGCGCTTGATCCGAAGCAGAGCGAGCTTCCCGAATCCGGTCCATCCCTGGTGGATCGCCAGGACCTGACCGACTGCGATGCCCTGATCCTGGGCAGCCCCACGCGCTTCGGCAACATGGCCTCCTCGGTGAAGTATTTCCTCGACGGCACCGGTAGCGAGTGGTTTTCAGGCGTCATGGTGGGCAAGCCCGCCGGCGTTTTCACCTCGACCTCATCGATGCACGGTGGCCAGGAAGCCACGCTTTTAAGCATGATGGTGCCGCTGATGCACCACGGCATGGTGCTCGTGGGTCTGCCCTATACGGAAGCCGCGCTGCGAGAAACCCAGGCCGGCGGTACGCCCTACGGCCCCAGCCACGTATCGGGTATGGACAGCGATCGCCCGATGGACGATAACGAGCGCCATCTTTGCCGCGTCCTCGGACGGCGCGTCGCTGACCTCGCCGAGCGCTTGAAATGATCTCGCTTCAGTGGTGCAAATGGAGTCTGCTTGGTCTGCTGATTCTGCAGCCCCTGTGGTTTCTGGTCTTGAGCCCGCCGGAAGCGCTACCGCTGTATTTCGTCTTGGCGGTCACCTGCCTACCCCTGGTTCTGCTGCTGCCGGGCTGCTGGAAACTGAAGCCCCGAAGCCTGGTCATCGCCGGCTGCCTTCTGATCGTCTATTTCTCGATCGGCGTGATGGAGGCTTGGGCCAGCCGCGCCGACATTCTGCCCGGCACGCTTCAGGCGATCCTTTGCGTCACTTTTTTCACGGGTCTGGCAACGATTCGTCGTCCTCAAGCCAGCTCCGACTGAGGCGACGCAGTTCGGCCAGACGTTCGGCCGCGAAATCCAGCTCCGGCGACACCTGGCCCGATTCGCGCAGCTCGACCGGCAGTTCGAGCCAGCGTTCTCGCAGGCGTTCCAGGCGTTCCTGACCCAGGCTGACAACCTCATCAAAGACAAGCTCCGTATCGCTGAGCTGGCGCACTCGATCGCGGTTCAGAAGGCCGCCCTCACCGGCCAGGAGACCGCGGACGAAAGGATCCTGACGGATCACGCGCGGATAGTGAATTTCCAGAACGCGGCGCATCAGCGCCGTATTCTCCGCCACCTCCGACATCGCTACAGCGAGAGCATCGGGCTCGTCCTGAGCAGGATTCAATCGGCTGAGCAGGCGCCTCGACAATTCCCGGTCACGCTGGCGGGCCAGGCGGTCGAGCTCGGCGTCCACTTCGACGGCGAGCTCGACGCCGTCACTGATCACATCCTTGACGACGCGACCCTGGGTCACGAACCAGTCACGCCATTCCGCGCCCTGGTCCCAGTTGGCGAGAATCTCGGCCTGGGGCGTGGCGGGCTGGCTGACGAAGTAAGTCAGACGATCGGGCACCAGGCCGAGATGGTCGGCAGCCAGCTGACTCGCGACGGGCTGACCGGCGAGGGCATTCGGGCAACTCATCTCCAGCACTTCGGGTGCTGACGATGCAAACAGGTAATGGCGAGCTTCGTTCGACCGCAAGCGGTGGCGAAACACCGTATCGATGCGTCCGGCCCGCTCGAACGTGCCCTCCAGATCGAAGCTCAGATGGCCGAAATAGTTGGCCACTCGCGGGTCGTCGTTAGGGACGGCGCGGGCCTGCCTATCCTCCCAGCGGACGTTGCGGTAGCACAGGTTCAGGCGGCCGAGCTCGAGCTGATCAGCGAGAAGATAGGCGTTGGGGAATTCGCCCAGCAGAGCCCGGCTGACGGGAAGCTCCGCGGCCACGCCGCAGGCTTCTGCCTCCTCGCAAGGCGCGATGACCAAGCCCTCGGGCCGGTAGCTGGTCAGCTGCGTCGAATCGGCATCAAGATCGATATCGGCCTGCGGCCGAGTGACGCCAGCATAGAAGGCGGCCTCCGACTCCTGGAGCACAAGATCCAGCGCGGCAAGCGCCTGCTGATGACGATCGATCAGGCGCAGGACCGGATCAAGGCGCTCGCTGCCCAGGCCAGTCAGGCAATCGATAAACAGCATCGATCCATTGCGCTGGATCTCCGCCTGGCGCTCGAAGGCATCGACCGCATCGCGCCATCGAGACGAGCCGAAGAAAACCGGACGCTGTGCTACCCAACGGCTCAAAAACTGAGCCAGAAGAGACCATTCGAGCGGATTCTGCCAGTTCGGAGGGCGGCAGCTGGCACCCAGCACCCAGTTCAGATGCCCATCCAGGTAGGCGACGCGCTGCCAGCTAACCAGACCCATTTCCCGCTGCAGGAACAGACTGGAGAAGGGCCCGTCCGCGTCACCGACCAGCTCGACCCGGCCGAGGGAGCGACCGGTCTGTGCGACGAGGCGCTGGAGGCAGTCCTCGAACAGATTTCTCGGAATCGGGCCAACGAGGTCCGGGGCGACGGTACAGGCCGCCATCGCTTCGCGTAGGGCGTCGCGCACGGGCTGGTCGAGATAGAACTCGGCATCGCTGGCAAACAACGCCAGTCGCGCGTACGCATCGCTCAGGAGCCCGAGCGCGATGGATCGATCAGCTTCCTCCTCGGCCAGCTGCACGGCCGCGTCTTCCAGGAGCGCGAGGACCACCGGTAGGTCCGTATCGATCAGGCGCAGTTCGCGAGCCGCGGCGCTGTTGAATTCTTCCACCTGTGCCAGCAGCGAATTTGCCGCGTCGGATGGCTCAGCCAGGGCCGCGACCTCCGCCAGGGCGTGCATCAGGGTCCAGACCGCAGTCAGTGGATGTTTCAATTGCCGTGCCCTGTCAACCTCGGCCTGCAGCATGTCGATCAATATCAAGCGCCGCGCATCGCCCGGCTCTGTGCCGGTCCAGCCCAAAACCCGCTCGGCCTGCGCCTTGGCAAAACTGGAGGGCTGCGGCAAGGGAATCGGTTCCTCCTCGGACCGGGCCTGCGCCTGCGCATCCTTGCCCTGGACGGCGTTGACCGAGCCGGCGACGGTATCGGCGGAAGCATCACCGGTCGCCAGCTCGACTTCCGGATGGTTCGACCTTGGGGCCGCAGGCGCTGGCCGCATCAGGCTGTTCCAGTAGGCGTTGATTTCGCCATCGATATCGATGGGTACCGAATCGTCGAACCGCTCGCCGGGCGACCTATTGGTCGACGCATTAGTCGACGAGTCAGTCGACGCATCAGCCAACTGCCTGGCCGACTCATCAACCGACGCTTCGGGATCCGCCTCGCCAGTCTGATCCTGGCCCGAGCCCGGAGCATCCGCGATCAGCTCGCCGAGGTCTGTGGGCAAGGGTTCCGGCATGGCCGCCAGGCGAGCGCGCAGCTCAGACCAGACTGTCGGCGCTTCCAGCGCCATCAGCGCCTGCATGCGCGCCAAACGGCCCGCCTCGGGCGCAGGGCGCAGGAGCTCGAGGGTCTCGCCCTGCCAGGGCAAGGGCAGGCCACGAACCTCGACGCCGTCTGCCGCGGCAAGGCTTGCGGATTGAACCAGCCAGGCGAAGAGGCCATCGGCCAGGGTAGCCTGCGCCGGCGGCACGCGCCGTGCTGCGGACACGAGAGCGAGACGGTTGGCTTCGACCCGGGCCTGCCACTGACGAGGGTCAGCGGAATCGTCATCCAGCCAGATCGCCAGTGCGAGGGTCGCCTGGCGAGCCGCGTCGCGGGTCTCGAAGTCCCAGTGCCAGGCCAGCTGTTCCTCGGACAAGCCTGCCCGCGCCGAGGCGCAGGTGGCGGTCATCAGCAGACAGACGCAGAGGTGCCGAGTCCAGCGAGTCATGCCGCTATACTACCGCGCGGACCTGGGCCAAAGTGCTGACCGTGAACAAACTCGACATCCTGACGACCGGCGGCACGATCGACAAGATCTACTACGACGACAAATCGGACTATCAGATTGGACAGCCCGAAATCGGCCGCATCCTCCAGGCCATGAACGTGGCCTTCGAGTGGGACCTGCGCGCGCTGATGCGCAAGGACTCGCTGCACGTCAACGAGGAGGATCGCTCCCTGATCCGCCAGGCGATCCTGACAAGCCAGCATCGGCACTTCCTGATCACTCACGGTACCGACACGATGGTCGACACGGCCGCGGCACTCGGCGACCTGGGCGACCGCGTCGTCGTGCTCACCGGCGCCCTGAATCCGGCTCGATTCATCGACTCGGACGCGGTCTTCAATATCGGCTGCGCCGTTGCCGCCGTTCAGTGCCTGCCTTCAGGCATCTGGATTGCCATGAATGGTCGGATCTGGGACCCGAAGCGGGTTCGCAAGAACCGCGCGGAAAATCGCTTCGAGGCGATCGATAGCTAGGGAACCTCAGACCCGGATCTTGCCGCCGCGCACGAACGGCGGCTTGACCACCCGCGCCTCGAGCATGCGGCCACGCAGAGCCACCTGCACCGTATCGAACTCACCGGCGGGCAGTCGCGCGAGGGCAATTGGGCATTCCATGGTCGGGCCGAAGCAGCCGCTGGTCACGATGCCCTCGCCGGCGCTCGTGTTCACCGGCGTCCCGCTGCGCGGAATACCACCCCGGCCGAGGAGCAGTCCGACCAGCTGTCGCTCGACGCCCGCCTCGCGCTGAGCCTGGAGCGCAGCGCGGCCGATGAATTCGCGTTCGCTTGGATCGAAGGCAACGGTCCAGGCCAGATTCGATTCGAGCGGTGTGGTGGACGTGTCCATGTCCTGGCCATAGAGGTTCAGCCCGGCCTCCAGGCGCAGACTGTCGCGAGCCCCGAGGCCGCAGGGCTGAACGCCTGCCTGCACAAGCGCGGCCCAGAAGGCCTCGGCACTGGAAGCAGGCAGAAGCACTTCGAATCCATCCTCGCCCGTATAGCCCGTCCGGGCGATAAAGACATCGCCGTGGCTCATGGCGCGGAAAGGTTTGAGATCAGCCGCGGCGGGCGCTTTCAGCACCTCAATGACGCGATCGCGCGCCTCGGGACCCTGAATCGCGATCATGGCCAGGTCTTCGCGCTCGCTGATGCGAACGTCGAAGCCCTCGGCGCGAGCCGTCATCCAGGCCAGATCGGCCTCGCGGGTGGCCGCATTGACGATGGTGCGGTAAAACCCGTCGCCGATGAAATAGGTGATCAGATCATCGATCACCCCGCCCCGCTCGTCGAGAAGGCAGCCATACAGCGCCTGGCCCTCCGCCTTGAGTCGATCGACATCGTTAGCCAGCAGGTGGGACAGATAGTCGCGCGCCCCCGGGCCCTCGATATCCACCACCGTCATGTGCGAGACATCGAACATGCCGGCCTTTCTGCGCACGGCGTGATGCTCCTCCATCTGCGAACCGTAGTGAATCGGCAAGGACCAACCCGCGAATTCAACCAGCTTGCCGCCGGCAGCGCGGTGCGCGTCATAAAGAGGAGTTCGAAGAGCCATGGTGATGATTTTCCGGTTGGATTGGACGCTGCGTATGGTAGCCGAGATGGGTGGCCATGATGCCGGGCAGCACGGGACAGGGCCCGCCGCCGCAGGGCGGTCAAAGGGCGCTTAGCGAATGATCGATCGGCGTACGAGCAGGACGACGGGGATCGCGCCTAGAGCAACAAGGATCAGAGAAGGAACAGCGGCGCGCTCCCACTGGCCTTCGGCGGTGAGTTCATAAATGCGGATCGCCAGCGTATCCCAATTGAAGGGCCGGAGCATCAGGGTCGCGGGCATTTCTTTGGCGATTTCGACCAGAGCCAGGAGAAAGGCCGTCAGGAGACCGGGCCAGATCAGCGGCAAATTGACGCGCGCATAGCGCCGCCAGCGCGAGACGCCGAGGCTGCGCGCGACCTCGCCGTATTCCGGGCGGATTCTGCAGGCAACGGCCTCGAGCGGGCCCCAGGCGACGCGGACGAAACGGATGAGATAGGCCAGGATGACCGCGAGCAGGCCGCTGGCCAGGGCGCTGCCGGTCCACTGATCAATGCGCGTGAAGGCGAGCATGATCGCGACCGCCAGCACCGTGCCAGGGATGGCATACCCCAGAGCAGAGACCTCGCCCATCAGCATCACCCGGCGCGAGGACTGGTGTGTTCCGGCCAGCAGCAGGACACCGCCCAGGACCACGGCCAGGGCGCCGAGCAAGCCTAGAGTGAGCGTGTTGCCAATAACCCTGAGCAGCGGCCCGTCGATCACCTCCACGAGCTGAGGACCCGCCCAGATCAGCAGCTGGATCAATGGAATCACGACGCCGATAAGAATCAGGGCAACCTGGCTGGCCGTCGCGAGCCAAGCGCGAATGCCGCGAAGCTGAATTCGGTGCATCTTTGGCCGCCGCTCGCTGACGGTGACGCGCTCGTTGCGATTGAAGCGCTCAGCAACAACCAGGACCAGCACGAAGAGCATCAGAATGGACGCCAGCTGGACGGCGGCCGACAGGTTGAACAGGCCGAACCAGGTCCGGTAGATCGCCGTGGTGAAGGTGTCGAAGCCAAAGATGGACACGGCGCCGAAATCGGCCAGCGTTTCCATCAGAGCCAGGGTCATGCCCGCGACCAGAGCCGGCCGCGCCATTGGCAGCGAAATCCGAAAGAAGGTCGCCAAGGGTCCAACGCCCAGGCTTCGGCCGGCCTCGAAGGCGGCGCGACCGCCCGAGGCAAAGGACGCCCGGGCCAGCAGATAAACGTAGGGATAGAAGGCGAGAATCAAGATGAACAAGACCGCGCCGGGACGGCTGAGCGCTTCGACCCAGGCGGGGCTGCTGCCCATGACAGCGCGGAATCCGCTTTGCACCGGCCCGGCAAAGTCCAGAAGGCCAAGATAGATAAAGGCGAAAACGTAGGGCGGGAAAGCCAGCGGGAGCACCAGCAGCGGATCCAGCCAGCGCCTGCCAGGATATTCACAGCAGGCCGCGAGCCAGGCCATGCCGACACCGATCAGGGCCACCCCGACCCCCACGACCGCGAACATCATGGCCGTATGGCCGATCAGTCGCGGCAGCAGCCAGGTTCTGAGATGATCCCAGGTATCGCCCTGCGGATCGAACCAAGCCAGCCCCAGCATCAGCAGGGGCAGGCCAACGAGCGCCAGGAGCGGTAGCAGGAAAAGCCATCGCGGCCGGGATCGAGTCGACCTCGATCCCGGCCGGGCGAACGATTCAGCGGTAACCGACACGATCCATCAGGCGTACCGCCTCGGCCTGGCGCTGGCCAGCGATCGACAGCGGAGTCTCATCTTGCTTAAAGTCACCCCACTTCTGAACCAGACCCTCGGCATCGACAGCCGGGTTGACCGGAAATTCCAGATTGCGCTCGGCGAACTCCGCTTGCGCTGCATCGGAGGCCAGCCATTCGATCAGGATCTGACCGAGATCCGGGTTCGGCGCGTGAGTCGTCACGCCAGCGCCGGACACGTTGACGTGAACACCGGTCGTATCCTGGTTGGCCCAGAAAAGCGTCACCGGATAGTTCTCGTCTTCCGCCATTTTGCGGCCCAGATAATAGGTGTTGACGATGCCCACATCGCACTGACCTGCCGCAATCGCTTCGATCAGCAGCGTGTCTGAAGAAAATGGGGTGGTCGCCAGATTGCTGACCCATCCGGACACGATTTCCTCGGTGCGTTCAACTCCGTGATGCTCGATCAGCATCGCCACGAGCGACTGGTTGTAGACCTTTTTCGAGGTTCGAAGGCAAAGACGCTCTTCCCACTGCGAATCGGCCAGATTTTCGTAGGTCGACAGCTGCTCAGGATCGACGCGGTCCGGGTGATACACGATGCTGCGGGCCCGAAGCGACAGCCCGAACCACTCATTGTCATTGCCTCTAAGGGATGCAGGTATCGCGGCGTTGAGGGCATCGCTTTCGATGGGCTGTAGCAGATCGCGCTCGCTGGCCTGCCAGAGGTTGCCTGCATCGACGGTCATGAACACGTCAGCGGGGGTGTTGTCGCCTTCTGCCGACAGGCGCTCGATGAGGGCGGCTTCGTTGTCGTTGCTGAACTGGACTTCGATGCCGTTTGCTTCAGTGAAGCGCTCGAAAAGAGGCTCGATGAGGTGGGGCTGACGGGAGCTGTAAACCACCACGGTTTCGACGTTGGTCGCGGCCACGGTGTCGTCGGAGCCAGCCGATTCATCGGCGCTGCCGGCAGTCGTCTCGGGCGGCGGCGTTGGCGAGGGAGCCTCGGACTCGCCCTGCTGCCCGCAGGCAACCAGAGCAACCAGAGCCAATAGGGCGAAAAACTGTTTCATTGGAGGATCTCGCTGATTACAAATCAGCGTGTATTTTAACGAGAATGATTTGCATTAACAACCCCGGCCGGGCACGGTCAGGTCCGGAGCCAGCTTCAGGTCTGGGTCAACATTCCGCCTCGAAGCGGTCTTCGAAGATGCGCGATGACCGGAATTCGCCCGGCCCCACGGCGTCCACGACCAGCTTGGCCGGGATATGGCTGACGCGCGGCCCTCCGTTGCGGGCGGCGCAGGGTCTCAGGGCAATGGACGAGGCAGCAAGCGGCGGCTGATCAACCGTGATCTCGAAATTGTAAAGCGTGAACCAGGGCAGCTTCTCGCCAGTCGGCGCGGTGAAGCGAACCGACGCATCGTCAATCGTGACGTTCCAGGGCGCTGTCAGCACGTCATCAGGTCCGCCCATGAAGGGTTCGGAGACCA
>Ga0207419_1002378_pt1 | contig 12492 bp, 7 predicted proteins | sample ElkSloMetagenome_4_FD_184723 | JGI IMG/M metagenome (GOLD analysis project Ga0207419, IMG submission 184723) | Hot spring microbial communities from Elkhorn Slough, Monterey Bay, USA - MD2A (version 2) | ecosystem: Environmental > Aquatic > Marine > Intertidal zone > Estuary: Microbial mat ... | reverse complement strand
AGGCAAAAAAACTATCGGTAAAAATGAGCAACTATATTGCGTCAATCATAAAAAGCAACATTTAAACCATATTTCAACCACATTTACAACTATATTTAACCATTAAAATAAGGGTAGTACCACAATAATAAATAAAAGAGTGACCTCGGGTAATCCGTTTTGGTCTGCTTGAAATTAAAAAAGGGAATGCATTTAGGCCAGTTTTATTTTTCTGCTAAAATTCTTACCCTCGATTTTCCCTTTTCATCGCATTAATTTCCCTGTTCATCGGCAATTAATTTCTACTAACACGGATATGGATTATTCTTGTGAAAAGTTATTTAACCCAAATACAGGAAACCATGAAACTCCAATTTTTATTCTATGCAAGTCTGCTGGCATTAAACCTTTCAGCTGCAGAGCCAACACAAACCATAAGAGGAAGCGTAACAGACAAGTTAACCCAAATTCCGCTGCCCGGCGCCAACATTACTTTAATCCATACCGATCCTGTTACAGGTACCATCACTGACCTTGATGGCAGGTTTGAACTGAAAGGCATACCCATCGGACGAGTAAGTATCCGTGTTACTTATGTTGGTTATCATCCGGTGGAGTACAAGAATTTATTGCTTTATGCAGGAAAAGAAATGGTGTTGCAGGTGATGCTTGAAGAAAAAATAATTGCCGGTGAAGAAGTTACCGTTGCAGCCCGGAAAAAAAGCGAATCGATTAACAAAATGGCCTCTGTTAGCGCACGTACATTCAGCGTGGCAGAAACAGAAAGATATGCCGGAGCCCGGAACGATGTCGCCCGGATGGCCTCAAATTATGCCGGGGTAGCCAACACCGATGACTCGCGGAATGATATCATTATCAGGGGTAATTCCCCCACAGGGCTTTTGTGGCGTTTTGAGGGGGTAGACATACCCAATCCCAATCATTTTGGTGCTACCGGAACCACCGGCGGTCCGGTAAGTATGCTGAACAATACCCTGCTGGCAAATTCAGATTTTCTAACCGGGGCATTCCCTGCAGAATATGGCAATGCCCTGGCAGGTGTATTTGATATCCGCATGCGAAGTGGCAATAAGCACAAACACGAATTCCTGGGCCAGGTAGGCTTCAATGGTTTTGAAGCGGGTGCCGAAGGGCCCATTTCAAAGGAAAATCAATCGTCGTATCTCATTAACTACAGGTACAGCACTTTTGCGCTTTTTGATGATATCGGCATGATATCGGGTACTACGGGCATCCCAAACTATCAGGATCTGAGTTTTAAAATTGATATGCCTAAATCCCCGGTGGGTCAGTTATCACTTTTCGGACTTGTGGGGAACAGCAACATTGAGATATGGGACAGCAAGTTAGATTCTGCTGAAAACAGTGAAGACCTATACAGCGCTGGCAACCAGGACCTCACGAACAAATCGCGCATGGGGGTAGTAGGGCTAAATCATCGTAAAATTATCAACAGTACTACATACACATCACTTACGTTAGCAGCTACCCATCACTACTACGCGGTAATTATTGATTCGCTTACCAATTATAATGGAGATCTGTTCCCGCTGTACCGGAACAACTTTGTACAGGAAAAACTTTATGGAAGGTTCTTTGTGAATAAAAAAATAAACCGGCAGCTTAATTTTAAAACCGGTTTAAACCTGCAACGTAAAAATTTCACCCTGGTAGACAGCATGTTTAATTATAATTTTGATGCATTTAGCCTTTTAACAAATTCGGAAGGGCATTTTTGGCTAATACAACCATGGATACAAGGACAGTATAATGCTACGGAGAATCTCACTTTTAATGCAGGCATTCATTATCAGCACCTGTTTATGAACAATTCTTATTCGCTTGAACCCCGACTGGGCATGCGCTGGAGCATAAATAACCGCAACATTGTAAGTTTGGGATATGGATTACATAGCCAGCTACCCCCCATTACATTCTACTTTAACCTGCACAGGAATGAAGATGGTTCGTACACGAAAACCAACAGCAACCTTGACTTTAGTAAAAGTCATCATTTTGTGGGCGGATATGAATACCTGATTAATGATTTTACCCGTATTAAAACCGAGTTGTATGCCCAGTACCTGTTTGATATTCCGGTGGCTGCCAATGAATCTTCTGCCTATTCAAGCCTGAATGAAGGCGCTAATTTCTTTGTCGCCAGCCCCGACTTCCTAACAAATAGCGGCACAGGCATTAATTACGGTTCTGAAATAACACTTGAACAATTTTTGAATAAAGGTTTTTACTATCTTTTTACTGCCTCGCTATTTGATTCTAAATACCACGGCAGCAATGAAATAGAATTTAACACAGCCTTTAGCTCCAATTACATAGCAAATTTATTGATGGGAAAAGCGTTCTATTTTAACAATAACAGCAGCCTTGCGATTGATGTGAAAGGGATAATTTCAGGCGGTAAGCGCTACACTCCTTACACCATTATGTATAACGAAGAAGATGAGATTTACTATCGCGATTATGATGAAAGCAGTGTCTTTGCTGAGAAATTTAAAGACTACATTAGGGCAGACTTTAAAATTTCATACAACATGAATTCGAAGAAACGCAACCTTACCCAGCAATATAGCATAGAAATCACCAATTTGCTGAACCGCCAAAATATATTTATGGAAGATTTTGATAAATTTACAGGTGAAACAAAGTTTATTTACCAGCTACCCTTTATGCTCATTCCTCAATACCGGATAACCTTTTAAAAGAAAATGGAGAATAAGATGGAATACAAGCTTGATAAAAAAGAACTCTATTTTATTATCATAGGCATTCCAGTAGTAACCCTGATTGTGCTTTTGGCATATTCGGGGTACTATGGTGATGTATTATCTGCCGAGATGGGAGCAGGTGTTTTTACAAGCTTTTCTTCAACACTTTTCATCTGGCTGGGGTGCAGAACCATTGCCACATTTTTATGGCGTAAATATCCATGGCATATAAATCCGGCAAAACACATTTTGGTAGAAATACCTTTAATTATTACTTATACACTCGGAATTGGATTTCTTATAAATGAGATAAACATAAGGCTATTTGATATCCCTGTCCATGAGCAAGGTCTTCAGGCTATGGACATTGTGTTTACCCTGGTCATTACATTCTTTATACTTTCGCTTCATGAGGGTTGGTTTTTCTTTACAAATTGGAAAACTTCCATTGTAAATGAAGAAAAGCTAAAAAAAGAGAACATGGAATCACAGCTTGAAACACTTAAAAACCAGATTAATCCTCATTTTCTATTTAACACACTGAATACACTTAGCTCGCTAATAGAAGAAGACAAAGAAACAGCAATCGATTATGTAGCACGAACGGCTGACTTTTTTAGGTCCATTCTTTCTTTAAAAGAAAAAGATATCATACCATTGGCAGAGGAGCTGCAATTAATTGAGAATTTTTATCATCTGCAGCAAAAACGCTATGGCGAAAATCTGAATCTTAAAATTGAAATTCCACGGGATTTAAAAAGCACTTTTGTTGCCCCACTCACTTTTCAGATGCTTACAGAAAATTCCATTAAACACAATATAATATCCAAAGCTAATCCATTACACATTGAAATATATGCCCAGGATGATTATCTGCTGGTAAGGAACAATCTACAAAAGCGGAATGATGCCAATCCTACAAGCGGCATTGGGCTGGAAAATATTATCAAGCGGTATGGCTTTTTGACTTCGAAACCCATTGAAATAAACCAGGAAAACAAGACTTTTACAGTAAAAATACCCATACTCAGAAAGGCATGAAAGTATTAATTGTTGAAGATGAACCCACCGCAGCCCGAAGGCTGGTGAAACTTATATCAGCGCTTGAACCTGATGCTACCATTGTTGCAATTTTGGACACTATTAAAGGAGCCGTTGAATGGATAGAAAACAACCCACAGCCATCGCTTGCACTTTTTGACATTCACCTGGCAGATGGATCCAGCTTTAGAATTTTTGAAAAAACGAAGATAAAATTCCCGGTAATCTTTACCACCGCGTATGACCAGTACGCCCTTAAAGCGTTTAAAGTTAACAGTATTGACTACCTACTTAAGCCCATTAAAAAAGAAGAGCTGGCATTCAGCCTCGAAAAGCTCAGGCAACACAGCCATCCCGCCAATGTATCAACCGAACAGGTGAATGAATTGCTTGAAACACTTAAAGCCAAAAACGCGCCCACGTATAAGCAAAGATTTGTCGTGAGTTATGGCGATAAAATTAAACTGGTAGAAGTAAACGATATAGCATGGTTCTATTCCATGAATAAATCGGTATTTATTCAGACCAACGAAAATAAAAGCTTTGGCATTGATACCTCGCTTGATCAGCTTGAAAAGGAATTAAACCCAGAGCAATTTTTCCGGGTAAACCGAAAATATATTTTGAACATCAATAGTATTGCAGATATGTACAGGCTTTCAAAGTCGCGTATAAAAATTAAAACACAGCCAGATTGCTATGATGATGTTATTGTTAGCAGCGAACGTGCATCTATATTTAAGGAGTGGTTAAACCAATAAGTTTATCACACTGCGCGATGAATGTCAAAATTCTGCAGCAACTGGGCTACACGTTCCACAAACATCCCTCCAAACATACCATCTACCACCCGGTGATCATAACTCATGGCCAGCACCATTATGTGTCGGATACCAATGGTGTCGCCCTCAGGCGTTTCCACCACGGCAGGTTTCTTTTTAATGGCACCTATGGCAAGAATGGCAACTTCGGGCTGATTAATGATCGGCGTTCCCGTTATATTTCCAAACTGACCTAAGTTGGTTACCGTGAAAGTCCCCCCCTGCACCTGGGTTGGTTTTAGCTTATTTTCCCGGGCCAGTGCTGCAAGGTGATTTACCTGCTCTGCTAGGCCTGGTAATGAAAGTTGTTCGGCATTTTTCACCACCGGTACTATAAGGTTCCCATTGGGCAGCGCCGTGGCCATGCCAATATTTATGTCTTTTTTATACACGATTTTATCACCATCAACAGAAATGTTCAATTGTGGAAACTCCTTGAATGCCTGCGCTACAGCCTCCATAATTAAAGGTGTAAGGGTAAGCCGCTGCTTGTGTTTTTCTTCAAATGCAACCTTATTTCTGCTGCGCCACTGTACCATATTGGTAACATCAGACTCGCTGAAAGAAGTTACATGTGCCGACACGTGCTTGGAATAAACCATGTGCCTGGAAATAAGCTTACGTAAGCGATTCATTTCCTTTACCTCGTTGTGGCCTTCATAAATTTGTTCTTTGCGTATTACCGGATCCTGTTTATTGCTATCAGGTAAATTATTGAAAAACTTTTTAATTCCACCATGTCCGGCAGCAAGGCGATGAAGCTCCTCTTCAGTAATGTTTTTAAGGTCTGTAGACTGTTGGATTTTTTCAATATCTGCAGCAGATAAGCCCATATTTGCAGCCATATTTTTCAGATAAGGAGACATATAACCTTTTATATCTTCTGGCGGGCCTGCCTGACGGTATTTTAAATTTCTTGCCTGCCGCTGTACCGGCCTTTTCAGTTTATACTCATAATCTGCAGAAGGGGACATGTCGCCTGCGGGCTTTTCCACTTCTTCTTCGATATCCTTTGCCAATGATATTCCCGTGCCGGAATCGCTTTCATCTCCAATAATGGCAAGTATTTCTCCAACCTTTGCCACCTCTCCCTCCTGAACCTCTATGCGCTGCAGTTTGCCTGATGCCGGTGCATGAATTTCGGTATCTACTTTGTCAGTGGCAACTTCTACCACAGGTTGATCTTCCTCTACGTCTTCGCCTTCATTTATCAGCCATCGGGTAATCGTTGCTTCTATAATTCCCTCGCCCATGGAAGGTAAAGTGAGCTCAAATTTTGCCATAGTCATCTATAAAATAATTAAAATATATGCTGTTCCTTGTACAAAAGTATCCAGAACACCTGAATTAAACCCTAAATTTTCCAAGATTGTTCATATTTTCAAAAACATGAAAATATAAGCACCCAGCCCCTAAAGATAATCATTATTCATACATCTGTTTTAAATGTAATTCTTAACGTCTTATGCAACTCATAACCTGGTCTTGCTTCATGCCGGTTTTGAACCAGGTAAAACTGATAATTCAGGTACCATTCCGTATATATGCAAGGAGTTAGTTTTTTTTTCTATTTTCACAGGTTCAATCAAACGGTAACTAATTCATATGCACATGGAAATTAGTCGGATATTTGATATCCTGAACCTTTACAGGGATGTATATCAAAAAAACGATGTACTTAACGCAAAAGTGGATGGAAAATGGGTTCACTACAGTAATCAGGATTATGTAAACTATGCAACCTGGTTTAGTTATGGATTACTGGAATACGGTCTTAAAAAGAACGATGTAATCGTGAGCATCTCCAACAACAGACCAGAGTGGAATTTTACTGATATGGGAATGAACCAGGCAGGAATTATTCATGCACCCGTGTACCCAACCATTAGCCGCGATGAATATCTCTATATTTTAAATCATGCTGCGCCAAAAATTATTCTTATCAGTGATAAGGTTTTATTGGAGAAATTAAAGCCCGTAATCAGCGAAAGTAATTCCAAACCTGAGATTTTCACCTTCAATAGCATTGAGGGAACACGCAACTGGCTGGAGATTATTGAAATGGGAAAATCCGCAGCAGACAAGCATAGTGCAACCCTTGAACACATTAAAGAAAGTATTAACCCGCATGAAATGGCGACACTTATCTACACCTCGGGTACTACTGGTAATCCTAAAGGTGTAATGCTTTCCCATCACAATCTGTTGAGCAATGCTGCATCAGCAAGAAACATTCATAATTTTAACCATAAAGACAAAACATTAAGCTTTTTGCCTTTATGCCATGTTTTTGAACGGATGGTAAATTATCATTTTCAATGGGAAGGCATTAGTATTTACTATGCAGAAAACATGGGTACCATTGCCGATAATCTGAAAGAAATAAAACCTGAGTTATTCATTTCCGTCCCCCGCCTCATTGAGCGGGTATACGACAGAATTATAGGTGTAGGAAAAGATTTACCCTTTATAAAAAAACGATTGTTTTTCTGGGCCGTAAATTTGGGTTTGCAGTTTGATTATAACAGCAAAAAACGACCATTGTATGATTTTAAATTAAAGATAGCCAATGCGCTGATTTTTAAGAACTGGCGAAAAGCACTGGGCGGAAATGTCAGACTCATTATTGTGGGTGGAGCCGCACTGCAACCCCGTCTTTCACGCGTATTTGGTGCGGCAGGAATACCCGTGCTGGAAGGCTATGGACTTACTGAAAGTTCACCGGTAATAGCCGCAAATAACTCCGTTACCGGTGAAATACGAGTGGGAACGGTAGGTCCTGCCTTCGAGAATGTGGAGGTAAAAATAGCCGATGATGGTGAAATTCTGTGTAAAGGTCCCAATGTGATGCTTGGTTACTATAAAGAACCGGAGCTTACAAAAGAAACAATAGATGAGGAAGGCTGGTTGCATACAGGCGATATAGGTGAACTGATTGATGGAAAATATCTGCGGATTACTGACCGTAAAAAAGAGATGTTTAAGCTTTCCAGCGGAAAATATATTGCTCCACAGGTAATTGAGAACAAGTTCAAAGAATCATTTTTTATTGAACAGCTAATGGTAGTAGGTGAAAACGAGAAATTTGCCAGTGCCCTCATCTCCCCCAATTTTCAATATCTCCACAGTTGGGCATCCCTGCATAAAATTCGCTTCAGAGATAATATTGAATTGATCCGGAAACCTTTGGTGGTTGCCTGTTATCAAAAGGAGGTAAATGCACTGAATAAAAATTTTGGGCAGACCGAATATATTAAACGTTTCCGGCTTGTACCGGAAGAATGGACACCACAATCGGGTGAATTATCCCCTACCCTGAAAATAAAAAGACGCTTTATTTATGAAAAGTACCGAACATTTTTGGAAGAGATATACAAAAACAACAATAACTAAACAAAACCCGGAGCCATTCTCCGGGTTTTGTTTTTAAAATCAGATATTTAGTTTGATAATCAGCGACATTGCTACAGGCACTTCATCAACAGTTCCTGGCTGCCATTTGCCTGAAGATAATTGAATTACGCGAATAGCTTCTTTTTCCAGCTCAGGTGGCAGGGTTTTTAAAATTTCAATTTTTATAATGTACCCTTTTTCATCAACCATAATTCGGGCAAAAATATTCTTCTCCTCAAACCCCTGGGAGGCTTTAAAATTTTCTTCTATAAGCCGTTCAAATGCTTTCCAGCCACCAGTATATGCTGGATTTTCCACTACCGGTGCAACTTCTTTCTCATTGCCAGCATCCCAGGCAATATCTTCTTCTGCCTCCACGAGCATTTCCTCACGAATAGATCTCCTGCCGGATTTATAGGCTACTGCATAGCTTTGGGCATGCATACCTGAAACCGCCATATTCGAAACACCCTGGGGCAAAGGCAATGGCTGTGAAACGGATTTAAAAGTACCGGCACCATTCCGGATCTCGGAATCAACAGCTACAAAAGAGGTGTAATCAGTCAACAGATTGTATTTCATTCCTGTTTGCAGAACAATGTTGTTTAATTCTTCATCATTGAAGTTATTGCGCCTGTAATCGTGGTGCAACTGCAACATTTCACGGGCCCATAGATAAGGCAGGGCCTTGTTATTATCTGAAGCCTGTTCCTGCTTAACATTGATACTTCTTGTATATTTTCCCTTTCCTGAAATGCCATTAAGTTCGATTGAACCTGATGGTTCTCCCCTGTACTTACCCATAATCATCACTGGTCGGCTGGCAAATAAATCTGGTATATGAGTGGGTTCCACATCGTAAGCTTCAAAACCATTAAACTGAATTTTCATGCTGGTAATTAGCGGAGAGCGAATATATTCCTGAAATTTATTAACCGTAGATGTAGCATCTTCCTTTTTTGTTACCACAAACGCTTCACCTTTACCTAAGTGTGCTATCCCCTCAATAAGAAAGCGGTTTACAGAGGTCCCAATTCCAAAACTAAAAAAATTACCATTGCCAAGGTTTTGACGGATATAATCAAAAGCTTCTTTTTCCACATTTACATATCCATCGGTAAGAATGATAAATGAACGCGAAAAATCTGAACCATGATTATTTTGCATCGCCTTTTTAAGTGCCGGGAGCAGTTCAGTTCCACCACCACCTCTTTGTTTTTCCATCATTTGAATGGCTTTTTGAATATTTTCCTGTGTGGCCGGAACAGATTCTTCAGAAAGCAGGGCAGTAGTTCCAGCAAATAGTGCTACGTTAAACTTATCAACAGGTCTAAGATTACCAATCAGACCGGTCAACAGGTTTTTTGAAATATCCAGTGGAAAACCATTCATACTTCCTGAAACATCAACGATAAATATATATTCTCTTGCAGGAATTTCTTCTGGTTGAAATCTTTCCGGTGGTTGTATCATGGCAAGAAAAAAGTTTTCGTTTTTTCCTTCAAATAAAAGCACTCCTTCTTTGACTTTATCAGCGGCAATTTTATATTCCAAAATAAAATCCCGGTTGCCTTGTTTTGTACCTGCATCATTAAGCGTTAGCATAAGCTCCTGCTTTGATTTCCATGAAATATTCGTGACATGAGTTTCACAAGAAGCTTTTTCGATGGGCATGCCGGCATTCAGGTTAACTTTGATATCAAAGTTGTACAAGGGAGATTCACCTTCTGAAGTGTATGGATTCTGAACCCATTTTTCAGTTTCAGCATCAGGTGAGTCGGAACTATACCTGGGCCCTACTACCGTAGGATATACAAAACGATAAACACCTTCCTCGGGCACTATTTTTTCGGCATATTCAAGGGTGACTTTAATGGTATCTCCAGGCAGGATATTTGCCACACTCATCTGAAAAACGTTGGGACGGTGTTGCTCCAGCAAGGCAGCCGTTTTTCCATCGTCACGTGCTTGTTGGTAGGTGCTCCGGGCAGCTTCTTTCTCTTGCACAACAGCAATTATCTCCCGGTCTCCCAGTTGGAACTTCATACTATAAATGGCAACATTCGTTGATGCCGGAAAGACATAAGTTGCCTCAATAACTTCATCTGAATTGTTTACATAAACCTGGTTTACAGTAACACTGGCCATAATACCTGCAATATCGACTTCACCCATTGTGGAGAGCAACGGGAATGTACCCTTAACATGCCCGGCAGGTAATTCAAAATAAGGTGAACCCGAATAATTTTCTTTTTCTTGTTGGGAATACAGAGGAGGGAATAAGGTAAAAATAGCAATGAAGATGCTAAAACTTATCCGGCTTAAAAGAGTATTGCTCCTGTATAAAAAAAATTCTGTTTTCATGATCTTTGTTTTTAATGAATACCAAAATAGATTGTTTGGTATTGAGATGCATGAAAAAGAAGGATTCCATAAAAATGAAAATAATAATTTTCACTTTCTATTTAGCTTGTGCGTAAACTCATGTGTCTGATAAGAAAAGTCCAGGTTCGGGGCTTGCAAAGTCAGAAAAAACGCAGGTTACTAATGTAAATGAGTATTTTTCTGACAAGCATAACAGCCTGTCCTGAAAATCGGGAAAGAAATTAGAGTTTTCGCGCAGACACTTAAAAGCTTCTGCGAACAACAAAGACAGGCTAATCCAGTATCTTAATCTTATAAACATCCGAACGCCCGAGGGAGGTATTTTCCTGCAATACCATATATCCAGTATTTGGAATTTCAGCAGGCACAAAGAAAAGGTCATCATCAGGAGAGTTTATCGGATAACCCATATTTTGAGGCTTACTCCACTCGCCGTCAACTAATTCGCTACAGAAAATGTCATAACCGCCTGTATTCAGGTGTCCCTCTGAACTAAAATAAAGGGTTTTTCCATCAGGAGAAATAAATGGTGTGTTTTCGTTAAACGGAGAATTAACCACTATACCAAGTTTTTCGGGCACGTCCCATTCACCATCAGGCAACCTCTGTGACACAAAAATATCAAGGTTATCACCCTCATTTTCCCTGTTGCTGGTAAAGTAGAGTTTGTCGCCTTCTTTGTTAATGGATGCATGAGATTCCCAGTATTTTGTATTAATATTATCATTCAGCTTTCTTAATTCCTGCCATGCGCCATTTTTATAACTAGTCATGTAAATATTTCCATCAAACTCATCATTTCTATAAAAATAAACTTCAGTACCATCATAGGAAACTGATGTAGGATAAAGATCGTTATCTACTTTTAGCACAGACATAAAATTCTGTGGTTCTTCCCAATTCCCATCATCCCCTTTATAGGCAAAAAAAGTAGCATCATAAAATTGAAATTCACGCGTAAAAACAATCATTTTTCCGTTTCCTGATACAATGGCATTGCGCTCCGTAAAAGCAGAATTTACTGGCTTACCCAGGTTTTCTTTTTCTACTTCATAATGCTTGTTTTCAAATGCCATGGCATTTTGAGCGGCAGCAATACTTAAATGTATGCGGCTGATGCTATAAACTTCCAAATCAATATAATCCAGAAATTCATTATAAGCCTGAACAGCCTCCCTGTATCGGCGGTTAACCCTGTAGGCCTCGCCAAGATAAAATAAAGCTTCTGGAGGAGCTCCAATTTCCTTGAATTTGCTTTTTTTAAATTCGGCGTTAATTTTACCTGATGCTTCTTCAAGGTATTCCACGGCCTTATGTTTGCTATAGGGAATATTCAGGTAGCACACCCCTGCGCGATATACTACATTGAAATTATAAGGCATTTCTTTTATTAGGGTAAGATAAAGAGGCAAAGCTTCTTCATACTCTTCATAAAAGAAAAAAGCTTCTGCTTCAATAAAAACAGGCTTTAAGTCCTTGTCGCTTTGGGCCGGTAATGATATTGTAATTAAAAGTGTAAAAACAATTGCAAGATTGGTTTTAAAAAAATACATTCGTACAGGTTATTAATTTATCGACAATATAGTTGATTTATTGATATTAAAATTGTTCGTTAGCAGCTTTTTACACGAATTTTATAAAATGAATGATAAAAGAGATCAATTACATTGTTAAATTTGAGGTATAAAAAATTTGGTTCTACCACGAATTTAATGATAACTTGCAAATTGTTTATATATGGTTGAAATATAGTTTATATGTTGTATTTTGGATTTCAGAAGCTGGAAATTTATCAGCTTGGTAAAGGATATTTATAAGTTATGCAGTTCTTTTCCCTCAGATGAAAAGTATGCTCTAGTACAGCAAATAAATAAAGTAGCAGTTTCAGTTGCCACCAATATTGCAGAAGTAACAAGCAGGAATGGTAACCAGGAGAAAATACATTTTATTAATATATCTTACAGCTCTTTAACGGAAATTGTTTGCCAAACAGAGATAGCTTTTGAATTAGGATACCTAAAGAAGGGTGTATTTGAAAATATTTCGAAAAAGGCAAAAAAACTATCGGTAAAAATGAGCAACTTTATTGTGTCAATCAAAAGAAGCAACATTTAAACCATATTTCA
>Ga0207419_1002377_pt1 | contig 12496 bp, 10 predicted proteins | sample ElkSloMetagenome_4_FD_184723 | JGI IMG/M metagenome (GOLD analysis project Ga0207419, IMG submission 184723) | Hot spring microbial communities from Elkhorn Slough, Monterey Bay, USA - MD2A (version 2) | ecosystem: Environmental > Aquatic > Marine > Intertidal zone > Estuary: Microbial mat ... | reverse complement strand
TTACTAGGGCAGAATCTAGGGCTAAAGCCCTTACTACGAACGAACCCAAGCTAATTTACCAAATTAGGTGTGCCACGCCACTACGGAACCGGACAATCCCCTAGCGGCTCAACAGGCAATTGGGGTATCAAAATTGTGCCATTATTTGCCGTTGTATCGGCTTTAAATGTACTGTCAAGATCAATGTAATTTAGAGAGAAACCATTCTCGCTGGTATTATTACTCAAATCTAAACAGATAGTCGATTCCGGCTCAAGATTCGTCAGTGATCCAGTTTGTACTACAAAACCATTGGCATTGTCAAGAGTACCTAGGTTTCCTGTAAATGTATTAAATCGGACACCCGCGAAAAGTTCAGACTGATCTTCTGCTAATATCAACGCACCAAAACGAGCATTATCCATTACTGTGTTTCTTTCTAGTAGTAGCTGAAAAGTGGCATTATTGAGTGCGTCCACAAAAATGCCATCCGGTTCCGGTAAATTGAGTGTAATGCCCTGAAAGCCATTCCTATCCACTCGATTATCAGTGATCGTCAGTCTCAATGTGGCAGATTCTTGAATGCTAACGCCAATACCATGATGACCATTATTCAAAATCTCATTGTTGTCAATCGTGACGTCTAAATCTGACTCCCCGATCATAAAACCCGCAATCCCTAACGTTTCATTCTCAAAAATATGGTTGTTTTGGACAATGACTTCTCCTTCAGTATCAGTAGTAGAGTCTACAGTTATTCCCCGCCCCTGATTTCTCGCGACGGTATTTTCCTCAATCATTACCATTCCACTGGAATTATCCAAGAATGCGAAGATAATCCCATCCCTTTGATTATTTAAAATAGTATTATTGGCAATAGTGAATGCACCTTGAGAATTATCCCGCATAAATAGGACAATTCCATTAAACTGATTGTCCGACAGCGTATTATCTAAAACTGTAACCGTTTCAGCGGAATCTGCAAATAATCCCATGATAATCCCGTCTTCTTGATTGCCCCTCAGATTATTGTTGGTTATGGTGACTATTCCATCGGAATTATCCACTAGTGCCATAGCAATTCCATCAAACTGATTGTCTGAAATCTGGTTATTGACAATTGTGACGCTTGAATTTGAATTGCCAAATAGTTCAGAGACAAGTCCGGTACTGCCATTGCTCACGATTGTATTCTCATTAACATCAAAGTTAACATTGATGGCATTCACTAATCTGACACCAATACCGTTAAATTGATTACCATTAATTATATTTTCAGAAAGGGTTACTGTACTGTCCTCAGCATTAAACAGAATAATATCCATCCCATCCCCTGTGGTATTTAGGATCTGATTTCTGATCAAGTTGAGGTTGATCGAACCCGCCGTATTCCCAATAAAAAATCCGCTATTACCCAAACCACCTGTCGTATCAATACTATTATCGGTAACGGTGACATTTCCTGTCGTCTCCAGTAGCACAATACCAGCTTGAGTGGAATTCGCGATCGCGTTATCCCGAATTGTTACTGTATCAATCTCCGTTCCCTCAATCGCAAAAGTACCCGCATCAGGGATATAAAACCCAGATAGGGTAGTTTGATTCCCCATTGTCACTGAAACTGCCGCGCCTGGAGTAATCGTCGGGAGTACCCCCGCACCCGATAGCGGTAATTGCACGATCCCTCGTTCTATCGTATCCACTTGCTGAATTGGACCTGTGGATAACACCTGCACTTGATCAGGAATTGTAAACGGCGGAATCCCTGGATTGGTTCCGGGTTGTACATAAACAATATCATTGCCATCAGATACCGTTTGATCTAACCCATTCTCAACGATACCAAAGGGATTTTCAAACGTACCCTCTCCCCCCATTTCACCTAAACGGATATGCTGGAATACATAAGGTTCCCCTGTTTCCGGATTCGTCGCTGGTACGTCTTGGAAATCATCTTGATGATCAATTACAATTGCATTCGTTCGCTGCACCGATTCTGCTACTCGTGCCAAAACTTGATCATCTTCATCCCCTAACCCTTGGGGACGACTTCCGGGAAATGTCGCTCCCACTGTAAACACTAAATTCGTGCCAAATAAATCATCATTTTGTAGGGACAACCCCAGATTAAAATTATCTGAAGGACGTGCTTCCAATCTCACTCGCCATCCCCATATCTCTGAACTCCCTTCCGCATCATACCAATACAATCCCCCATAGCCGCGCAGATCCCCATCTATACCAATTCGAGCAAGTTTTGCGCCAACTTCTGCATCCCACCCTCCCATGGCGGCTTCTTTGTTTTGCCCCTGTTCTAAAATCAAGAAATTGCGGCGAAAGAAAATATCTCGAACTCCAGCATCACCAACTCCTTGGCGTGTATCGCCTATGGGTAAATAACCATTCACCCGAAAATCCCAAACAGTTCCTAAACTTTCTATGCCTAACCCCAATTGATTAAAGGTATTGTGACCTGTATGACGGTTATCATAACTCATATAACCGCCCCAAATTCTATGGGAATTGGCACTATAGGTACGATATCCCAGGATCAGATTACCCCCCAAATTGGCATCATCGTTATCCAGAAAGAGTCGCCCTTCCAGAAACGTCAGATTTTTACCTGGAGTTTGCAAAAGGGGAACAAATCCCTCTAGGCGGGTAAATCCATCAAATCCACCACCAGAACTCGTATGTCCAATTCCCAAACGGGGTTTGATTCTCAAGTTATCAGCCGTTTCGGATGCCGCCTCTGTCTGCGCTAGCATTGGTGGGCTAGAGATAGAGAGGAGGAGTACACTGATTAATCCCAGTTTTGTGTTTTTCATTAGTCTAAAGGCAGAATTGAGGAGAGATGTTCCGGTGGAACCTTTCTCAATTCTGGTGAATGCCTGTAAATTTTATATTTATACATTTGTGACCTATGTCACTACCTAACCTTATCACAGATCACGATTTGCCTTTTAGGAAAATCACAAACTATCTTTTAGGACGATCACAAAATTGATCTAGAAAATGATTCATAATTATGACAACAAAAATAAACATTTAATATTTGTGAAGTCAATGAACGTTACTCTGCCTCAGACAAATATCGAAGACTTAGTGACTAAGGTTTTAATGAATCGCTGCATTACCCCCTCCGATCAGCAATTTTTAAAACGTGCTTTACTGTATAAAGATAGCTTAAAGGAACATGAACGAATTCTCATTGAACGAGTTTTTTATGGGATACGACATGGATTGCTGCAAATCCTTGAATCCACATCGGTTTAGCGATTGTTCGGGATAGATAAATTCCAGAAAGTTGGGCTGGGCGTTTTTCCACCTATAAAACCTTGTCCTCGAACGAAGTGAAGGAGCCGGAAGCGTAATCCGTAAAATTGCCACAAAGGAAGCCTACACCGACCCTACGGGTAAGGTGTAGGAGGATGTCACGAGTGTATTCTACCATTGGGCATGATAGTTCCGGCTAAGGAGGCATCACTTAAGTCCGCTCCCATTAAATTAGCGCCAATTAAGTTAGCCCCATTCAGATTGGCATGACTTAAGTTAGCATCCTTTAAATAAGCCAAAAGCAAACCTGCTCGCTGGAGATTCGACTCAGCTAAGTTGGCATGTTCTAAGTTCGCCTCTAGCAAATTAGCCCCTGACAAATTAGCTTTATATAAATTGGCTCGGTTCAGGTTGGCTTTGCTGAGTTGGGCGCTCTGCAAATTGGCTTTTTTGAGGAGCAATCCACTGAGATTGGCGAGACTGAGATTCGCATTTTGCAAGTGGGCGCCAGTCAGATTAGCCCCCGTAAGATTCGCGTGACTCAGATTCGCACAACTCAAGTCAGCCCTTGACAAATTAGCATGACTCAGATCAGCGCCCTTGAGATCCGCATCACTCAAGTCAGCCCCTGTTAAATTAGCATCTCGCAAATTTGCCCGATGTAAATAGGCTCGAATTAAGCAAGCGCCTCTCAGGTTTGCTCCCCTTAAATTTGCTTGGCTGAGAATGGCTCGATTTAAGATGACTCCCTGCAAATCTGCGGCTTTGAGACTAGCGCGACTGAAGCTAGCTCCCGTACAGTTTGCCTTTGCCAGTTTTGCTCGTTTCATTTTGGCATCGATCAGACTTGTGCCAATTAAGATAGCATGTCGTAGATCCGCATCGAGTAGAGTAGCGCCCGTGAGAATCGCACCACTCAAATCTGCTTCCCTAAGAATTGCAGCCGTCAGATCGGCTTGGGAAAGCGTGGCTTCAATCAATAGTGCATTCTTGAGATCAGCCTTACTTAAATCTGCATCTTTAAGTTGAGCGCCAATCAGTTTAGCTTTGGCTAAATTAGCTCGCTGCAAATGGGCAGCACTCAAATTAATGCGACTTAGGTTTGCTTCAGTTAAATCTGCTCTGATCAAATTAACTCCGGGGAAATTGCGTTCTCCAGTTTCGTGCAAATTCAGAAGTTTTGCTTTAGTTAAACATTGACTTGATTTCATAAAAAATGATTTAATTTATGGCTTTTGGTTAGCTATAGGCTATCTATTTTGGGATTAACAAAATGTTTTGAATTAGGATTTATATTTTCCATAGCCGAAATCGTAGATAAATCCCAAAGAGGATAAAATTCCCCCTCAAAAAGGTGTATAATCAAAAACAGTAATTTTCTCCTCTATAGGGTCGGAGTTTAACGTAAATTAAATCCATCTCCCTATAAAAATATTAGATGCTGAGTGCCATGATTACTGAACGAGTTCGATAGACTAATCGTTATTAATGACTATCTTTGTCTTCAAATCAATGACTATAAATCAATGACTATAAATAAGCTTGTGGCAACTCTGTTGGTATCACCTCCAAAAGTTGGCATAATGAAAGCCAAAACTCCTGAATCAGGAGATAACTGCTCACCGATATTGGTTATTCCAACCGCTACAAAAAGTCTTTTCCTGACGATAAATTTTCATGCCAACCAGGTCTGGGCATTAAACTAGAAAAATCGCTGCTCGTTAATGCCCTAGTGAATTTTACTGCTGCGCCCAAGTCTTGAGAAGGCGTCATACCGTTGGAGTTGAATTGCGTTAGTTTGTTGTTGTAACCGATCGCCCAATTGTCAGTCGCGATAAAGGGCTTCCTTAGATAGCCATCGGTCTCCCGATTAGAGATCCCCTCAGACTATACCTCGCCGACATACTCCCTTAGGAGTTAGCGCGGGTCGTTGACGTCGATAAAACTCATGTTTTAAAGATAATCCCTGGGTGTCAGATCCGGCAAGGTATGATTCATGGCAAAATGGGGCGAAGATGCCCATTCCGCTCAAAAATCATCCCCAAGTCGTTCTCATTGCTGTTATTGGGAGTTGAAAGAACAATTTTTGATTCACGAGTATGGTAAACTCTTGTGATACAGGTTTTACAAACAAGCAACGTTCACCTCTATATGATTCCCTAGGGGCAAACGTTCCGGATGTCTACCCCACACCATACCGATGATAACCACTGCCTCATCCGACCCAAAGCTCTTTGGCTATTGGGCTTATCTAGCTATTGAAAAACATTTCCAGAGAACCGTTCAGTATGAAACTGATGTTCTCAAGGATAAAGATCCCGAAGCGCTACACCAAATGCGCGTAGGGATGCGACGGCTACGGACAGTGGTGAGCGGTTTTGCCCCAGCCCTGGTATTACCCAAAGGCGCTCGTGAGAAAAAGATTGCTAAAGTGGCGCGACGGCTGGGACAACTGCGGGATTTGGACATCATGCAAGATGCGCTGCAAAATCAGTATCTGCCCACTTTGCCCAACTCTGAACAAAAAATAGGCAAAAAAGTATTAGCAACGTTGGAAAAGCGACGTCACCAGGTCTTAGTTCAAGTTCAGAAAACTCTCAAGGATAAACCCTATCAGGAAATGAAACGGGCATTTCAAGATTGGTTGCAGACGCCGACTTACGGAATTTTTGCCGAATTTCCAATTGATCAGATTTTGCCGGATTTACTGTTACCGTTTGTGAGTCAGTTTTTCCTCCACCCCGCGTGGCTTATGGGTGTACACCTTTCAGACGGACAGAAGCAGGTGGCTCAGGATCTGAGTTTAGAGGATGTGGTTGAACTGTTCAGGGTTCAGGGTTCAGTGTTGCATAGTTTGCGGAAACAAGCCAAAGGAGTGCGTTATCAGATGGAATTATTTACTGATTTTTATGAGACGCCTTATCAGGATTATGTGAAAGAGATTAAATCGATTCAGCGTATTTTGGGACAGATTCAAGACAGTTTCGTCTTGGCAGAATTTCTGTCGGATTGTCTGAACTCAGAAATTAAGAAAAAACTCCCAACCCTGGTAGAGCAGTTGAGTGGCGATCGTTATCAATTATGGCAGGAATGGCGATCGCTCCAGGAACGATATCTCCATCCCCAAACCCGCAAGGACTTGCGTCTAATTGTTGTACACCCAGTAGAGAGCGCGACTCCCACCTCATCGGTTAATATCCAAGACGCACAACATGCCAATTTGAGTACTTAACATTAAATATTGAGATGATTTAATCTGTTGATTACCGAGCCTTTACCTTGATTGCTTACAGTAGAGCTGCCCTGCTATACCAGCTTGTAAAAATCTGGCTGGAGAGAGTTGCAGCCCATGATTCCAACTTCCAGAGCCGTTTTGGACGTAAACCCGACTCAATCTCTTGGTCAAGCCGAATTTCAAGATTCACGTCGATTGCATTTTTATACTAAAGGCGACAAAATTCCCATAATTTCTCAAGGAGTTTGGCAGGTTTGCCAAGGTTTAGTTCAGCTCAGTACGCTTTGCCAGAATGGGGAAGAAGTGTGGCTAGGTTGGGCAGAGCCTTCAATGTTTTTTGGTCGTTGGTTTTCTCTGCTGAGTGCTTACCAAGCGACGGCATTGTCTGACGTACATCTGATTTGGTTTTCTATAGAGGAGATCAATGCTTCACCGCGATTGGCTCAGATGATATTACCGCAAATCATCCACCGGATACGCCAAACTGAGGCACTCCTAGCGATCGCGGGTCAGCGTCGAGTTGAAGATCGTTTACAACACTTGTTGCGGTTGATGCAACAGGAAATGGGTCAACCTGTACCCGACGGGACTCGTTTGAAGATGCGCCTGACGCACCAAAACCTTGCCAATGCGATCGGTACGACTCGTGTCACCGTCACCCGACTCCTGAACAAGTTAAAAAATCAGGGCAAGATTAGCTTTGACAGCGATCGCCACATTATTATTAAACCAGATAGCTTCAAAAATATTGCTGAGTGGTAAGACCTTCGTTTTGAGTTGAATTAGGTTTGGAGTAGGGGCTTGGTCACCAAGCCCCTACTTGGTCACTTGGTCACCAAGCCCCTAGGTTGGAACTCCGGGAAATTTAGCCATTCCATGACAAAAAATAACCCACCTAATGTCATGGATGCAGCGATAGTTTATAGTATGTGTAACCTAAGTAAAATCACACGTTAAATTTTTCAGGAGTAAGTCCCTGTCTTTGGAGACGATTTCAATTCCACCAGCTACAGGTAAACAACCAGTGGGACTGGTTGTGCTTTTACATGGCTGGGGGGCTAATGCTAAAGATTTGCAACCTCTAGTGCCAGAATTGGCTCTATCTAACTACCATGTCTTGCTACCTAATGCACCCTTTGGTCACCCACAGGTGGCTGGAGGCTATATGTGGTATGACTTGGAACGAGAAGACTATCAAGGCTTGGCACAAAGTCAGCGTCTATTGACAGACTGGCTAAAGTCTTTGGAAAGTCTCACCGGTATTCCTCTTGCCTCTACGATTATGATGGGCTTTTCTCAAGGGGGAGCTATGGCTCTAGATGTTGGATTACATTTACCCTTGGCGGGTTTAGTGTCAATGAGTGGTTATTGGCATCGCACGCCTCAAGAGATTGAACCTCCCTTGCCGCCTGTTTTAATTGTTCATGGTAGACAAGATAATGTTGTTCCTTTGAGAGTAGCTCATCGATTGCGGGATTATTTACTAGCGCTAGGTGCGCCGATGCAGTACAAAGAGGTGGATATGGGGCATGAGATTGCACCTGAAGTGGTGGAAATTGTGCGGGATTTTATTTTAGTCAATACATGAAATAGGGAACAGGGGGAGTTGGGGGAGATGGGGGAGATGGGGGAGATGGGGGAGATGGGGGAGTTAACTCAACACTTAGTCAGGGCGGGTTTTGTACTAAAGTTACTATCAATCGCGACAAGAAAGTTCCTAAACCCGCCCCTACAAAGTCGGTTTTCTTGAGCGAAGTGAAGGGACACCCAATCTCCAATTAAAACTCACGTCGAGAGAAAATCAGAATCGCGATCGCAAGCAGCAAGATCGTGTAGAGTATGGCATAAACGGCATGTTCTAAAAGCTTTACAGAGGAAGGAAGCAAGCCATAGACTGCCTCATTTTTCAAATTTAGACGGGATAAATCGGGTAAGATTAGGTAAAGACCTTGGGTTATCGTCTCAATCGTCGCATTTTCGCTGAGTTTGCCTAACTCCTGCACATCGCGACTCAAATGTCCCATTAAATAAATGCCAAAGGTTAGGAGTGTGGCTAGGATTGAGCTGGTAAACACACCAAACATTAGCGCTACGGCGACAATTAGGCTTAACTCTAAAAACTGATAAAGCTCTGAAATCAGTAGGCTAGCTAAGGGGTAATTAATGCCATTGAAACTGAGGAGAGCTAAGTAAATAGCTGTCATAGCGATAACCAAAACCGCTAGGACTCCCAGTAACCCTAAATGCTTGCCAATAATTAATTCTGCTCGTGAGATAGGTTTGGGAATTAAAACCAACACGGTGCGTTTTTCGATTTCCTTATTAATCAAACCTGTCCCAACAAATATGGCAACCAGTACTCCCAACACACCAATCGCCGCTAGACCTAAATCCATAAATATTTTATCTTCTGTGGTGGCTGCTACTTCCCTCAGGAGTGGTAGCGCAACGACCAACAGCAGGGCAAAAAAGCCAATCACATAAAAGATGCGATCGCGAATGACTTCCTGAAACCCATTTGTCGCAATTGTCCAAATTCTACCTACAGTTTTTGTTGCCATTTATCTGATGTCCTTTGTCTTATGTCAACTCATTGGTTGCATCGATAATTTATAGAGTTGGTGATTGAGAGGTAACAATTGGTTCAGCGACGCGCCATCCTTCTACCGGATCACATTCTACCTGACTGACAAGACTAATACCGATGTCAGTTTGGCGATTGACGGATATTATCTGACAAGACTTGGTGAGTAAGTTGGCTTGGGTTTGCGATCGCGGACCTTCCCAAAAGGCTTTTAGTTCTAAGTTATACCCCGACTCTCGCAGTGAAATCTCTCCAAGACGCACTTTCCACAAGTTGTCTTCTTTGATATCAGGAGAGGCAATTTCTTGCCTGACTTGAGTTGCAATCTGGTCAATCTGCTCAATCAGTTGTTCACGTTCTCGAAGCAGAAGAATTTGTTCAATGTCTGACCACTCTTGGTTATTAAGCTGTTCTTCTAAGCGAGATGCTACTAAATCTAAAATGGTCGTCCCACGGGGTAGCCTTTGCCTCGATTCATCGGTGGATAGTCTGACCACAAAGGCACTTTTTTCAAATGTATCAGCGGCGATTGTGGGATATTGAACTAACCAGTCTTGTACCAAAAAATAGAATTGAAACCAACTGCTTAGTATCAACTGACTCGTGAATAACCACACCAGCGGTTGACGTTTGTCTCTATCGGGAATTTTGGGTTTAAAATTCTCACCTAAACAAGTGGGCAATGCCGCAATTATTGCCGATATCAGCGGCCAGATCACTAAAGCGTAGGCTGGCAATTCGCCTGTAACAATGCCAACAATATAAATGGTAACCAACGCACCTGTAATCCAGGGACTTAAGAGGATTTTACCAATGCTGATGTCTTTATTGCTAGTTGTTGCCCAATAGACACCTAAAATTAAAAACCACCAACTAAAACTCGCTAATATAATTGTAAAAAGATTCGTCGCCAGAAACGACATTGCCCACGAGAATACGCTTAACCCGATCAGGGTCTGCCAAGAGAAAGCTGTGTCCGGGTTAAATATTTCAAATATAGTTCTTAGGAGGTTATTTACCCAATTTACTATATTGTTTAAAATTTTCCTAATCATTGGTTTAATTTGAAACTAATGGCAAGAGAATTGGAGGTCATTAAAACGGCTTAAAAACCGTTCAACTTCAGTATTTGATTTATAGGTTGGGTATCGCTTAGAATAGAGTATTCAATTCAAGAATATTCAACTCCATAAATCGTAAGACTAAAATCAGCAAAATAGCACTGTAACTATAGGCATTAGCCAGTAGCAAAGCAAAGGCAGGATTGGGTTTAGGATTGGTAATCTTCCGCTTGGGTTGATTAAACAAGCCAGGTCTTTTGTTAGATATATCGGAACTCATTTCAAACTGTTCTGGTTGATCATGAATCCATTGCTTTATCAGTTCAAATCCGATTATTTTGATGATAAAACTGAAAAAGAAAATCATGATACCAATCGAAATTAGTTGAGGATTGGGTGTATTCAATTGACTGCCTAGGGGATGATCAAAGAAAATAAAGTTTACAATTTGAACTCGCAAAAATTGAGGTAACAAAGTCTCTAGAACTAAAAAAGTTAACCAACCCAGGACAACGCTCCACAAATTCAGCGAGGTAGCATATTGCACACTGGTTTTACGAGTAAGGTTTAGCCGTAGGTGCAAGACCCTGGCTTCTAGGGCGATCGCGACCAACAGGAATAAGATTTGAAAGAGAATCAGTTGGAGAGGTAAAACAATAGTTAGGTTATCTACCATAATGGTTTCCGTTTAATCGATGGTATCATTTCCTCGTTCGTCATACTCGCTTTCGTGAGCGACGATCAATGTTACATCCTGGGAACCTCTGACATTCCGCCTTATTCCTCCTAACGACGACGGGGATAACTGTCTGGCTTGTTTATACTATATTAGATTGGCAGGGATAAGAGGATAAATATTATTCTTACCATTCCCGGTTATATCGCTAAACTGAGTTGGGGTAGATTCTCAAGGATCGTCAATGACTAGGACAGGTATTGGTATTCGCACGGCGGCTGAGCGTACAGAACGGATCACGGGTCAGATTCATGTTTACGATGGCGTGGGTAAGGGGAAGTCTCAAGCCGCATTGGGCGTGGTTTTGCGCTCAATTGGTTTGGGGATCAACTGTGCGGAATCCAGTCGGGTCTTATTGTTACAGTTTCTGAAGGGACCAGGACGGAACTATGATGAGGATGCGGCGATTGAGGCGTTGCGACGGGCGTTTCCTCACTTGATTGATCAGGTTCGCACGGGACGAAGTGAGTTTTTTACCCAAGAGGAAGTGACGCGGTTTGACAAGTTAGAGGCGCAGCGCGGTTGGGATGTGGCGAAAGGCGCGATCGCGTCCAATCTCTATTCGGTTGTGGTGCTCGATGAGTTGAATCCCCTGCTGGATTTGGGGTTACTCCCGGTGGAGGAGGTGGTGCAAACCCTGAAAAATAAACCGCCGTCTTTGGAGGTGATTGTCACGGGACGCGGAACACCGCCAGCGCTGTTGGATGTGGCGGATTTACATAGTGAGTCGGTTCCTCATGATCACCCGGTTTCCCGAGAACAGGGGATTGAGGGAATCGAAATTTATACGGGTGCGGGGAAAGGAAAATCGACCAATGCGTTAGGGAAAGCGTTACAAGCCATTGGTCGGGGAATTAGTACGGATAAATCCCACCGGGTGATGATTATGCAATGGCTGAAGGGAGGAAGCGGATATACCGAAGACGCCGCGATCGCAGCATTGCGTCAAAGTTACCCGAATCTGGTGGATCATCAGCGTTGTGGTCGAGATGCGATCGTCTGGCGGGGACAGCAGCAGATTTTGGATTATGTGGAAGCGGAACGGGGATGGGAAATTGCTAGGGCGGCGTTAGCGTCGGGGTTATATAAAACGATTATTCTGGATGAACTGAATCCGACGGTTGACTTGGAACTGTTGCAGGTTGAACCGATTGTCGAGGCGCTGTTACGCAAACCTCGTGATACGGAGGTTATTATCACAGGTCGTTGTAAAAATCAACCCGCTTATTTTGAATTGGCGACGGTTCATTCGGAGATGATTTGTCACAAGCATTATTGTGACAAAGGGGTGGATTTGAAGCGAGGGGTGGATTTTTAAGGTATTTGTCTTATGTCATTTGTCATTCGTCATACTCAAGGGAACGCCAAGCAAGTTATGTCCTTTGTTAGTGAACAGTTTTTCTATTTGTCTCTATCCTTTATATAACAAGCATTACAGCCGATAATCCTCAAAGGAGCGATCGCGGTTTTGAACTCCTAAAGATAGACTCAAGTCTGAATCCGAGTTCCTCCTTAGGTTTGAGTGTGATTCCACCTTACGAGTGATGGTTTTCCCGGTTGTGTGTTGATACATTAGTAATAGCAAAGGAAAACGGCACTGGATGGAGGTTGTTCCGCTGTGATCC
>Ga0207419_1002376_pt1 | contig 12496 bp, 11 predicted proteins | sample ElkSloMetagenome_4_FD_184723 | JGI IMG/M metagenome (GOLD analysis project Ga0207419, IMG submission 184723) | Hot spring microbial communities from Elkhorn Slough, Monterey Bay, USA - MD2A (version 2) | ecosystem: Environmental > Aquatic > Marine > Intertidal zone > Estuary: Microbial mat ... | reverse complement strand
ACCTGTGGACATTCTACCTGAAACTGTATAATGGACTTCTCCGTCATCTAGTAAATCAGTTATAATACCTGTATTAAAAGCACAACTTAGCACCGAGCTTTCTGAAGATAAATTTGTATAGTCTATAGTTTCTAGTTTGGTTGGTTCAACCCCAATTGGCTCTAAACTCGATTCATACTTAACTTTTAAATAGGCATCAAAATATCCAATTTTGTATTTATTCCTAGAAACAGGTAGTATAGAGAGATTGTTGTCTTTAAAAATCTTCGGTCGGTTAATAGAGTGGTCAAACTTTGCCATTAACCGACTTTCTCTAAACTGATTTATTGTAGCAGAGTCTATTTCAAAGAAACCGTCTTGAGAGAGTCTGTCCAAAACTGAATAGTCTTGAAATATTTTCTCCCAAGCTACATCATTCTTCGTTTTTTCGGTTTCTTCGCGTGAGTTATTCATAATTTTGTACTAAAATTTCATCCACTCTACCTCTTTTACTGGGATTTGAGTTTATCGCTCTAATCGCAGATACTTTAGTGTGGTTGTAGTCACGGTACAAATCGACAATAAAATCCGTGTAAGCATTACTGAGTAAAACTTTACAACCTCGACGGTTTAACTCATCAACTGTTTCTTTTAATCTCCTTTGTTCATCTCGATTAAATTTATTGACATCATAGCCTGTAAATGAAGCGCTATCGGAAATGGGATCATAAGGTGGATCGAAGTAAATAAAATCTCCTTTATTTGCTCCTCGAACAGCGTCTTTAAAATCTATATTCAACAGTTCTACTTGGTTGGTGTTTAAATATTGGCTGACTGCTTTTAACACAGCTTCTTCTAAAATATTCGGTTTTTTGTATCTACCAAAAGGCACATTAAACTGACCTTGAGAATTCACTCTAAATAGACCATTATAACAAGTCTTGTTCAGAAATATAATTCTTGAGGCTCGCTCGACTAAAGTCTTATTTTCAAAACTTTTATCACGATCCCACTCTCTAACCGCATAATAGTAATTTTTTTCATTTTCATGATTATTTAAATCTTTAATGAGTTCATCTAACGAGTCTCTGATCACTTTATAACAATTCATTAGTTCTGCATTACAATCATTAATCACAGCTTTTTTGGGTTGCAGGGCAAAAAGGAGCGCTCCTCCACCCACAAAAGGCTCATAGTAGGTATGCCGATTTAGATCGTAATTCTTAGGTAAATGGTTTTCTCGAATTACTGGAACTAGCTGTCTTTTCCCTCCCGCCCACTTTAAGAAAGGTTTTACTAGCTTTTTTGATTTATTTTTTCCCTTATTTGTCGATGCCATTTTTTGCTGTTCACAACCAATAATCTCTAACAGTATTATTGTACCCTAAAGGGGGTATTATATTTTTAAATTTAAGAAACTTAAAAGAGTTGGTCAACGAAATATATTTGGCTATACAAAATTATTTTAAAATCATTGTCAATATTACCAATTTAATCTACATTCGGCTTCATCAAATCCCCCAGAAAGGCTAAGTCCTACTATTGTTCCTATAGTATTGATTTGATTTATTGTTTTAAGCTTATCTTCTCTGGAAAGAGAATTTATGCCGTTCCTGAAGAATAGTAATATCTTGCTCTATGTCAAGTAAATACCAGTTAAAAGCACTGCTATCTTCTATTGTTGGTATAAAAAACAAGTCTTCCCCCCTTTCAGAAGTATTACAGGTGTTCCATAAATCATAACTTTCCAAGACTTGACTTATGCCATTCATTAATTCAATTGGTTTATTGGGGATTTCGCCTTCATCAATAAAAATTTTATGCATAACATCTAATCGAGCTTCTGTTGCAAGCAAATTTGATTCATACACAACAGCAGCCATTAGTCAGGAATCTATAACCTTTGCTAATTCTAAAGTCCAGTCATATCTTTACAATTGAGTAGGTTGATAGCCAGTTAGGGACTCAGGACAACCAGCTTCATAAGAGTTGACACGAAACGCTGGGGGTAAGGGGATTAAGTATAGAATTTCAATTTTCAAAAGAGTAAAGCTATTCGTGGTTTTATTAAATTGCTTTAAAGATATATCTCCCCAAGCAAAATATGAAGATCTAGTGGGAGCCACAAAAAACAGAGGATTATCCTCGCTATCAGTGTTGCAAGCATTCCATAACTCCTGAGAAGACAGTTCAGAGAGAACCTGCTGGCGACAGTTTAAATAATTCTCAATAATTGCATTTTCTGAGTTAGCCATTTTAGGGAAAAGTAACAAGTTTGCAAAAGAGACAATATTGCTGATATGATTATACATCAATGTAAGTGCATCTATTGTACTCTAGTTTGTTGGCAAAATCGGTATTAGGCACACACCAGTCCTGTTAGTCAAGCCTTCTGCTTAGGAGCAACTCACGACCAGACGCGCCCGGTTTTGTGTCTACACTCAAAACTATCCGACTTAGAAAGGAGGGGTTTTGAGGTAACATTATTACCGATAGCTACAGCCAAATAGCCACTCAAAACTATGACCGAAAAGCGAAGGGTCAAGTCGGGGCGGGTTTAGTCGCATCTGGGTCAACCTAGAAAAGATAATAGTGAAACCCGCCCCTACACCTTCAAAATTATTGAAATTCAAAACTATTAAAATGATGTCTCAAATTCCTCCACTCAATACCGAAACCCTTTGGCAAATCTTGAACGAAGAACTGGATGATGATACCGTCAATCAGCTTGTCTGGCATTATTTGGGGTATCGCTATGACCCAGAAACAAGCCAATGGGATTGTACCAACGTACCTCCAGAATGGTATGAAAACTATCCAGAACCCCCCAACTTTATCGAGAGTCGTCCCGCCACCACTAAACTCACTCGTTCGATTCCCAAGGAAAATAAACAGTTATTGAAAGAACAGTTAGGATTTAAAGGCTATAAAATCGGCGAATTTAGTCCGAGACAGACTCGTCGAGCTACGATGGCGAATTGGTTGTTAAGTTACATGAAAGATACGGGATTGAGCCAAGAGTGAATTCATTGATCACGAATAGCATCACCAGCTTAACACTCACAAACCCTGGGCAATGGTTTAGCGATCGCATCCTCCTGGCGGTTCCCGTCAGTGAGGATAAAGGGAATGTGGCAGAAGTCGTCAGTTTCCTGATTATTCTGTTACTCGTCGCCACCGCCGTGGCGTTGATTTCGCGACGATTCCGTATCCCGTATATTACGGGGTTAGTGTTAGCCGGATTAGCGATAACGGAACTCTTACCTAGTCGCATCGGCTTGGATTCGGCGCTAATTTTTAATCTCTTTTTACCGATTCTTCTGTTTGAAGCGGCAATTAATACTGATATTTCCCGCCTCCGCAGCACGATTAAACCGATTGCTTTACTCGCCGGACCCGGTGTGTTGATCTGTTCGGGAATTACTTCAGTTTTATTGAAACTTGAATTAGGGATTGATTGGATACCCGCCGCGATGGTGGGTGTGATTTTATCCATTACCGATACCGCTTTAGTCATTGCCGTATTTAAAGAAGTTTCAGTTCCCCACCGACTGGTTACTCTAGTTGAGGGAGAAAGCCTACTCAATGATGATGTCGCCTTGGTCTTATTTAGCCTAATTTTGACGATTCATGAAACGGGAGGCGTATCCGCGCTGGATGTGATTCAAGAATTTTTATTTGTGCTAATTGGCGGTGCTTTAGTCGGCGCGGCGTTGGGATATCTAAGTATTGGGTTATTGAGCCAAACGGAAGATCCCTTAGGCGGACTTTTACTCACCGTGGCTCTAGCCTTAGGCGCATTCCAAGCGGGAGAATTATTACATGTATCCGGTGTTGTTTCTGTAGTCATCGCCGGACTCGTTGTCGGCAATTTTGAACATTCTCAGGTAACATCGGCATCCAATCAAGTTACGTTATTTAGCTTCTGGGAGTATGCGGGGTTTGGGGTTAATACGTTTATTTTCTTGCTGATTGGCTTGGAGATCAACATTATTACCATTTGGCAAACCTTACCCGCTATACTTTTAGCCTTTATTGCCTATCAAGTTGGGCGTTTGCTCACGGTTTATCCGTTGTTAGCCTTCGTCCGTTTTTTCGACAAACCGATTCCGATGCGTTGGCGACATATTCTCTTAGCGGGTAACATTAAAGGCTCCCTCTCCACCGCCCTAGCCTTGAGTCTACCTGCTGATTTACCCGGACGAGAAACCCTGCTGGCGATCGTTTTAGGGATTGTTTTGGTTTCCTTGGTGGGACAGGGGCTAAGTTTACCATGGATGGTGCGCCATTTGAAGTTATCCCATCGGTCAGCATCTTATCAGCAAATTGAGGAATTGCAAGCTCAATTGATGACAGCTAAAGCCGCACAAGATGAATTAGGAAGTCTGCTAAAAGCTGGAGTATTACCGAAATCAATTTATGAAGAAATGCGAGCCTCCTATCAACTGCGAGTCGCCACGGCTGATAGAACCTTGCGGGAAATCTATAACCAGCGTTCAGAAAATTCACCAGAAAATCGCAGCGATCGCACGAAACTAGAAGCCATTCGCCGCCAATTACTTTTGGCAGAAAAAGGAGCGTTAACAGACGCCCTACGTAAGCGAATTTTATCTGACGCTGTGGTACAAGAGCGAATTAAACGGATTGATGAGCTGTTGTTAAAATTGGAAGATGATTAGTGCAGCATAGCGTAAATTTAGGCTTACTTCCTTTATGTTATACTTATGTATGGCTAAATATAAAATTAAATACCAAGCTCTTCAAAGAGACTGCTTTGACAGCAAAGGTAAAAAAGGGATGAGCAAAATTATCACTGACCGTCGAAATTCATTAATAGTGGCAACAGAGAGTTGTCGTTATCAGGTTATTGGTTACCCCGATAGGGCGATCTATGCTGCCTCTCGTCGTCGGTACCGTATTAAGGGGAGTCGGGGAACAATAGTTTCCGGTAAGACTTCTCAGCTAATCGCTGCACAAAGTTTGAATCCATCAAAGGAACAAACTATCACTTCCGATTCTTTAACGATGAGAGCTATACAAGCTTTCATGGATACTGAGGATGAATGGGCAGAGGTGTACGCCAACCTTGCAAAATCTTGAATTTATTCCAGAAGATGCAGTTATCGCTATCCATGATAGATTGATAGAACGGTTTGGTGGGGCGCTGGGTTTAAGAGACAAGGGTTTACTTGAATCAGCTCTTTCCCAGCCTCAGCAAACTTTTTCTGGTGAATTACTCCATCCCACTATTCATGAACAAGCCGCCGCTTATCTTTATCATTTAGCCAAGAATCATGCTTTTATAGATGGCAATAAGAGAATTGCCCTAGCGACAGCCATTACTTTTATTCAACTTAACGGTTATAAACTAACTCTTGACAAGCCTGAAGCTGAGCAGTTGGTATTGAATGTGGTTGAATCAAAGATAACGAAAGAGGAACTTTTCGTCATATTCGAGAATCATATTCAATCACTAAACGTTTAACCTAGGGACTTGCAAGGAAAACAGATTAGAGCAATCATTTTTCCTTGTATTCCCTGTTTTGTAAATCTATTCGAGTGGCGCAAGTTTAGAGCCAACCCCTAAAAAATCGATGACTTGGTGCAACAGGTCTGCTTTTGTCACCACGAGTATCGTTGATCCGGGTTCAAGTACCGTATTGTCATTGGGAATGACTAAATCCGCATGGGGATGGTGTTGATAGCCAATGATTAAAGACCCCTCTGGAAACCGAGAATCCTGAATCACTTGAGCCACAGTACGCCCTGCAACATCTGACTCCCCCGGTACTCCCAGTTTAAAGACTTCCACTTGACCTTGTTCATAGTGCATGATCGATTCCACTTCCGGATATTCGATCGCGTTGACCATGCGATTGACAGCTAAGTCAACCGTACTAATGATATGATGAGCGCCAGCAATGCGTAGAGGCTCCTTAAAATCCCGTTGGCGGATGCGAGTAATAATATGGGTAACGCCATAGTGTTTAGCCAGGGTAACCATTGCCAGATTCAAGGCATCATCTCGCAGCACCGCCGCCATCGCATCGGCTTTGCGAATCCCGGCTTCGAGTAACACTTGGGTGGTGACAGCACTCCCTTCAAATGCCATAACCCCCACTTGTTCGCGAGCATACCGACAAGCCGCAGGGTCTTTATCAATAATCGCGATCGTATGTCCTAATTCCACTAACTGCTGGGCTAAACTTAACCCTACTAATCCCGCGCCGCCGATTAATACGTACATGATTCCTTTGTCATTGGTCATTGGTCATTTGTCATTTGTGATAATTGAACGGTCAGGTCGGGGCGGGTTTAGTTATATCAGGGTGAAAACGAAACGTTAGTGGTAAAACCCGCCCCTACACAATCTCCCTCATCTTCCCCATCTCCCTCATCTTCCCCATCTTCCCCATCACCCCCATCACCCCCATCTCCCCCATCACCCCATCACCCCCATCTCCCCCATCTCCCTCATCTTCCCCATCTTCCCCATCTTCCCCATCTCCCCATCTCCCCATCACCGCCAGCTTCCCCTGCTTAGCGGATGACAGAAGCAGACTAAAAATGGTACAAAATCTTAGTTTAAATTAAACGGGATAATTAAGTGAGGAAGCGGAATGTATATTATCCAGGTTGCTTCTGAATGCGCCCCTGTGATCAAAGCTGGTGGCTTAGGGGATGTGGTTTATGGTCTGAGTCGGGAGTTAGAGATTCAGGGGCATTGCATCGAGCTGATTCTACCCAAATACGACAACATGCGCTATGACCACATCTGGGGACTCCATGATGCCTATATTAATCTATGGGTGCCCTGGTACGGTGCGGCGATTCACTGTTCCGTCTATTGTGGTTGGGTTCATGGACGAGTCTGTTTCTTTATCGAATCCCATTCCCAGGATAATTTCTTCAATCGGGGCTGCTACTACGGTTGTGATGACGATAACATGCGGTTTGCTTTCTTTTGTAAAGCCGCTTTAGAGTTTATCCTTCAGAGTAATAAGCGTCCTGATGTGATCCACTGTCACGATTGGCAGACGGGTTTACTTCCAGTCATGCTCTTTGAGATCTACAAATATCATGGTATGGCAAATCAACGAGTATGCTACACCATCCACAACTTTAAGCACCAAGGAATGGGGGGAAGTGAAATCCTGGGGGCAACAGGGTTGAATCGGGAAGCCTATTATTTTCAGGATGATCGCCTGAAAGATAATTTTAATCCCTTTGCCTTAAACTTGATGAAAGGCGGTATTGTTTACGCCAATGCGATAACAACCGTTTCTCCTCATCATGCCTGGGAAGCTCGGTTCACGCCCATCGGATGTGGGTTAGGTCATACGTTACATTTGCATCATGATAAGTTTACCGGGATTCTCAATGGCATTAATGATGATTTTTGGAATCCGGAACAAGATCGCTATATTCCCTATCACTACGCCCCGGATAGTTTTGAAGACAAAGCGAAAAATAAAAAAGCGTTGCGGGAACAGCTTTTAATTCAGGATGTCGATAAACCAATTGTGGCGTTTATTGGTCGTTTAGATGATCAAAAAGGTGTTCATCTTGTGCATCATGCTGTCTATTACTCCCTGCATAAGGGCGCTCAATTCGTTTTATTAGGGTCAGCGACAGCGGCGGCAATTAATTCCTGGTTCTGGCACGAGAAATACTACTTAAATGATAATCCGGATGTTCACTTGGAACTGGGCTTTAATGAAGAATTATCTCATTTGATTTATGCTGGAGCCGATTTTATACTGGTTCCGAGCAATTACGAACCCTGCGGACTGACTCAGATCATTGGTTTAAAGTATGGAACCGTGCCAATTGTGCGGAGTGTGGGGGGACTGGTCAATACTGTATTTGACCGCGATCACGACTCGACTCACCCCATGGACAAACGCAATGGATATGTATTTAATCACACCGATTATTATGCGTTAGAATCCGCGATGAATCGGGCGTTGGGATTGTGGTATGACTATTCTGAAGAGTTCCGGAAACTAGCAATTCAAGGTATGGCGTATGATTACTCGTGGAGTGCTTCGGCATCTAAGTATGTGAAAATTTATGACATGATCCGACATCAATAGGGGTTGCTGAATCAGTGGTGAGGTGAGGGGGAGATGAGGGAGATGGCGGAATATATTTTTTATTTGGAGGAGATTTCAGCCTACATTCGGCAAATATTTAAACAGGATTGAACAAACACAAGCCGACGATGCTGTAGGGGCGACCCGCCTGCATCAATGAACGCCATCCATCCACTCAATTGGATCGGGTCGCCCTTTACTCAAACTGATTGAATTGTTAAAATACGCCAAGGGTATTCGTGATATTGATGTTAACTAAAACCCCTCACCCCCAGCCCCTCTCCCACTCTGGGGAGAGGGGAGCAAGAGGGATGTAAAATGGAAGTGGCTTAGAGACATATCATAATGTATTGAACAGTAATATAGCAATCCTATTTGAGTCGTGTCCAAAAATCCCATCCAATAGTCCAAGTCAATCAATAAAGACCAATCCAGAAATTGCTGTATCGTCTCTGGCTTCTTGCTAACTGTGATAGAATTTGGGTAGCATTATTGATTGAGCGGTTGACTGGAATAAACATAGACCGCTCTTTTTTACCACAAAACAAACCCATTTCTTGTTAATTTTTGGAAAAAGTCAAAAAATTATTGTCTATTGCTTTTACTCTGAGCGATACATTCTTTCTTACTGAAGTTCTCCCAGCCGAAGAGCAAACCAAGAGCGATCGCGCTCTCAATAATACCATCGCCTTAGCTGGGATTGTGCTGGGGATTAGCGGCTTAACCGCTACCGCAATTTCTGTACAACAACCCCAGCCGAAATCCTACGCCGATTTTTCGTTTTTATCCTCACCCATCTTTATCTGGAGTTTCGGCTTAAGCTTTCCGTTTATCATCTTCATATTCTATCGCTTTATCGCTGATCTGTGGCGACGTTAATCAATCCGGAATCAGGAGTCATGGTGATTTTACCGGATATTATATTCCACTGTTATCGATCGCCTAAAAAGGCTGAAAAAGAATAGAAAAGGTAATTCCATTATCTTGTAGAGAACCGCCTTCATCCTCAACGCTATTGAGGGGAATTCCCCAATACAGTTGTGCTGACCACGACGGATCGCGTTGCCACAACAGCCCTAACCCAAGACTGGCTAAGGTGTTAGGATTAGTAACCTCATCCTCGTGGTTCCAAACGGTGCCAATATCGAAAAAAGGAGCAACTTGAACCGTGCCAATTCCCTCCGGTTGACTGATAATCGGGAAACGAACTTCCACGGAACCAACAATTCCATTGTCAGCCACACGCTGATTTTGGCGATACCCTCGCACTGTATCAATTCCGCCAATATTGAACTGTTCTAGCGGTAAGAGAGAATCATTAGAGAGTTGCGCTCCAGCGCGAGCGATAATAATACTATCAGCCCCTAAAGCCTGCACCCACTGAAACTGTCCCACCCAGCTCATAAACCGCCCATCAGTACCCGTATCATTGATGGTGGCGTCAAAAGCATCTAAGCCAAAACTAAACTGCGATCGCGCGGCTAAGACGCGATCAGTAGAACGGTTGAGCCAGTCTTGACTAAACCGCACCACGGTTACTTTCGATTCCCCATCTTCGGGTCCGAGGGAAAAGGAAAATGGGATATCATCTAGGACAAAAGTTTTGCTTTGACGCAAATCCAGAGACAAGGACAAGGCAAAGTCACTCGTTGGCGTATGAACAATCGGTTGGCGAAACCCCACGGAAAAGGTTTCTGAGTTGGAGTTAATATCTAAGACCGAAAACGGATCTTCAACAATATCACTATCGCTACGGTTGTAGCTGAGACTTAACATACCATCCCTGGGATTGAGGGGAATTTCATAACTCAGACTATACTGATCGACACCTTCGGTTATGCCATAATCGGCACTTATGCGATCGCCTAATCCCAATAGATTCCGATTCTCTACCCTCACCGTTCCCCCCAAGGAACCGACACTGGGAGAGTCTCGATTCTCTATAGTCACAGAACTCGCCCAAGGTTTTGCCTCTTCTATCTCTAGGGTTAACACACTGGTTCCAGCCATGGTTCCCGCCGATAACTCGGCTTGAATTTGATCCAGTACCGGATCAAGTTGCAGCAGTTGCAGCGCCTCCTCCAAGCGACGAATATTCACCGGGGTTTGCGTCGCCAACTGAATCCGCGATCGCACGTAATCATCCCGCAAACGTTCTAATCCTTGAATCTCAATGCGTTCGAGGCTCCCTTCAACCACCTGAATGCTCACCACACCATCGGTAATATCCTGAGACGGGAGAAATGCACCGGAAGTGGTGTAGCCATTGTCTGTATATAACTCGGTAATCGCCGTGCGAATCGCTAAGAGTTCTTCAAAGGAAGCATTTTGACCAATAAAGGATGCAACAGCATCTTGCAATTGTTCTGAAGAAAAAACCGTACTCCCTAATACCTCAACTCGTTCAACCGTGACATTAACCTCCACATCGGGTGATGGCGTCAGAAAGGGTTCTGGGGTGGGTGTGAGGGGGGGAAGTGATGGAGGCGTCTCTGGGGGCGTCGTCGGCAAAGAAGGCAGATTTGGACGAGTGGGTTCCAGGATTCCCGGTGGAATCTCTGGAGTCGTTTGGCTCATCGATGGCAAGTCTTGAGCTAAGGTGGTACAACTCCAGCTCAAATACGCCAAATTTAAAGCCCAAATCAAGCATTTAAACATAGAACAGTAGCGCCCAGCTCATCAGTTGACAAGGATGTAGAGAAACCCCGGACTGTTGATCGCAAAAGGGAGAGGGTAAGCAGCAGAGAATAAACGGTTGATTCGAGTATCGGGTTGTCAGAGCCGTTAATCCTGTCCTAATTATTCTGACGATCGCTATCAAGCATTTAGTGAGCCAAAACCTCAATTGATCCCCCATAGCATTCATACTCGGTAATATTCTTTTATTTCTTGTTCTACTTTCAGCATCAGTGACCGGAAGAAATACAATATAGTAGCAGCTTAGGAGACGCTTTGTCCCCTGTTTTTATCCGTTGAGAAACCCAAAAACCCTTAAATTCAGACTCCCCAGTTCAGATCAAAATCTTATAAAATAGAGTTAATTGTTATCATTGTTCCGAAAAATGTCCCACGGTTGGCAGTTTTGGCGTCGATTTATTGGATTATCCTTAGCCAGCCTTGTCTTTTGTATCAGCTTTCATCCCTGGTCTACTGGGCAAGCCGAACCCGCCACAGAAATTCAACAGCAGCAATTGCTCACACCGGCTTCTGAAAAACAGCTCGTGTCCAAGGGAATTGCATCCTATCAAATCGGAGAATTTTCCCAAGCCATTAACTTATGGGAACAAGCCTTACCTCAAATTACCGACGAAAATGATCGAGCAATTGTTCACAATAACCTGGCTTTAGCCTATCGGCAAACGGGAGAATTGGCTCAGGCGATCGCGCACTGGCAAAAGGCGATCGAAATTTACCAGGCTTCACAAGATGCAGACAACCAAAAACAGATTGCTGGGCTATTAACGGAACAAGCCCAAGCCTACAATGATTTGGGACAGCATCCGCGAGCGATTACCCTCTTAGAGTCAGCCATTGAACTCGCCACTGAATACCAAGATCCCTTAGCAGAAGCTGCCGCTCAAGGCGCTTTAGGCAATGCCCACTGGAGTTTAGGCAACTATGATCAGGCAATTTCCGCCCACAAACAGAGCCTCAAAATTGCCCGCGCATTGAATAATAACAGTTTTATCGCTACGGCTTTAAATAACGTGGGGAATGTCTATGTCAGCAGAGCCAGCCGATCAAGTTATCAGGCGCAGGTGGCTGAGTTAGAAGGAGATGTTGAACAAGCGACACGCTTAACCCAAGAGGCGCTTCAAGATTGGACACAAGCCAGACTATTCTTTGAGCAAAGTCTGGAAACGGCGCAAGCTTTAGGAAGTTTGACCGAAATTAAAGCCTTAATGAATTTAAATCGCTGGGTGATTAGTCGTCATTCCGCCAATGTCGCTGACAATTCAGCCGAACCCTTGAGTGAGGGCGATCAGGCATTTCTTCAGAGCAATTGGCAACGAGTCAGAGAACTCCTCCCTGGAATACCTGATTCACGACAGAAAGCCTATACCCTGATTCACCTAGCTGAGAGTTTCCAACGGATCGAGTCAGAGGCTTCAACTCAGGAGTCGATCCAGCTTTTAACCCAAGCTTTAACGGTAGCCCAAAAAATAGGCGATGCCAAAGCCCAATCCTTTGCCCTAGGGAGCTTAGGACAGGTGTATGAATCAGCCGGAGACTACAGCACAGCGATGAATTTAACCCGCCAAGCTGAATTTAGCGCCCAGCAAATTCAATCCTCTGATAGTTTATATCGCTGGCAATGGCAAGCGGGGCGGATGCTGAAAGCCAGAGGTAACATCGCCTCAGCCATTTCTGCTTATGAAGGGGCGATCGCGACGTTGCAAAATATTCGCGGCGATTTAGTC
>Ga0207419_1002375_pt1 | contig 12496 bp, 6 predicted proteins | sample ElkSloMetagenome_4_FD_184723 | JGI IMG/M metagenome (GOLD analysis project Ga0207419, IMG submission 184723) | Hot spring microbial communities from Elkhorn Slough, Monterey Bay, USA - MD2A (version 2) | ecosystem: Environmental > Aquatic > Marine > Intertidal zone > Estuary: Microbial mat ... | reverse complement strand
AAGGAAAAAGAGAACGAACTGTCCCGCATCCAGGTGGAAAAAAAGAAGTACAAGGATAAAGACGAAGAGATAGCTGACCTGAAGAAGGAACTGGCTGCCCATAAAAAAGAACTGAAATATGCCAAGCTGAAGCACAAGGCATTGGATATCTTGATTGATATAGCCGAAGAAAGATTTGGGATACAGATTAAAAAAAAAGTTGGAAGGTGGCGGTAGACCATATGCGTCTTGCCTTTCCCTTGCTCAGTCTGACCTTGATATGTAGTTTCTTCGATAGACATCGACAGAGTTACTACGATGCGGTCAAGCGGGAAAAAGAGACCGATGATATCGCTGAAAGGGTCCTTGGGATGGTAAGACAGATACGGAAGATATTGCCTGGAGTGGGTACCGAGAAGCTGTACTTCCTGATGAAGGACTGGCTGGTGGCCACTGATATCAAAATGGGCAGGGACAAGCTCCACGAGCTGTTAAGGGAACATGACCTGCTGATAAAGAGAAAAGATGGTATCAGGACCACCAATTCCAACCATCACTTTTTCAAGTACAGTGACAAACGGAAAGATTTGGAAGTTTTGAGACCGGAAAGATTATGGGTATCGGATATTACATACTTGCCCGTAAAAGGCAGTTATTCCTACTTGAGTTTGATAACCGATGCTTATTCCCGTAAAGTCGTAGGCTGGGCATTAGAGGACAGTCTGGATGCGACAGGCCCCGTAAAGGCACTTAAAATGGCTCTGGGACAACGGAAAAAGAAAGATGGCAGAATGGAGTTGATGCACCATTCGGACAGGGGCGGTCAATATTGCTCGAACAAATATACCGAGCTGTTGAGGTCGAACAATATCGATATCAGTATGGTGCAGAGTGGCGACCCAAGAGATAATGGCATAGCGGAACGGATACACAGGACACTCAAGACAGAGTTCCTGTACGGGAAACCCAAGAGCTTCAGGTCGCTTCAGGAGGCCACAAGGGTCATGAAAAAGAACATCGAGGCCTACAATGAGGTAAGGCCCCATGCCAGTGTGGACTTCCTCACCCCTACCCAGGCGCATGACTTGGAGGGTGAGATCAAGAAGAGGTGGAAGAAGCCCGACTGGAAAAACAGGAAAAAACGAAAGAAAGAGATTGTCCTAGAGGATTATTACGAGTTCAACGGAATAACAGGCCTCTAGGAATAATGCAAAACTTAAATATATTTTTAACCCAAAACCCCACGCAAAAAAGTGTGGAATTCCGTAAGGCTATTTTAGAGACATACAAAGTTGCGGATTTTACTCCTATGGTTGCCAGACCTCTAGTTACTCTTTCAATTGCATCTTAAAAGTCAAAATAATTATTTTTTGCATGACACTTGGTTTCTATGATACATTTCGACCATGTATACAAAAACACCCCTCATGCTACGAAAAACCCTTATAAAATTATGTTCATGATTCATTCCGTAACTTCAATGAAATTCTGCCACTGACTAAACTTTCACAAAGTCCCGCTAGGAGTGGTAAACAAAGAACAATCTTTGGCACTATCGAAGCAAAAACCGTTACCGGTATTCTGCCACTGGCAAGAAAGATTACCTAATAATTATGGTAATATCAACAAAGACCAAAGAAGCTAAAAAACGGTATTATGCGCAGAAATCATATGTTGGTAGGTAGGCGTCATTCACTTCCAACATGCTTGCATACAATGTATTTTGCCCCATGTGGTTCTATACTTATAGTTTTAATATCATCATAAGAAATTGGATCGGCTGTCCAAATGTCATAAAACTCATTGAAATCTTTAAAATCATATTTATCCTTTAAGTTCTCATTTAAATCAATTATACTTTCATTATCGTTTGTATTAAATACAGCCAAATATGTTTCGGTACTATCTATAGAAGTTGCTCTCCAAACTATAATCCCTTCCTGATTATAAATTTCTTTGTTATTTGTGCTATGCTGATTAATTTCAATAACTTTTTTATTTGTTAGTAGACTTAAGGTAAAATCATCCAGCCGCGTTAAATCCATTCCCAACATTAAAGGAGAACGAAATACCGACCAAAGAGTCATTAAAGTGTATTGTTCATCAATTGTAAATAGTGTTTTTCTTTCACCAATTCCATGCTCAGCCCTTATATTGATAATTCCTAAGGGTATCATGTCGCAGTCAGCCCAGCTACCCGGCCCTGTATACATTTGCCAGTTTCTGCACCTCGAGAACATGTCTTTTAAATCGGACCATTCGTCCCAAAAATCACCTGAAATTCGGAACATATCCGCATATTGGTTCACTGTACCCCTGTCCATAATACTTATCCCTCCACCAGGAGAAAGGCTCAGGGTCATAGGCCGTCCAGTATTTTCCAATGCTTTTCTGAAAAGAATAAACTCTTCCAAATGCTGAGATTTTGGATACCGGGCCATATCATCAGACTTGATAAAATCTACTCCCCACTCAGCATACAAGTCTAAAAGGGACTGATAATATTGCATTGCCCCTGGATGGTTGGTTTTCAAAGAGTACATACCACTGTAAAACACACAACGATCTTGATAGCTAAAAACATCTTGGGCAGTGAAATTTGAGCCTTTGATAGGAGTGTTTTGTTCAACGGCCTGAATTGGTATTCCCCTCATAACATGAATCCCGAATTTTAAGCCCTTGCTATGCACATAGTCGGCCAGAGGTTTAAATCCATTTTTACATGATGGAAACCGATTTGGAGCAGGGATTAATCTTCCATACCCATCAATAATTTGGTGTGGATGAGCATTATTTCGCTGATGATATTGATGTTCAACAGCAGTTGCATTTGGAGCATACCAACCTAAATCAACAACAATGTACTCATATCCAAATGGTTTTAAATGCTCGGCCATATAATCGGCCATTGCTTTTACTTCGTCTTCTGTTACATCGGTTCCAAACACATCCCAACTGTTCCAACCCATTGGCGGTGTTTTTGCAGTTTTATTAACTTTAAATTTGTCATAGTTAATATCTTCCTTTGTCGATTGCTGATTACAGCCTAAAAGCATTAATCCAAAAATAATAATTATGTAATTTTTCATATTTCTTATTTCAATTATTGTTGAACTGTTTTAAACTTTTTTAAAAAAGAAAAGACTGTTTACTACTATACATATAAGCTTTTAAGTGATGTCGGATACTTAGATCCGACATTTGAAAGCACTGAAAATATAGCCCTTATCTGTCGGTTTGACGAGATGCATAGTAGTTAAAGTGAGTTTCTCGATGTTACCTCAACGAAATTGTTCTGTGGCAGCTCTTTTTGTTTTAATATATGGCCTACCAGAGATTTTATAAGGTTTTCCCCATACCAATCCATAGAAGTAATGCCGTTGCGCAAATATTCTAAATAATCTTTCTCAAAAAGAGATACAAGGCCGACGTCTTTTTTTAGTTCATACTTTTTCGCTCTAAGTATCTCTAGAAAGTTGAAGATAGAATCTTCATCTATAACAAAGTATGCACTGTTACGATTTATAGTAGTAAGCTCATCTAACACTTGGCCTTTTAAACCTATTTGGTCGCAAAAATTGAAAAATCCCTTTATAATTTCAGAGGAGAAATATTCTTTTTCAGGCAGCACCAGAAAGAGTTCTCGGTAATTTATCAAAAGGTGTGTGAGCTTGCTTAAGCTATCTGAAAAATTTTCGTGAGGTTTAAGCAAGAGACGATTGGCAGTTTTGGACTCTTCCGTATCGTCTTGGAGAAACGCGACTTTTTTAGCTAGCATTTTCTTTTTAAATAGACCGTATAATTCGCTTCTGCTCAATAGCTGTGGTTCTACCAGAAAAAAATGGTAATTCCCAGATTCTTTTTCTAGGATTTCTTTCATCTTGGTTAGGCTATTGTGGTTTTGTGCAAAGTCTATTTCCATGCTGTGTTGCTCTAACTCTTTGGCTAGCTTTCTAAAGAGCGCTTGGTTGGCAGTAGTATGTTTGCCGGTAATGAGCAGGACCCTTTTACTTTTGTTTTTAGAGAGACTTTGCGTTACAAAATAACCCTTTCTGTAAACCGAAGTGATGATTCCCCTTGAGTAAAGCTCTTTGTAAGCCCTACCAACAGTATCTCGGGAGATATCGAACTCAATACTAGAGTTTACGATCGATGGTAATTTTTCACCCTCCCTGATTTCTCCGTTGTGGATTCCGTTAAGGATGTAATTTACAAATTGTTGGTACTTAGGCAATTTAGAACTTTGAAAGTGTGCTGTGTTAAATGCATTCATTTTCATACGAGTTAGTTAATACATTGTGAAATTAGATCAACATCACTCGTATGTGTTAGGACTTATTTTGCAATTACTGGTAAAAATCTTACATATTACTAGTGTTTTTTCACTACATCGTTGGCAAAGTCTTTTGGCGACCTATTAAACTGCTTTTTAAAGCACCTAGAAAAATACGAAGGATCTCTAAAGCCTACTTCAAAAGCGACTTCGGCAATGTTTTTATCATTGCCTTCTCTTAAAATACTCGCTGCTTTGTTTAGTCGCGTAAATTTGATAAACTCATTGGGAGAAATATTTAAAGCGCCCCTTATTTTTCTGTACAACTGTGTACTGGTCATGTTAAATGCGTCCGCCAAATATTCTACAGATAGTTGTGCATCGCCAATGTGCTCGTAAATAGTGTCAGATACCTCCTGCAGAAAGGCATCGTCATAAATGGGCTTCTCCTTTAAATCCTTTTTGCCACCATAAGCTTTTTTCAATTTTGAGCGGCTGCTAATAATATTTTCTACCCGCTGCTTTAAGAGCGCTATATTAAAAGGCTTAGTAATGTAATCGTCTGCACCTATTTCAAGGCCTTTTAATTTATGCTTGGTTTCTGTAAGGGCCGTTATAAAAATGATAGGAATGTGATTGGTTCTTGGATCGCTCTTCAGTTTTTTGCACAAGGCATGTCCATCGGTTTCGGGCATCATAATATCTGAGATAATCAAATCGGGAATATTTCTTACGGCCTTTTCATAGCCTTCTTCTCCATTTTCTGCTCGGTAAATTTTGTATTTGTTCCCCAATTCTATGTACAGATAGTCCAGTATGTCGGTATTATCATCTATGATGAGCACTTGATCGTAATTCTCATAATTGAGCAGCCCATCGGTATCGGATGAGTTAGTATCCACAAACTCCAAATTGAGTTCTCTGTCGGGGCTTTCTGTGTAGCTTTCTTCAATAATTTCTTCAAAGGAATCTTGATCAAGAGGGATTTCTACAGAAAACAGGCTCCCCTTACCCAAGGTAGATTCTACCGAAATTTTTCCCTTGTGTAAATTAACTAGTTGTTTTGTGAGAGAAAGCCCAATGCCCGAACCAAAATCTTTGCGCTCAGGCAGTTGGTCACCCTGATAAAAACTTGAAAAAATAAGTTCTAAATCTTTTTTGGCAATGCCCGACCCACTGTCTCGCACAGAGAAAAGTAGCTTATTGGCATAGCCTTTCTTTTCTTTCATCGGGATCAGGTTGAGTACCACATTGATTTCGCCGCCATCTTTTGTGAATTTAAAAGCGTTGGATAACAGATTGTACGCAATCTTTTCCACTTTATCCTTATCGAAATACCCGCGCAAATTATGGAAGTTGCATTCAAAAGTATATTCGATGCGGTGCGATTCTGACATGAATTCGAAAGAACTGTAAATATCGCGAATGTGCTCTATGATGTTCCCTTTTGTTATTTGGAGTTGCATGTAGCCAAATTCAATTTTGGCAGTATCTAGTAATTGGTTAATGAGCCTTAAAAGCACCTTGGCGTTTTTATGCATTAAATTGTACTTGTACTGCAATTTCTCAGGATTTTTTGGGTCTTGCATCAGGCTTTCTAAAGGACCTAGCAATAAAGTGATCGGCGTTCTAAACTCATGAGAAACATTAGTAAAGAAACTCGATTTCAATTCGTTGAGCTCTTTTATTTTATTGCTTTCAATTTCTTTGATCCTCAAATTGCTGCGCAAACGCTCATTGGCCAAACTTTTCTCTCTAAACAAGTAAATGAGCAAACCCACCACCAAAGTGTAGAACATGTAAGCCCAAATGGTCTGCCACCAAGAGGGTGTAATTTCCACCTTCAATACCTCAGAAATATTGCTTTCTGTAGGAATTCTAGAGGGACTTACCAACAGCTGATAACTGCCTGGGTCTAGGTTGGTAAAAGTTACGCTTTTGCTGCCTTCCATCTTGATCCAATCTTGGTTGTAGCCCGATAGTTTATACCAAAAGGTAGGCTGCTTTTTATAGTTAAAGGCTGCAGATGCCAAGGACACCGTAAAATCACTTAATGCCCTGGGCAAGGTTACTTCATGAATAACACCATGCCTATCTTTCGCTACTTGTAAAACGCTTTGGTCGTCTTCTAGCAAATGTATGTTAGACACACGTACGCGTTGGATATCTTCCTCTAAATCGAAAGTAGAAGGATCTAGGCTGTTAAAACCATCGAACCCCCCAAAATATATGATACCCTCCTCGTCTTTATAACTAGCACCTTTAATAAAGCTATCGCCTTGTAGTCCATCATCTGTTGTATAATTAAATAGGTTTTGGGATGTAGGATCATACATAGAAATACCTTTATTAGAGCTAAACCAAATCCTACCGTAATTATCTTCTTGTATGGCTTTTACAAAACTACTCGCTAAAGGGATGTCTGTTTCTATAGGTTTGAGCTTTTTTGAAGCGCGGTCAAAGAACATAAGGCCTGAGCCAAAAGTGGCTACCCAAATGGTTTCTTTAGAATCTACTAATATATCTCTCACACTAACATGGTGTTCTTTGTTATCTACCTCAAATCTTGTGAGGCTTTGTCTGATCGCATTGTATCTGTAAACCCCATTTTCAGCGCCGAAAAGCATGTCTCCGTTAACATCTTGCATAAAGGCTGCAACTTGTACTTTTAATTCGGGGAATTGATCTGCCAATTCTTTCATATTGAGGTCTTGGTCTAGGTATATTACTCCTAAACCATGGCCTAAATAAAATTGATGATCATCAGTCTCGAAAATATCGATGATAGTGGTTTTTATTTTAGGCTTAGCAGTTAGTTGTTGTTTTTCTTTTGCAATATAGCTAATGCCATTTCTACGGGTGCCAATCCAAAAATTACCTGCTTTATCCTCGTAAAAGATTGCCACTTTTTTGTTGAGAATACCTAAACTATCAAGCTGTGTATCACTGTAATGCTGTATTTTACCATGATCAAAAAGGCTCAATTCACCCCCATTGGCAATCCATATTTTACCGTCTCTTGATCCTGAAAAATAAGGCACATTGGTTCCTTTGTAAGGATTGGTATTGCCATCAATCAACATATACTCTTTAAATTTATGTCTATCTCTTTTGAACACATTCGCACCGGAAGCAAAAGTACCTACCCAGATATTGTTCTTACTATCGCACAATAAGGCTTTAATGCCATTGCCTAGAATGGTTTGGTTTTTTCCTCGTTCCTTAAAATCAATCAGTTCGCCATTGGCTAAGTTGTAACGGTATAGTCCTATAATATCAGTGCCAATCCATAAGTACCCATCTTGATCAAATAGCAAATCGTCTATGGAATTGGTCTCCAAAGAGGCCATCAGTTCTGTTTGATAATGAAAGGAGCTTTCATTGGGTTTTAAGCAGTAAATACCCTGCTCAGTAACCAACCACAAAGTATCTTTATGCAGATGAATTTTTTTTATTCCTTGACCCACTGCATACTTTTTAGCAATTGAATAATAGTCCTTGCCCCCATTGTACGAGAGTTGGTAAACGTTGCCTTCTTCAGTACCTAACCAAACCTTACCCCTCTGATTGGATTGGACCACCTTGATTTTTTCTCGAGTAGCGATTTCTTTCATAAATTCCCAAAAGAAGACATGCTTTTCTCTGTCGAGTAAGGCAATATTATTTTCTTCATAAAGCACAATGAGGTTGCCATGGCCGTCATCGGTTATTCCAGTTACATTTTTTCCTTTTAGACTGTAAGCATCTCGGTCTGTATACTGTTCAAAAGCATCTTCCTGCCTATTAAATTTACTTAGGCCGCCCCTACTGGCACCTACCCAAAGTGTGCTATCTGTTGCTTCAATTACATCGTTGATTTGATAAAAATCGGCTTGTGCGTTGATTTCGCTGCGGTAAACTTTAAATGTAGTACCATCAAAGCGGTTAAGTCCGTCGCTGGTGGCCATCCAAATATCACCTAGATAATCTTCTATAATGTGCCCTACCTTGTGATGCGAAAGCCCGTCGGAGGTATTCAGATTGACAAATTTTATCTTTTCTTGGGCCAATGATACTTGACCAAGCAGTAGCAACAAAAATAGTATTTGGCATTTTTTATTCATCATGATGAAAATACAAACATATTAATAATTTATTGACCTGTTCTGGCAGAATTTATTCTTGAATTTTGCCCAATGCTCGAAACTTGTATGGTATGCATTTGAGCGTGATCCCTTCCGAAACAAATGGATTGTTTTTTATGTAGTTGATGATAAAGATGATTTCTTGTTCGCCATCGCCGTTTAAATCTTCTACCAAAGGAGTTGAACCTATGTTGATCCCTTTTTGCGTGGCTATGGTCTCGTGGTTTGCTGGCAAAGCATTAAATACACTTAGTTTTACCTCATAGGTAAATTCAGGCAAACCAAGTTCAGGAGCATAGTTTGTGGGCACTTTGTTATTGATTGGATAAATGATCTGTGCTTCCTTTTTGCCTTTAGAAGAGAAAATAACAGGTGAAGCATATTGAATGCTACCAATGGAATCTAAGAAATAATATTTACCTGTGGCACCATTGATTAAAATCTGCACTGCAGATTCTATCGCCGGCCAAGTGCCCTTGCCAAAATTGACAAATACGTCCACTTCTCCGTTGTTGGTAAAGTCTTCTACACAGGGCATGGCGTGGGTTTCGTATTCACTGCCTACATTAACTTCCCATAGCAACTCAAAGGTGCAGCCCTCAAAAGCCAAGACTTTTCCTTCAAAAGCATTTACAATAATATCCTCTTCTCCGTCTTTGTTAAGGTCGGCCAAAACTGGTGGCGCTATAAATCCTTTTTGGTCTCCCTTAGCGATGGTGGTGTATTCTTGAATCTTCCCGTCCATGATATCGCTAAGGCTGGTAGCGTAAAAATTGCCAGAAATGGTTTCCCCTCCACTTCCAAAAAATACTCGTAAATCATCATCATATACCTGTATTATGGGCGACATGTAGGTTTCCTTTCCATCGGGCATGGGCGCTTTGGCCAATACTTTCCCGCTTTTTGCTGAGAATACCATTAAGTAACCCACCGGTCTCTGTGTTTCATGTGGGGCTGCTTTTACAAAACCTCCATAAGAAACCAACAAATCTTTGATGCCATCATTATCTTGGTCAGGTACAAGTGTAGGAGTAAAAAAATTTAAGATGGAAGTATCGTTCAAATAGTCAATCTCAGGTACGTGCGGTAGAAATTCCCAAATCACTTCACCCTTTTTCCCATCAATGGCGAGAAATTGAGCAGAACGCCCTCCGATAAACACATCGGCTGTTCCATCTGCTGTGATGTCTTGAAATATGGGCGAACCTACTACTTGGTTACGGCATGGGATTTTCCAGAGTATCTCACCGTTTTTACCGTTAAAGGCCAAAACGCCATTCTCAGAAAACTCCCACTCTTTCTTCCCTCCAGCACCCAATACAACATCTTTGGTACCATCGCCATTTAAGTCTACCGCTTTGGGAGAGCTATAAGTTCCCGCTTGTGGGATGTAGCTTTGCCACTCGTTATTTTGGCAGGCAAAAAACAAGAAAGGTATAATTATCCAAAGCCACCCAAGATTTATTTTAGTTAGAAGAAATTGCCGTACCATCTTTTTCAAAGATTATATATTCTTGATTAACTGAAAGCTCAGTGAGTGTTTGTGTATTACCAGAACCTGCCCAAGTAATCTGCAAAGTATCTATAGTTGTGGCGGTACCAAGGCCTAGGTGTTGTTTAAAGGAAGAGGCTCCAAAACTTCCTCCTGAATTCACTTTTCTGTAGATTGAGCGTAAATTTTTGCCCTCCTTTAATACAATCTTAAGTTGACTACCCACACCAAAAGAATTGCTTTGATTGCCTCTCAAGGTAATTTCCACATAGTTATTGCGCACAGGCATTTGGTTTTCTAGCAATATATTTTGATAAACATCTCCCTCATAAAAACCACCCATTACCATATAAATATCTTGGTCGCCATCATGGTCAAAATCAGCAAAAGCCGCCCCATGCCCTTTTTGGATGTGACCAAACCCATGTTGGGTAACTTCATTGAATTTTTCGCCATTGTAGGTAAACATTCGGTTGGGGATGACTGCCCTAAGGTCAGGATCACCATTGCCTACGTAAAAATCCAACCAACCATCACTATTGATATCTCCGAAGTTGCCACCCATCATGTAAAGAATTTTATTAAGGCCTACTTTTTCGCTTACATCTTTAAAACTGCCATTTTTTTGATTCTCATAAAGCGTACCCGTGGCTGCAAGATGTGTTTGTCCTTGTTGCTCCAGGGCAAAATCTTCGCTGATACTTTTGCCTTCGTAAAATGCATCGGTATGGAAACCAGAAACCAGTAAATCTTCCCAACCATCATTGTTGTAATCCCAAAACCAGCAGGTAAAGGTTTTGGCAAATTCTGCTATGCCTGCTGCTTTGGTAACATCTTCAAAAGCGGGTATCCCCCCTTTATTTAAACCCTTATTTTTAAATAGAATGTTGCGCCCATCTCTACTGCTTACAAAAAGATCAATCCACCCATCTCGGTTGTAATCTGCGGTACTTACACTTTTAACTATCAACTGAGCATTGCTCTGAAATGTCTCAAGGCTTAGTCCTGCTTGTTTGCTTACCTCTTTAAAAGTACCGTCTTTTTGGTTGAGATACAGTTCAGATGGATTGAACTTACCTGTTACGGCTGACTCGTTACCTATGTAAACATCCAACCAACCATCATTATTAAAATCTGCCCATGAGGCTGTTTGAGTTGGATAGGTGCTGTAAATATTCGCTGTTTTTGTAACATCTTTAAAAGAGGGAATTCCTTCTGGAGAAATGCCCACATGCTCAAGCAGCGTATTGGGCAAATGCCCGTAAGGCCCGAGCCAACCACCTCTTAAAATAAGAACATCGGGCAAACCATCATTATTAAAATCTGTCTGCATCATATTGATGTTGCCTTTGATGTTGCTTAGTCCTGCTTCTGCGCTTACGTCTTTCCAACCTTGGCCGTTCAAATTGAGAAATAGCTGTACATGCGTTTGCATGTCCCAAGAGGAAACCATTAAATCTATAAATCCATCTTGGTTAAAATCCTCGGCTATGACTCCTCCTGCTAGGCCATTTACATCCAAACTATGTTGCATGGCCACATCTTTTACCATGTCTTGCCCCTCATCTTTAAAAAGTGATGAAGTAATTAAATGCTCGGCAGGAACTTGCTCGGGATATGTTCCCAAAGTCATAAAGGCCAGGTTCAATAAATATTTAGACTCGTGGTCGTCGGTATTTTCAGACAGCAATGCTTTGTACAATTCAATCGCTTTGGATGAGCCTTCTTTTATTTGATGTACCGCATGCGGTGCAATAGGAATGATGCAAGAACCGTGGCCGTGGTTCATAATGCAGTTTTCTTGTTCTCCTAAGCGCAAATAACCCAAGGCTTTTTGTCGCTTTATTTCTTGCAAAAGATTTTCCCGAGAATTATCTGAATATAGTACGGCATCAGAATGAATGATTTGCTCCAAACTATCAAAAAGTTGTATGGCCCTTTTACTCTCACCTGCTTTTAAATACTCTTTTGCCATAGAAAACAAATGATCATGTTTGATTTCTGGGTTGAGGCGCATTTGATCTTCAAAATATCTTGCCCTAAGGGAGTTGTTGTAATTGTGGTTGGCTTCTTTTAGCTCATGGGCAAAATTTTGCAAATAGGTTTCATCGGCACTTTCATTAAAATCACTTTGTTTTTTAGAGCAAGCCGCACAACTAATTAATGCAAAGAAGAGCGAGCCAGTTATAAAACACCTCATTTAATTATAGCTTCAACAATCCTAAAAACACCGGCAGGAACAATTACTGATGATTGGGGCTCAATAGCTTCTCCACTTAGTACATCTACATAGCTCACTTGTTCTGCGATTTGGCAGCTTAATTTTACTGTTCTTTGCTCGGGATCTACCCAACCCGGATCGATTAGGAAAATCCTGTAGGTCTTATCGTCAGTCTTTAAAACTTGCATAAAAACATCGCCTTCAACACTGAATGCTAAATCTTTAGCTGCTTTTTCAAAAGAGGATTTGATCAATTCAGCGGCCTCGTATCCATTGAGCTTTTCCGAGTTTTCTTCCCAGATGTAGGTGCCGTCGGTGTGTATCCATTCTTTTACATGCGGGAAATCAGTTCTGTCGAAATGGGCGGGTACTATGGTGGCTAAACCGTAAGGAGTGGCAGGTACATT
>Ga0207419_1002373_pt1 | contig 12502 bp, 12 predicted proteins | sample ElkSloMetagenome_4_FD_184723 | JGI IMG/M metagenome (GOLD analysis project Ga0207419, IMG submission 184723) | Hot spring microbial communities from Elkhorn Slough, Monterey Bay, USA - MD2A (version 2) | ecosystem: Environmental > Aquatic > Marine > Intertidal zone > Estuary: Microbial mat ... | reverse complement strand
ATGACCAATAGCTATAGCTATGAAATGCACAATATAAGCTTGCTCGGGCTCAAAACCACCGAGTAGCATTACACCCAGAGTTTTAAGTGGTTTATAGAAAATATTTTCCATCCAATGATAGCGCAAATGCGCTGCAAACCCCATTTCTTTAACGGAATGATGCACCTTGTGGAAGCGCCACAAGACATTGTAATGGTGTAGGGCAATATGTGTAATCCACTGAACAAAGTCTAGTATTACGAAAAAGAGTAAAAGCTGCACCCAGGCTGGAAGTACTTCCATATTGATCAGGGCAATAGAATCCATTTTGATGCCTATCGAGGAAAACCCATACTCCAGAATACTGTAAACTCCAGAAATGACAATGGCAAATACGAAGAAGTTGAAAAACATATAGAAGCCATCCAGCCAAAAATCTTTTCTGAATATCTTTTGATCTTTTCGCCAGGGAAAAATCAACTCAAGAAACCAGACTACCAGTGAAATTGCAATCAACCCATAGAAATAATTGAGATACCATGGCACGTCAAAAGTTATCATTCGCCACGTCCAGTCTAACGATCCTAAAAATGAATTATAAAATGTTTCCAGCATAGTACTCTAATAACACATTGTCCACATAAATTCCTCACACTTCACAAAGAAAAGCTATCTGAATCAGCTAATTTGTGACTTAAGTCGCCTAAAAGCCTTATTCAACGTAACCCGAAGAGCTGAAAAACGTATTAATTATAGAAAAATATATGTTATGAAATTCGGTTTAGCTTTATTAACCACTTGTTTATTAGCATTTACTGCGTTTGGTTCACTTCCAGACGGCTCGGAAATATATATGACGAATCATATGGAAGTAACTGATAATAAGAGTGACGCATCATTCGTCTGTGAAATTGTAGAAGAGACTGATAGGGGTTATTACGTTAAGGCCTATTTCCTGACAGGCGAACTCAAAATGGAAGGCTGGTTTAAAGACAAAGAGCTCATGCAACCTCATGGTGAATTCATTTATTATTATCAAAATGGACAGATAGAGTCTAAAGGAGAATTTATGGAAGGATCAAAATTTGGTCTTTGGGAGCGATATGATTTTGAAGGAAATCCCAAATCGGAAAAAATATATGCCACTCTGCAAATTATGCAGGCAATTTCAGAGAAGTAAACTTGTCTATGAAACAGAAAAGCACCCCGATCCGTCTACGGATCGGGGTTTTTTTATACCGTTTGATTTACCGCTTTACCGTGGCATTGTTTATATTTCTTTCCGCTACCGCAAGGACAAGGATCATTACGTCCCACTTTTTTCTCTACGCGTACGGGTTGAGTTTTTTGAGGGGCTTGAGGTGGTCCGGCTTGCCTGTCACCATTAGATTGACTCAATCCCGGACGGCTCGTTTGGAGTTTACTTGGGTCATCTTGCGATGCTGTGGTGGCTGAAGTGGTCTTTACCTGGTCTTCATTGCCTGGTAATGCAGCTTTTGTTAAGAACGATACTACTTCATAACTCACCCTACCGATCATTTTCTTGAAAAGTTCAAAAGACTCAAACTTATATATCAGAAGTGGATCTTTCTGCTCAAACCTGGCGTTCTGCACAGATTGACGCAAGTCATCCATTTCTCTCAAATGCTCCTTCCATTCGTTGTCTATAATGGCAAGCGTTGCGTTCTTTTCCAATCCTCGAGCTAACTCTTCGCCTTCACTTTGCAAGGTTTTTTCAATGTTCACTACTACCTGCATTGCTTTCTTTCCATCAGAAAAAGGAACTGCAATATTCTCGAATTGTTTTTGGTTTTCGTGAACGTTTTTAATGATGGGAAGGGCTCGTCTGGAAATGGCTTCCACTCGCTCTTTGTAGCGCTCTTTGGCCGCTTTGTAAACAAGTGTTACGATTTCAGAAGCCTTTTTATCAAGGAATGACTCCTGATTAACCGGAGCATCCATTCCGAGGTACTGCAACACTTCAAGTTTGAAATTTTCATAGTCCTTGGCTTCGTGATTATTGACCACGATATTGTTGGCTACGTCCTGAAACATATTCTCAATATCCAGCTGAAGTCTATCACCAAAAAGGGCGTGCTTTCTACGTTTGTAAATCACTTCTCTCTGAGAATTCATTACATCGTCATACTCAAGCAATCTTTTTCTGATTCCAAAGTTGTTCTCTTCTACTTTTCGTTGAGCTCTCTCAATAGATTTGGTGATCATGGAGTGCTGAATAACTTCTCCTTCTTTCAGTCCAAGTCTGTCCATCATCTTAGAGATTCTGTCAGACCCGAATAATCTCATCAGGTTATCTTCCAGTGAAATATAGAACTGCGAAGAACCCGGATCACCCTGCCTACCCGATCTACCTCGGAGCTGTCTATCTACCCTTCTGGAATCGTGCTTCTCTGTACCCACAATCGCTAAACCACCGGCTTCTTTAACACCTTCTCCCAATTTTATGTCCGTACCCCGTCCGGCCATGTTGGTTGCAATAGTAACAGCTCCAGGCTTACCTGCTTGCGCTACAACATCAGCTTCCTTGGCGTGAAGCTTGGCGTTCAGAACGTTGTGATTAATATTTCTAATTTTCAACATCCGGCTGAGAAGTTCAGAAACTTCTACAGATGTAGTACCTACCAGAACAGGTCTCCCGGCTTTAGAGAGTTCAACAATTTCTTCTATAGCAGCATTGTATTTTTCTCGAACTGTTTTATAGACTTTGTCTTCATGATCTAACCTGGCAATGGGTCTATTGGTCGGTATGATCATTACATCCAGCTTGTAAATATCCCAAAGCTCTCCTGCTTCCGTTTCAGCCGTACCAGTCATACCGGCAAGCTTGTGGTACATTCTAAAGTAGTTCTGAAGCGTTATGGTGGCATAAGTCTGAGTAGCGGCTTCAACTTTCACGCTTTCTTTTGACTCGATAGCCTGGTGAAGTCCATCGCTGTAGCGCCTGCCCTCCATGATCCTACCTGTCTGCTCATCTACAATTTTCACCTTGTTGTCCATGACAACGTAGTCTACATCTTTTTCAAAAAGACTATAAGCTTTTAGGAGCTGGTTGATTGTATGAATCCTTTCAGCTTTCACGCTGTAATTTCTCAGAAGCTCGTCCTTTTCTTCTACAATTTCTTCATCAGATTTACCGCTTTTTTCAATTTCAACCATTAGGGTGCTCATGTCGGGAAGCACGAAGAATTCACTGTCTTCCACATTTTGCGACATGAGCTCAATACCTTTTTCAGTGAGTTCAATGGCATTTGATTTTTCATCTATGGTAAAATAGAGAACTTCATCTGCCTTGTGCATCTCTTTTTCCTGGTCCTGAAGGTAATAGGCTTCGGTTTTCAGCATTTGCTGCTTAATTCCCGGTTCACTCAAGAATTTAATTAAGGCTTTATTCTTTGGTAGACCTCTAAAAGCTCTGAAGAGTGCTAAACTACCTTCGTTCAGGTCTTGTTTACTGGGTTTTTCTTTTTCCAGCTTGCCTATTTTCTTCTTAGCATCGGCCAGAAGTTGGGTAACGAGTTTTTTTTGTGCCTGGTAAAGCCTTTCCACTTTTGGCTTTAATTCATCAAATTGCTGCTGATCGCCTTTTGGTGTAGGACCCGATATTATTAAAGGGGTTCTTGCATCATCAATTAGTACAGAGTCAACTTCATCCACAATGGCATAGTGATGCTTTCTTTGAACCAGCTTATCGGGGCTGGTTGCCATATTATCGCGCAAATAATCAAAGCCGAATTCATTATTCGTACCAAAAGTTACGCTACTCTTGTATGCTTTTCTTCGGTCTTCGCTATTGGGCTGGTGCTTGTCTATGCAGTCTACTGAGAGTCCGTGAAATTCATAGAGCGGCCCCATCCATTCAGCATCCCTTCTCGCCAGGTAATCGTTCACTGTAACAAGATGCACACCTTTTCCTGCCAGCGCATTTAGGTACACAGGAAGGGTTGCTACCAGTGTTTTTCCTTCACCGGTCTGCATCTCAGCCGCCTTTCCCTCATGCAATGCAATACCTCCTATGAGCTGCACATCGTAGTGTACCATATCCCAGGTAATCTCAGTACCTGCAGCCAACCATTTGTTATACCATATTGCTTTATCGCCTTCAATTTCTATGCTGCTTCTCTGCGCGGCCAGATCCTTATCAAATTCAGTTGCTGTTACTGAAAGACTTTCGTTTTCTTTAAATCGTCGGGCAGTTTCTTTAACAATAGCAAAAGCTTCGGGAAGAATTTCCATCAAAACTTTTTCTATGGTTTCATCTATTTCTTTGGTGAGATTGTCTACTTCCTCAAAGATTTTCTCTTTTTCAGCAATCTCCATGGTAGGATTGTCTTCAACCTTTTTGTTCAGCTCATCTATCTCTGACTCTTTTTCCTTCGTGGCTTCGGCAATTTTGGCTTTAAGGGAAGTCGTTCGCTCTCTGAGCTCGTCGTGACTAATGGATTGAAGCTTTTCAAACTCATCGTTTATTTGATTTACGAGAGGCTGAATGGCCTTTATGTCTTTTTCGGATTTATCTCCGAATATTTTTTTAAGTGTTTTGGTAAATGAACCTAGCATAATGTTTCTTTTTCTCCATCTCCTGGCTAAGGGGCCCAAAGGTACCGAAATCAACCCGAAGAAAACTAGTGAAGCAATTCGTTCTTGTACATAAATGATACCATCGTAAAGATGATGCCAAATTGGCGGAAATAAAAAAAGCCGCAATCTGCGGCTTTATAATGGTAGAAAAATCTGATCTAATATTCGTCTTCGTTAAAGAAGAAATCTTCTTTGGTAGGGTAATCTGGCCAAATATCTTCTATGGTTTCATATACCTCGCCAACTTCTTCAATTTCCTGAAGATTTTCTACAACTTCCAAAGGCGCCCCTGTTCGCATAGCAAAATCAATTAATTCATCTTTCGTTGCCGGCCAGGGAGCATCTTCCAAATAGGATGCGAGTTCTAATGTCCAGTACATAATTATTGCGTTTTACGCGTTTTCTAAGATTACGCAAAAGTAAATTTTTTGTTTTCTCATCCAAGTAATTTTTTAACTTGAGTAAGTCTCAGAAAACCAGTTTGTTAGTCTTTTTTCGGTATCCAGGGTGTCTCTTTCACTCCCAAATCTTTGTTTAGTTTTCTACTTAATACGAATAAATAGTCAGATAACCTATTTAAATAAGTAGGAATAACTTCGTTAACATCACTTTCTGCATTTAGGTGCTGAACAATGCGCTCAGCTCTTCTGCAAACGCATCGGGTAACATGCGCCTGAGCTACAAAGGTATGTCCTCCCGGTAGTACGAAGTTTCTCATAGGTTCGAGCTCATCTTCCATTTCATCTATTTTATCTTCCAGGAATTGGACGTCCTTATCACTGATTTCCGGAATTTTGAACTTCCTTTCGCCAGGTTCTGAAGCGAGATTACTGCCTATAGTAAATAGTCTGTCCTGAATATTTATCAGGTCGCTGGTCAGGCTTTCGCCTATTTCCATTGATCTGAGCATACCCACGTGTGCATTCAATTCATCTACAGTGCCGTAAGACTCTATTCGCAGATGGTATTTGGCTACTCTAGATCCCCCTAAGAGCGAGGTTTTACCTCCGTCGCCGGTTTTGGTGTATATTTTCATAATATCAAGCTTAACGGCTTTGCAATAAATATGTTCAGGAAAATTGAATTAATCAAACAGCCTCTTGTCGAAGTTCGTCTTTCTCTACCAACCCATCTCTAAGTCGTACAACTCGCTTGGCATGCTCGGCTATATCTTCTTCGTGTGTAACGAGAATAATCGTGTTCCCCTGGCTGTGGATTTCGTCAAAGAGCGCCATTATTTCATAAGAAGTCTTAGTATCCAGGTTTCCGGTTGGCTCATCCGCGAGAATGATTGCCGGTTTGTTCACCAATGCTCGAGCTACAGCAACCCGCTGTCTCTGGCCACCTGAAAGCTCATTTGGTTTATGATCAACCCGATCTCCAAGACCCACATGATTTAGCACTTCCTTGGCTCTTTCTTGACGTTCAGATTTTGCAACTCCCTTGTAAATTAGCGGTAGGGCTACATTTTCAAGTGCTGAGTACCTCGGCAGCAGGTTGAATGTTTGAAAAACAAAACCAATTTCTCGATTTCGCACTTCGGCTAGATCATCATCTTCCATATTGCTTACATCTTGCCCATTCAGAAAATAGGATCCGCGCGAAGGAGTGTCCAGGCAGCCTATAATATTCATAAGGGTAGATTTTCCGCTTCCTGAAGGCCCCATAAGAGCCACGAATTCGTTCTTAACTATGTCTAGATCTATAGTTCTCAATGCATGAACCTCCTGAGTACCTATTTGGTAGATTTTTGCGAGATCGCGAACTTTTATGAGAGAGTTGTCTGAGTTAGCCATGGAGTTTAAAATGTTCTTTTGATAATTCTTTCTTGAAAAAAACCAGCCCCATTGAAAAAACATCAGCCGAGGCCACTACATCTCGATCCAATTTTATTTCTTCCCAGGCATCTTCCATTTCTTCGGACCAATGAATATCACCGATAACAATAACTGTATCGTTATGTGAATATTCTTTTATACGATCAAAATAATTCAGGGTAGGTTTTTTTTTATGATTTCCGTCTAGGTAAGCCAGATCTACAGTTTTTAGTTTTTTCAAAACCAAATCTAACTTATCTTCAAAGGATCCGCATACAACTTCTGCATTTGAGTCAAATTTTTCCAGATTTTTAACAGCTAGTTCTGCCAATTTTGGATCGCCTTCTATACTCACAATATTTTTTGCTGACAAGGCAGTGCTTAGAGCGATAGTGCCTAAACCCAGGTTGGTTCCCAGTTCAATGATATTCTCGGCTTTCATCCATTCAGTGAGATTGTGCAAAAGGGCGAGGTCTTTCTGGCTACCCGAACTCACCCGGGCAATTTCAGAAATACTGCGACTATTAGATTTATTTATCCTGGAACCCGCACCCAGATCTAAAAGATCTAATTTTTGGTGATCTTTTTTTAATTCGCTTCTCAGGTTCTCAATTTCGCCAGCCAAAGGAAAACTCTTTTTTCTGAGAACATCTTTATTCAGTGCATAAAAAAACGGCGAGTGGACCCCGTGAAGATTTTTAGCATTTAAGCGATAATAGAAATATGACAGCGCCAATCGCATGATACTAAATTAGTGGCTTCAGCCCATCTGTAAACCAAATACTTGTTCTAAGGTAAATGTAGATTAAGAGCGGCATCAAACTCTTTCGAGTGATTGCTCTATATCCCACATAATGTCTACGTGATTTTCTACGCCAATAGAGAGCCTTATCAAGGAATCGGAAATCTGAAAGGTGCTAAGAGTTTCTTCATCAACCCCGGCATGGGTCATGGTTTTTGGATGTTCGGCCAGACTTTCTGTACTCCCCAGGCTGACTGCAAGTTTGATAAGCTTCAGGTTGTTCAAGAAAGTAAATGCTTCCTTCTCACCGCCTATAATTTCAAAAGACATCATAGCGCCACTTCCTGAGTATTGCTTTCTGTAAATTTCGTGTTCTTTCGTGCCTTCCTTTATCAGGCCGAGGTAATTCACTTTTCCAACTTTAGGATGCATTGCGAGAAAATTAGCCACATTCCTGGCATTTCGCTGCTGTTTTTCCATGCGAATTTTTAGTGTTTCCAAGCTTCGCATGAGCAGCCAACCAGTCCACGGTCCAGCCATATTTCCCAGAAAAGTTCGAAGTGTTTTGATTCGCTTCATCAATTCTCTTTCTCCCAAAACTGCACCGGCGATAATATCACTGTGCCCACCGATATATTTAGTTGCTGAATAGATAACCAGGTCTGCTCCAAGTGATAGTGGGTGTTGCCAAATAGGACCCATATATGTATTGTCAACCGCAGTAATAACTTGTTTTTCTTCCGTTGAATACTCTCTGGCTATGCGGCTGCAGCATTCTATATCTATTAAATCGTTGGTAGGATTTGCTGGTGTTTCAATATAAATGAGCTTTAGTTTATCGGCTTTGCCGGACGCTTCCAGTTCTTGTATTAGCTGATCGTGTTCTTCACCGGGCTTAAATCCAATGGTATGAATTCCTAACTTCGGGAGGAAGTGGTTAATAAAGTGATCGGTTCCACCATAAAGTGGATTACTGTAGAGCAAAAGATCTCCTGGTTCTAGCATTTCGAGAAGGACTGTCGTTATAGCAGACATACCGCTTTCAAATACGGCACAATCATCCGCCTGATCCCAAAGGCAAAGTCTGTTCTCAAGTATTTCCAGATCGGGATTATTGATCCGACTGTAGATCAAGCCCAACTCTTCATTCGGCAGTTGCTCGCGTTTGCCATAGGCTACTTCAAAAAAGGCCTTGCCTTCTTCGGCAGTCTCAAAAGCGAATGTCGAAGTTTGAAAAATAGGGCACTTTACAGCTCCTTCAGATAACTCGGGCTTATAGCCATAGGTCATCATTAAGCTTTCGGGCTTAAATTCGTGATTCATAGTTAGTCAGTAGGTTGGTAGTGGCGGGAAATATTCCCTTGCTTCAAAGTTCTAAATAATATACGAAATCAATGTTATTATGAAGGAATTTGAATCTATTCCGGCACCTTACTTCAAAACATACCGGTAGCCAACATTCACCATGAATCCATTGGAATAAATGGGTTGTGTGAGTACCTTATTAGCCTGGGCACCGGTACCAACTCCTCCAAGCTCAATAAAATAATTATGTGCTTCCTTAAAGAAGAATTCAAAGCCAAAAAGACCGTAGCCACCAAATTCACTATCGTTAGACGAAAAATTTGAATCGGGCAGAATACCTATGACACCCCCTTCTCCATATAGCCTAATAAAGTTATTTATTGAGCCGCCAAACCCTACTATTCCCAATTGGAAGTTTGAATAGGGTGTCCAGGTTGTTTCAAAGTTTTCTATGTGTTCAAGCCACATTACATTTCCCCTAAGCCGAACGGCAATATGATCATTTGCGAAACAGGGTGATGTCAGGTTTATACCCAGGCCAAAATCATTTTGATATTGCGATAAGTGAAATCCAATTCCAAACCCCGTATTCAGGGTAGAATCCTGGGCTGAGATGTGTAAGCTTGAAAGAAAAAGAATTGAGAGAATTAAGTGCTTTTTGATCATGGTAGTTTGATGTTAGTTTGTTAAGACACACCAAATTATTTGCCAAAAGTTGACTCTCAAGAATAAAATTTCTAGATGGCTTTATTTTCCAATAGCAGTTTTTTGATAATTTTTATTTGGCCAAGGTGATAATGCAAGTGCTCAACGATTCCGGAAATATTCCGGAAGTAGTTTCCGTATTTCTCATCCATAAATGGGGCTTCCAATTTATCGCCGGGGTAGTTTTCTATCGCTTTTGCAAATAGCCGGGCTTCTTCAAATACCTCATCTTTGAATTTATTCCATTCTAAATCAGAAGAGATTTTTGGTAATTCCCAGCTTTCCTTATCGCTGGCTATCAACTGACCACCTTCAAGTACTTTCCTAACTGGTTTAAAATAATAGGTCATATGATGGGTCAGAGCAGCAATGGTATTTAAATTTGTTGTCTTCGTGCTGGCCATTTTCCAGCTCACATCTTCGAGTATTGACTTCAAATTAACCGATGTCCAGTTACCGCCGAAGGCAACTTCTCTGAATTGGCGCGCTAATTCTTTGGATGGGTTCATGATAATTCAAGGTAGGGAAATAAATATTGTAAACGCTTATGAGCGATTTATCTTTTGTTTGCGACTTCTTTTCTTGATAAGGGTTACTAGTGTGATCCTTGAACATCGAAAGCCCGTGTACCCAAACAAATAAAAACAGCCCTTCAGGCGTTTTCTTTTTTATTCCACTTGGCCTTTTTGCAAGTACAGCTTGCAAAGCCCTCCCGAAATAAAAAACCATCCGCTTGGGCGAATGGTTTTTTTGCTTGTGGGCGATGTAGGATTCGAACCTACGACCCCCTGCTTGTAAGGCAGGTGCTCTGAACCAACTGAGCTAATCGCCCGATCATTTTCGGGAGTGCAAATATATACCTTTTTCTATTCCGACAAATAGTTCTGCTGAAAAATTTAGGTGAATTCCATTATCCGATCTGGAAGTACTTCAGCTACGGTGAACAGACTTCCGCCAACAAAGATCAGGTCATTCAGTAAAGCTTCTGATTTGGCTGCTTGCAGAGCCTGATCAACAGATTTATAAGACTTGCCTTCCAAAGAGTACTTCAATGCATCTAGAGCGAGTTCTTCTTCGTTTTTACCCCTGGGAATATTTGGCTTACACCAATAATAGCTTGCTGAAGTAGGAAGCTGTGACAAAATGGCCTTAGCGTCTTTATCGCCAACCATCCCCCATACAATATGTAACCTTACAAAGCTCTCTTTTCTAAGATGATCAACTACTTGTCGCACACCCGCTTCATTGTGGCCCACATCAGCTATAATTTTGGGCATGGTACCGATCTGCTCCCACCTGCCGCGAAGACCCGTATTGGGAATGACATTCATTGCACCTTTCTCTACGCATTCTCTATTTAATTTCCAGCCTTCAGAAACAAGGACATCAACTGCTTTGCTTACGGTGCGCATATTTTCTCGCTGATAGGAGCCAGGAAGATCTGTTGGTATAAATGGTGATTTGGCATAGACGTCGTAAAAAGGTGCTTTTCGCTCTTGGGCTATTTCTTCTAAGGTCTTGACAACAGAAAGTTCATTTTCGCCAATTACAACAGGTATTTCCGGTTTGATGATACCTCCTTTTTCCCTTGCAATTTTTTCCAGCGTATTACCTAGAAATTGTTCGTGGTCTTTAGAGATTGAAGTAATAACCGAAAGCTCGGGAAGAATGACATTTGTGGAATCCAGCCGGCCACCCATTCCCACCTCAATAATCGCAATATCTACTCGCTCTGTCGCGAAATAGTCAAAAGCCATTATAGCGCTGATTTCAAAAAACGAAGGACTGAAATCAAATTCCTTATCCAGAACCTGCTGTGTGAATTCTACTACCGCCGCTTCCGATATCAGTTCTCCATTAATTTTAATACGCTCTCTAAAATCTTTTAGATGGGGTGATGTAAAAAGCCCGGTTTTGTAGCCACAGCTTTGAAAAATGGAGGCCAGGGCAGAAGCGACAGAACCCTTACCATTGGTTCCCGCCACGTGCACAGATTTAAATTTCGTTTCCGGATTTCCAAAAGCCAGACATAGTTCTATCGTGTTCTTCAGATCAGCTTTATAAGCAGGAGCTCCTATACGCTGAAACATTGGCAATTGCTGGAACAGGTAGTCCAGGCATTCTGAATAATTCATTAATTAAGCTTGAAAACATAGCGCACCTTTCCGCGTTGCGAAACTGCAGCACTCGGATCGCCATTAAACCTAAAATTATTCAAAACGTCTTTTTTCGCCAAGTTAATAAGGTATTGAGACGTGGTGTTTGATTCTCTTAGGTTGGGGGTAACTTTTGTTACCTTTCCAGATTGATCTACCCAAATATTCAGCACGACAATACCCTCTTCGCGTGTGTCGCTGATCTTTGTTCCATATCCGGGCATCATGCTTCTTCCGTCTAGCTGCCAGCTACCACTACCACCTCCGAGCACTCCTTTTCCATCCGTTCCAGAAGGGTTTCCCTGATCCCCAGACCCGTCTTGATCTCCCTGGCTTCCTCCAGTCTCAGAAGGGGAGTTCATCGAGTTTAAAGCATTCTGAAGTCTGTCATCAAGAGTAGGTTTTGGTTCTTCAACTGGTTTTTCTTCTACCTTTTCTTCTTTTGGTTTTGGCTGTTCTTTTTCTTCGGGAACGGCCACATCACTCTCTTCATCGGTCACCACTTCTTCATCAACAACTTCTTCCGTAATTTCTTCGGTTTGTGGATTTTGGTTTACCTCTTCTACAGGCTCGGTATTTTCAACTTGAGCAATAGCATCGCCACTGGCTGATTCTTCCCAACCAAATTCTACTGAAGCACCCTGGTCTTCAGGTAATGGAACAGGTTGCTTAAGTCCGAAAAAAATGAATAAGAGTATTGCCACCACATGGAATACTGCGGTTACAATAAAAGCTACACGCTTTCTTTTTCTCTCTGCTTCCTGGTCAGTCATTATTTTGGTTTAGTGGCCAGTACAATCTTCCACTGATTTCGTTTAGCGATATCTAAAACTTTAACAGTTTCGCCGGTTGGAACACTTTGATCTACATGCATAACAATGCTGGGATTGTCAGTACCTGTAAGATACCCCGCCAATGTAGATTCTACTTCTTGAGGATCTACAATTTTATTGTTCACTGAGTAAATAAGATCAGGACCAATTCTCAGTGAAACTTTTTGTTTATCCTTTACCTTATTGCTGCTTTTAGGCAGGTCTACTGGTAGAGCATAAGGACTGACAAGGGTAGAAACAATAATGAAAAAAATCAGCAATAAAAACACCAGATCCGTCATTGAGGACATGGAAAAGCTGGCATTTACTTTATTTCTCGATCGTAGATTCATAATTCTTATTTACCGGGTTCTTCCAGAAGGTCAA
>Ga0207419_1002372_pt1 | contig 12504 bp, 7 predicted proteins | sample ElkSloMetagenome_4_FD_184723 | JGI IMG/M metagenome (GOLD analysis project Ga0207419, IMG submission 184723) | Hot spring microbial communities from Elkhorn Slough, Monterey Bay, USA - MD2A (version 2) | ecosystem: Environmental > Aquatic > Marine > Intertidal zone > Estuary: Microbial mat ... | reverse complement strand
TTCATCCCGATGATCGCCAACAGGTTGAAAATGAAATCAATGCTCATTTAGAGGGGTCAACCACTCACTATGGCATGGAACACCGGATGGTGCAAAAAGATGGCACGATTCGCTGGTTTCTTTCCCGTGGTGTAGCGGTGCGAGATGAGAAGGATAAGCCTTATCGGTTGATTGGTTGTAGCGTCGATATCACGGAATATAAGCAGATGGAGGATTAACGCTTACCATTCTCCTACCTGCCAACCAGATCCCCGACGTCTTGAAGAAGTCGGGGATCTAATTTCAGTTAGCTAAGACGCCTTTTACTTGTACTTACACCTTTTTTAGGAAAAGTCTTCGTTTCCAGAAAGCACCCAAACTTAGAGTTGTAAGAATACCTAAGATAGTATTTGGTTCGGGTACTGAAGATACCTCCGTATCGCCGAATACTCCTTCAAAATTGTCGATAATGTAGCGTTGACCACCACTGTTATCATTGTTGAAGTCGAACAAGGCGTAAGAGGCTACTCCGGTAAAGCTGGTTTCGATAATACCTTCTGGGAAGTTGCCTTGACTTATACCATCGGGTGATGTATAATGTCCAAACTCGAAATCAGAAGCCAGCAAATTACCATCACTATCGTACACTTCCAAGGCAGCCCAAGTATCCGAACTTTCAAAGAAGTCATCAAGGGCAAACCCAAACGTGAGGTAGTCTTCAGCTCCAAATAGAAAGTCTGCCCTCAAATCCACATCCAGCAATGTTGTCCCCTCAAGTCCAGGTTCTTGGATATAGCTCATAAATGAACCTGGACCGACTGTGTTAAACCCAGCCGAATCTGTCGTGCTAAAAACTATGTCGTTAATTCCATTTCCATCACCATCAAAAGAAAAGCTACTTACACCATAATTTAACTCATCAAACGTTATCTTTGATGCCTGAGCTGGATGAACTCCAACCGCAGCCAAACCTAAAACTGTGCCAGCTGTGGCAAGGGCTAATTTTTGGTAGATATTAGTCATTGTTCAAATTTCTCCTAAATTCAAGTTGAGTTGATTGATTTGGTAATCTTCTGTTGAGATATCGTTGAATAAACCGGATTCCGTAGGGGCACAGCATTGCCGGGTTCCACATAAAACTGTCAGACTAACAGTAATTATGTGTACTATTGATGCGAGTAGGCATTTTCTATGAGAATTGCATTTATTTCATCTAACAATAGATAGACAATGCCTACTATACGGATGCGGCGATTGATCAAGCAGGTTAATTGTTTACCTTAGCTTTTCTTCTGCTTCCTCGATTGTTGCCGCTTGAACAAAGCACCAAAACCTAATGCTGTGACGGAACCAAGAATCGTTAGAGGTTCGGGAACCGGTTTGTAAGCGTGATTGTCACTTTCAAACGGCAAACCTGTTTTCAAGACCACTTTGTCAAAAGATTCATTAGCATCAGCGAAGAAGTTAGCATAAATGCCATTACTTACAGTTTGACCAGCGGCGTTCAAAACATCAGTACCACTAAATGTATCCAACAAAACATTATCTTGGTAAAACTCAATAGTGTTACCACTATCAACCGAACCCCAGTACAGACCAAAGTACTTTATGTCTTTAGTGAAGTCGATATCAACACGGTTTGTTGGGTACATATCTAAATAAGGAGTATCGTCATCATCAGGTTTTAGCCCCCCATAGACAGTACCTTGAACAACTGGAGCATCGGAATAAATAGCCAAGCCGGATTTTGGTACTTCACCATTGTCGAAATCGACAGTTATCGCTCCTGATACATTTGAGAAAGAACCTTGACCAGGAACTTGAGTACCACCCACTGAAATACTAGCAGCCGTAGCAGCATTGGCACATAAAGCAACAAGTGTTGTGCAAGTCAAACCAATTGATAGATTTTTGTAGATATTCATAACCTTTCTCCTAATTTACGTTGCGTCGATGAACTTTCTAAATCTCTGTTGAGGTATCGGTGGCATTTCTATTCGTTTCGCAATCGGGGAAAAATCGTTACAAACCTTTACATAAAACCCCCAAGGCTTGAAGATATCGTTGAATAAACCGGATTTCGTAGGGGCACGGCACTGCCGTACCCTATATAAAAATGTCAGACAAGATGAATCGCACAGAAAATTTGGAATTTTGCGAAAAACTAGAAAGTTGTGGCGATAACTGAGTGCAAGACTCAATTGACATGATAATTAAGGATGAGTTTAACCGAGGATGAAAGGGTAACAACCCACTCCAAAACCAATAGCAAAGAGTTCAGGTGATTTCATGGGTGTGGATATTGATCAACAACTACGTCAGCTTGTCGCTCAAACCTGCCAGCATCCCCGGCGCAGTCTGCAACGGCGTCGCTGCTTGGATCAACTGATTCGGGCGATCGCACAATCGGGGAAACTCTGGCGGGAGCATACCCCTGATTATGAAGAAGCACTACAACTTACCTGGTTGTATCTGTGCCGAAATATCGAGAACTATGATCCGGCGAGAGCGACAGTGATTACCTGGTTGGATGCCTATCTCAAACAACGACTGAAGGATTTATTCCGAAAACGATGTCAACAGCAACATCATGAAGCTCAACCGCCTCCAAACTCAGAATATCCAACTGATCCGATTGAGAATTTGCCGGATACCCACCCTGATATCCCGCCGATTTTGGCAGAAACCCGACAGTGGGCAGAATCAGATCCAGAGGGGGAATTATCCAACTCTCATATTAGAGGACGTCCCGATATAACTTGTCAAGTTTTGATCTTACGTCGCTTACCACCAGAGACAGAATGGAGAAAACTCGAAGCAGAACTTAGTTGTAAGGTTTCCACGTTGGCAACATTTTACCAGCGTCATTGTGTTCCATTATTACGCAAGTTTGGTGAATCGCAAGGATATTTATAGGTAATCATTAATTGATGTCGTAACAATAATTGGACTGGAAAGGAGCGAATGATGACTAGCGTAGAATTACTTTTAAACAATGCTTTGCCAATGCCCATTCTGCCTAAGGTTATCCAAATGGCACAAGGGTTTGCCCAGAAACAACCGACAGCCGAAAAAGCCGAACAAGTTTATTTGAATACGTTGGCAGTTTGGGCGGTTCGGGATTATTTGGAACTGATGGAGATAGATACCGATATTGAACACAGTGATTTTTCCAATCCTGTTGTCTGCTTAGGCGCAGATGTGGCAGATCTGAAGGTTAAAGGGTTGGGGACGTTAGAATGTCGTCCGGTGAAATTATTTGAGAATCATTCAGGCTCTGAAAACCATCGCTGGATTCCCGAATTTGGGTCGATTCCGCCAGAGGTTTGGCAGGAACGCATTGGCTATGTTTTTGTGGCGATTGATCCGAAGCGAAAAGAATCAAAACTGTTGGGATTTACCCAAACGGCTGGCACAGGTCAAGTATGTTTGCCCCAGTTAAAACCCTTGGATGAATTATTAGAGTATCTGGATAAATTAACTAACCCGATTGTCAATCTTAATCAGTGGTTTACTAATCAGTTTGCGGTGGGTTGGCAACGGCTTGAAGAGTTATTAGAGTCTGACAGTGAGCCGTCGATATTAGGGCAAACTGTACCTGCATTACGTCGATTTCAAACTGACGTTCAACTTTTTCCAGATGCCGATATTATGCGAGCTAAATTAATCGATTTGGGCATGGAGTTGGGAAGTCAACGTCTCGCCTTGGTGATGGCACTGACTCAAGAGAGCGATCGCAAGGTTAGTGTGTTCGTTCAAGTCCATCCTACGGAGGGCGATCGCTATTTACCTGGAAATCTGACATTGGCTTTACTTTCAGAGTCTGGAGATAGGCTACAAGCGGTACAATCGAGAGGCTTAGATTTATGGGTTCAACTCCGACAATTTCGAGTCGAACCGGGAACCAATTTTGGTCTTCAGGTTGTTCTAAATGGTGTCAGTGTTACCGAATCTTTTACACTATAATTTGTCCTTTGTCCTTTGTCATTGGTCTTTGGTCATTGGTAAGGCGTTGAGGTGTGTTGACGAAATTTAAGGTCGTTGAGTTGATTTTTGCGAACCGACTTAAACAATGGTGCGTTACGCTTTGCTAACGCACCCTACTGGCGTGATCCAGCTAATTTTGTGCAATAGATTGGGTTCGTAGTGAGGGAACTTCAGCCCTCTCCAGATAGACGTTAGAGAACTAAAGTTCTCACTACAAACAAAATCCTATTTTAGGTGGGTCACGCTACTACAGTTTTGATGGTATTTGTCAATTTTATAGTATAATTTGAGTGGAATAAAAAATGAATCGGTAGACGAATTACAGTTATCCCTACCTGTTTCCTAACCTATTCACCTAAGGAGCAGCTATGAGTAAAATCGTTGTTTTAAATCTCGGCTCAGGCAACTTCAGCTCTGGATTTAGTTCGGTGACAGCAAGGTTGGGAGAGGTGGGGAATCTGTATATGCAATTCACGGGGAGTTTGCCAACCGCCCCCGATATTCCTCAACTCCTCAGAGACTGGCGACTCCTCTATACAGCACTTTATCAAAGTCATGGCTATCGGGGCGGGATAGATATTGTTGAATCAGGTATCACCCATTGTTCTGAGGGAGATTTTAATCATATTTCTCAGCAGTTAGAAACTCAAATTAATACCTGGTTAAAGAGTGAAGGATTTCGCAAAATTGAATCAGAACTGAGAACTCAATTACACCCCGCTGAACCGATGCGGGTCATTATTGAAAGCGATGATCCGGAAGTCTGGAAATTACCGTGGCATCTTTGGGACTTTTTTGCGGAGTATCGCCTAGGGGAATTAGCGTTTAGCACGCCAGACTATCCCCCACCTGCCAGTTCAGTTATTCCCCACCGCCGCAAGGCTAACGTTAAAATATTAGCGATTTTAGGTAACAGCGCCGGGATTAATTTGGAGAAAGATCGGGAATTACTGAAACGATTGTCAGGAGCGAAAATTACCTGGTTAGTTGAACCGGATCGACAGGAATTGACTGACAAACTTTGGCAAGCTGGCTGGGATATTATTTTCTTTGCGGGACATTCCCAAAGTGATAATAATAGCACTCATGGACGGCTATACATCAATCAAAATGAACAGAATAATAGCCTGAGAATGGGTGAAGTCAAGGAAGCGATGAGAAAAGCCGTTGACAACGGATTAAAATTAGCCATTTTTAATTCCTGTGATGGGTTGGGATTAGTCCGAGACTTAGCGGCGGATCAGATTCCTCTCCCACCCATGATTGTCATGCGCGAACCCGTCGCTGATCCCGTGGCACAAGCCTTTTTGAAATACTTCTTAAAAAACTTTGCCGCCGGAGAACCGTTTCATTTATCGGTGCGCCAAGCGAGAGAACAACTGCGGGGATTAGAACATGAATTACCAGGCGCAAGTTGGCTCCCTGTTATTTGTCAACATCCGGCGGTAATTCCACCCAGTTGGAAACCCTTGGTTAATGGGGGAGAGGAAGAGAAAAAGATTCCCTGGAAAAGTTTATCGAAATGGGTGGCGATTGTTTTAGCGGCAGTGATTAGCAGTTACTTGTCATTCGGTTCACAACTGGCAGTTTTGTCGAATAAGTGGGGAATCAAAAATCAAGACAACAACCAGTTATTAAGGGCGCAATTCTACTATCATATCGCTAGTTTGCTCAATCTAAATTATCCTCAACCCTATTATAATTTAGCCTGGTTATGTGATGAGAGTCTTGATGATATAGACTGTGCTAAACAACGGTTTAATCAAGCCGCCCTGCGAGGACTTCCTGATGCTTACGCGGAATTGGCTCGCTTGCATTTGCAACAGGGAGATCTGGACATTGCACTGAAACTAACCTGGGAGTGTTTAGAACATAGCGATTACGATGGGGTAAGAGCGGCTTGTTTAAAGAATCGCGGTTGGGTACGATGGAAACAACAACGATTAGAGGAAGCTGAAGCCGATTTACGGAATGCGATCGCACTGGCAGCGGATAGCCCTCATGCCTATTGTTTATTAGCCCAAGTTCTAGAAACCAAAGGCAACCAGCAAGAGGCAAGAGTGGCTTGGAAAAATACACTCAAATACTCGGAGTATAATGTTCCCGAACAAGATAAATGTATGGGTTTGGCGAGAGAACGTTTATTGGTGAAAACCGGGGAGAAATAGTATCGCTGATGTCTAGAAGTTTTAGAGTGCGTCCAGAGTGTATTTCCCAGGTTAAGCAAGCCATGAGGCGACATGGATTTTTACGTCAGATTGACTTAGCCACGGAATTAAATCTGTCGAGATCAACAGTCTGCAATTTCCTGAATGGTAAACCTGTTGATGCTTTAAACTTTATCGAAATTTGTCACAATCTATCTTTGAATTACCGAGAGATTGAAGACTTGGGCGAATGTACAGATTTAAATCATTCTGAATCCTATACAAATCAAGCACCAGAAACGAGACAAAAGCGAGTCGTTTTACAAGCAGGATTTCCGGCTATTCCAGTTTGGCAAGGGCGAAATGAAGTGCTAGGGAGATTAACGGCTCAATTACGCCAACAGAATCATCGCCTCAATGTATTAGTCTTGGTTGGACAAGGGGGGATTGGTAAAACAAGTTTGGCGGTGAAATTGTTAGAGACAATCGGCGTCAATTTGTCAAGCCGTACTTTAGCCTCGACAAGTCCTTATGAATTGGTGATGTATTTTAAAGTCCAAGCGGAAACCCGATTTAATCATATCGCCGAGTTTATCTTACGGGATGGATTCGGTATTGAAACTGTGGGAGAATTGCCGCATAGTGATGAAAAAATTAACCAAATCATCGAGGGATTAGCACAACAGCATTGTTTGCTCGTGCTAGATAACCTGGAAACCATTTTATATCCAGCGAACCATGCTCACGCTAGACAGGCGATTTCCCCAGATTGCAATAATTTCCTAAATGCTTTAGCCGATCAACACCATAATTCGCAGATCATTTTAGCCAGTCGGGAAATACCAGCAACCTTAGCGGATTTGCGTTATCAGACTGTAGAACCTGATTCCGAGTTAGTCCATATCGAAACACTTCCCGGTGTGACGACAGAAGCAGGTGTAGAAATTTTACGTCAGCGCCACTTGAATGATACTCAAACTGATTTACGATGGGTAGTTAAACGGGTAGAGGGTCATGTTTTTTTACTCACTCAACTGGCGGCGATAGGTAAAGGAAAACCGGGATATCTCCGCCAGCATCCGGAGTTAGTTATTAAAAAGGCTGAACCGATTCTGAGAGAACAGTTAGCTCGACAAAGTACAGCCGCGATAGATTTACTTTACCGGATGAGTTTGTTGCAGGTGGAGATAGATATCCAAGGATTAACCTTTTTGCGGCTATCTGAGAGTCATGATTTGGACTTGCAGACTGTTACCCCAATGACAGAACCAATTGCCTTTACTAATGAAGAGATTTGTCAAACGGAGGAAATTATCGAGCAATTAGTTAAGAGTAGTTTAGTTCAGAGTCGCTATGATGAAGAGAACAGTGAGGTATTTTATAGTCTGCATCAAGTTATTGTGGAGTTTCTGCAAGCCAACTATCCAGAGGAACTACCTATGTATGTTTTGGGCTTATACTTACTGTCTAACCATAAGACTTCCTGTAGTCTTCCAACAATTAGCAATTTTCCAGTTTATTTTCTGCTATAGCTTAGATATAGGAAAAGCGAAAAGGCTCCCAGGTAGAGGGCAAACGATCTATTACTGGTACGTGGTTATTTCATCGCTTAAGGGTGTGGCATCGCTAAAAGCGTGAACAAGTCAGGCATAAATCAGGCATAAGTCAGACAAACTCATACATTTATCCATCTGAATCTCAAACAGCTATCACGTTTAATGGTTTTAGATGTAAATAGCTCTCCATGTTGAATGGCTGACTAGAGCGTATGACAGCATATTACGATTCGTTGCTTGGCTTGAACTACACAGACGTAAAGCAGTATAAATTGTAGTGGAGGTGATCCGAGCAATCGAAACATTGACACTCGGTTAAAGGAGTAGATGTATCATGTACTGGAAACTTGTGACATTTATAAGTTTGATTTTCCTTCTCCTTGACGGGAATGCCTTGGGTGTCGGGAATGAGGGAGTCAGAAAACAGGTAGAACGCCGACAAGATTTAGAGGATCAACAATTTTTATCTCGTTGGATTTTTTTTGACCAGACTGTCGCTAATGTTAGCTTTTCTCGTCAGGGCGTTGGTAATTCTGGCACTAAAGTGCCGACTACGAACAGGGAAAAACTGGCAAGGGATCAAGGGAATATTGAGTCGGTTCCCAGATATCCCCTACACTCTGCGTTAAACCTGCAATCCCAACCTCTTACTAACGGACAAATTCTTCAGATCACAGGTGATGTACACATTCAGCGTAGTGGACGTAGAATTCAAGCGCAAATTGGTACAGATATTTACCCAGAGGATCAGTTATTTATCGCCAATGGCGCACAAGTCATCTTGCAATGTGCTGACTTATCCAGCCAAACCCTATCCCCTGGAAGCAATCGCCTCAATCCCTGTCTACCTGCCACTGATGAATGTAGCCGAGATCTTGTTCATTGTCCCAAGCGTGCTGAATGTACCCCGGGTACTTATAACTGTCCCCATCGTGGCGATATCGCTTTTTGGAACAATAGGATTCCTTACATTATCACTCCCCGGCGCACCGCGATTCTCACTGACAAACCCCTCCTACGCTGGAATGGGATACCCGAAGCCCGCCACTATACCGTCACCCTAGAAGGAGAAGGAATCCAGTGGACAACCCAAATCAGCGATACCCAAATCACCTATCCAGGAGAACCCCCCCTGCAACCCGGTGGTGATTATCTACTCATTATTGAAGCCGATACCGGGGAATCCTCACTAGATGAATCCCCCCTACCTGGCGGACTAAATTTCAGCCGACTCGACGCCCAACAAAGCCAACAAATTGACACTCAAGCCACCGAAATCAGCCAACAACCCTGGAATCAAACCGCCAAAGCCCTAGCCTTAGCCACCCTCTATAGTAAACATCAACTTCATACTCAAGCGATCGCAACCCTAGACTCCCTCATCGCCAACGGCGTAGAAAGTGCAGCCATCTACCGTAAAATAGGCGATCGCTACTTTTATCACCTCGCCCTCCCCCTCCAAGCCAAACCCTACTACACCAAAGCCATCGAACTTACCCAACCCACCGACATCGAAGAAAAAACCCACGCCCAATATCACCTAGGGCGCATCGAAGCCGCACTCGGTAATCACGAGGAAGCCAAACACTGGTTCACCCTCGCCCTCCAAGGCTATCAAACCCTCGGCTACACCCAAAAAATTGAGGAACTTGAACAACACTTAAACCAATAACTCAACCCCCGCCCCTCCACCTCCAACCCCTCTGCGCCCCTCTGCGCTTACCTCTGCGCCCCTCTGCGTTAAAAAAACCCATAGCCACTCAAAAATGAAACCCCACATTCTCCCCCAAACCACCCTCATCGCCCTCCTAACCCTCGCCCAACCCATCACCCGCGCCCAACCCATCATCCCCGCCAACGACAACACCGGAACCCTCGTCACCCCCACAGGCGATCGCTTTGACATCAGCGGCGGTACCCTTTCCCCCGACGCCACCAACCTTTTCCACAGTTTTCAGGAATTTGGTCTAGAATCTGAGCAAATTGCCAACTTCCTCTCCACCCCCAATATTCAGAATATTCTCAGTCGAGTTACCAGCAATAATCCCTCCATCATTAACGGCTTAATCCAAGTCACCGGGAGTAACGCCAACCTATTCTTAATCAACCCAGCCGGGATTATCTTTGGTGCTAACGCCCAATTAAACATCCCCGGCGATTTTACCGCCACAACCGCCACCGGAATCGGATTTGCTAATAACCATTGGTTTAATGCCTTTGGCGACAATACCTACTCCAATCTCATCGGCACACCCAATCAATTTGCCTTCGATTCCTCCAATTCTGGCAGTATTATCAACGCAGGCAACTTAGCTGTCACGCCCCAGCAAAACTTAACCCTATTCGCGGGACAAGTGATTAACACCGGTGAATTAAGCGCACCGGGGGGAAGTATTACCGTTGCTGCTGTACCTGGGTCTAACTTAGTCCAGATTAGGCGATCGGGAAACCTCCTCAGTTTAGAACTTGAACCGCCCCGGGATAATCAGGGAAATATTCTCCCCGTCACTCCCTTAGATTTAGCCGAACTCCTCACAGGAACAGCACCTGAATTAGATACTCAATTAACTGTTGCTGAGGATAACACGGTTCAGTTAGCCAATTCTGGGATAACCTTACCCAATCAACCCGGAACCACAATTATTTCTGGCACTGTTAACGTTGCCAACTCTTCCTCCATTCCAACCAATCAGTCGATTAATATTATCGGTGAAAACGTGGGACTCATCAATGCCACGATTAATGCATCAGGGAATTATCAAGGGGGAAGTATTCGGATTGGTGGCGATTATCAAGGTCAAGGGTTTATTCCCAATGCTAAAAACACGTTTATCAGTTCCGATTCAGTTATTAATGCTAGTAGTATCCTGAATGGTAATGGGGGTCGAGTTATTGTTTGGGCGGATAATATTACCACATTTAACGGTACAATTCTCGCCCGTGGTGGTCAGGATTTTGGCAATGGCGGATTCGTGGAAGTTTCCAGCAAAAACAATCTAGCTTTTCGGGGCGATGTCGATGTCATAGCAGCTAATGGGCAAGCGGGTAACCTCCTACTTGATCCAGTCAATATCACAATAGTCGATCAAGCTGATTCTGCTGATGATAATGAACTGAATGATAAAACAATTTTATTTTCAGACAACTTTATAGATAATTTCACCATTTCCAGAGGAAAACTAGAAAGCTTATCTGGCAATGTCACCTTAGAAGCAACGAATAATATTACTCTTGAGGATCTAAGCAGTGACAACTTAGATCTGAATACAGGTTATGGTAAAACCATCACATTTAGGGCGGATGCCGATAGCAATGGTATCGGTGATTTTTGGATGAATCTGGGAGATAAGATCAGCACAGGAGGAGGATCAATTACCATTACCGGAGTCAATGTTAATGTTGGTGGTATTGATACGCTTAACTTCAGCAATTCTCTGTTCACCCATGGTGGCAATATTACGATTGTCACCAATGGAGGTAATATTAACACGGGTGATCTTCGCTCCTGGGGAAGAGCAACGATAGGAGATAGTGGCACCATTACCTTCCTAGCTAATTATGGCAACATCCGTACAGGTAAACTAGAATCCCAATCAACTGCAAATTTGGGTAATGCGGGCAATATTCTCCTCACCGCAAATCATGGTAATATTGAATTATTTGGCGATATCAATAGTAGTGCGGAAGGTGTTGGCAAGGGTGGAAATATCAACATAACCGCTAACGAAGGAACTCTGAAAATAGCAGAATTAGACGGGAATAGTATTTTATCGTTAAGCCTTTTGGAAACTGGGGGCGACATTGCAGTTCAGGCGACAGGGAATATTGAAATTTTAGGCACGATTGTCTCTTTATCCGGATTGGGTAATACGGGTAACGTCACCCTTATTAGTGAGCAAGGGAATATTTCCAGCAATAGCCTTGGTTCTGCTACTTTCAGTGGAACGAGTGGCAAAGTAACAATTAATGCCCCCAATGGCAGTATAAATGTCGGTAATATTAGTTCATTGTCTATAAATGACCGGGGTAATGATATTACAATTAATGCTAAGGATAATCTAATAACAGGTGATTTGCTATCTTCAGGAAAACTTGGCAGTGGAACAATTAATTTAACAGTAGCGAATGGTTCTATAAATACCCTCAACTCTAATTTATCAGATGATGTATTTAACCTCTTGAATTTTAGTGATTTATTACCGATCAATATTGACCCACAACTCATTGATTTATTATCATCGACTCTAACCCAGTTACCTACTCATATCCTCGATTCATCCTCTCTCTCAGGATCAGGCGGTGCAATTCTACTGAATGCACCAAATGGGGATATTATTACTGGCGGTAAAACCATCAATTCCCAGGGTTCTGTTAATGCGGGAAATATTACCCTTACTAGTGGGGGTATTATTGATACAACAGGCGGTATAATTAGCGCTCCCGGTGGGATTAAAGGCGGTAACATTACGCTGCTTGCTCCCGGTAATATTGATACGGGAACAATTACTGTATTTTTAAGTGGCTTTAATGGTGATAGTGGCAATATTTGGATTAGGAGTACCGATGGCAATATTAATACCAGCACTGGTGCATTAATTACCGCATCTGGATTGGGTTTAGGCGGGAATATTACCGTGGATGCAGCAGATGCAATTACCGTGGGAGAAATGAATGCCTTTTCTGTCATCGATAGAGGTGGCAAAATTGATCTAAGTGCAGATAGGAATATTACACTTCGCGGAGATCTTCAAACCAACCAAAATAACATTACTTTGAATGCGCCTGTTACCTTAGCCGATAATGTGGCGTTGACTACATCAGAGTCTGGTGGTATT
>Ga0207419_1002369_pt1 | contig 12507 bp, 11 predicted proteins | sample ElkSloMetagenome_4_FD_184723 | JGI IMG/M metagenome (GOLD analysis project Ga0207419, IMG submission 184723) | Hot spring microbial communities from Elkhorn Slough, Monterey Bay, USA - MD2A (version 2) | ecosystem: Environmental > Aquatic > Marine > Intertidal zone > Estuary: Microbial mat ... | reverse complement strand
TCGGATCGCCTTTCCTGGGATCGCCGAGTTGCACTCGGCCCGGCCCGGGGCCGGAAGAATGCCGAGTACAACTCGGCGATCCCAGGGGGTAGTCCCATGGTTCAGGCCTGCATCTTCCCCGACACCCAGCGCGCCAGCGCCCGGGGCAGGAGCCGCAGGCCCCACACCGAGCTTCTAGCGAACCAGCCTGGCAGCACCACTACCCGTCCGGCCCGAAAGCCTTCAAAGCCGATCCGGGCCACTTCCCCGGCTTCCCGCGCGGCCTTCTGGAACATGGGAGATTTATCCATCCCCGCCACCGCCGCAAACCCGGTCTTCACCGGCCCCGGGCATAGACAACTCACCACCACGCCGCTGCCCCGCAACTCTTCGGCCATTGCCTCGCTGAAATTCAGCACATAGGCCTTGCTGGCGTAGTACACCGCCATCCGCGGCCCCGGCAGAAAACCCGCCACCGAGGCCACGTTGAGGATCCCGCCCCGACCCTGCTGGCGCATGCCGGGCAGCAGCAAGCGGGTCAGCGCCGTGACCGCGGTCACGTTCAACTGCACCATGGCCAGTTGCCGGTCCGCGTCCAGCGCCGTGAGTTCGCCCCGCAACCCGAAGCCGGCGTTGTTCACCAGCACGTCCACCCGCACCCCGTCGGCGTGTAGGCGCTGCACCAGTTGTCCGGGGGCGCCGGGCTCGGCCAGATCCATCGCCTCCACCCGACAGGTTATCCCGTGCCGCTCGGTGAGTTCAGTCGCCAGTTCCCGTAGCTTCTCCTCCCGGCGGGCCACCAGTACCAGATCGGCGCCGTCGGCGGCGAACAACCGGGCGAATTCCATCCCGAGTCCGGAGGAGGCGCCGGTGATCAGCACGGTTTCCCGGGCGGTGGCGTCGCTCACGGGGCCGGTTCCAGGCTACCGCAACGGGCCTCGCCCATCACCGCGCCCACCTCCATGACCCAGCGTGATCGCGGCGCGGCTTGTTGCCAGAGGGCCTCGTCCACGCTGCAATCGAAGGTCTCGCCCTCGCCGCTGAGGGCCAGGATATAGCGGTCCACCCGATCCCCCTCGCGCTCGCAGCCGTGGCAGCTGCGGCCCGCGCCGTTCAGGCTGAACTCGGGCCAGTGGGGGTCACGGTCCGTGCCCGCAACGTTCACCGAGCGGGCGTAATCCCAGCGATCCACCGTGTAGCGGCAGCGATCATCGTAGATCGGCTCCTCCCGGTACTTGGTCTCACAGACCTGCTCGGTGCGATAGGTACCGTCACCCTGATCCACCCGGCGGCTGGAGCAGGTCTCGCCGTCCGGCACTCGCCGGTGGTCGCGCACCTCGCGGCTGCGGGAGACATCGTAGGCGCTTGCCGGCATCTGGTCGCACCAGGCGCTGTCGGATTGGGGTCCGTAAGCCTCGATCTTGATTTCCCGTTCCCAGCGGTGGCCGGCCACCGACACCGACACGTCCTGGGTCCAGAAGAACAGTCCCCCGATGACGGCGGCGATACCGGCCAGCGCCGCGCCGATCAGACCCTTGCGGGATTTCTTCCCGGGTTCCGGCGCTTCGGGCGGTGGGCCGTCCTGGATACGGCGGGCCTCGGCGGCCTCGGTGAGTGGTGCGCCGCAGGAGACACAGAACTCGGTGGCGGCGGCGTTGGGCGTGTCGCAGTTCCCGCAAACCCGGTCGGCACCCACGTAGCGGTGATCCTCCACCGCCACCTCCTCGCCCGGGGGCGGGAAATAGCGCTTCCCGGGATTCTGCGGGGCGCCGCAACCGGGACAGTAGCGGTGGGTCTTGCCGAGCAGCTTCTCGGCGCCGCAGAACTCGCAGTCCCAGAACATCTCGTAGGTGCCGGTGTGGGTGACCCCGGCGGTGCCGGTGGTCTCCGGGTGATCCGGCGCCATGGGCTCCAGGGTGAGTTCCTCGGCAGAGAGATCCTGGGGGTCATCCGCCACCGATCCGGGTTCGCCGGAATCGACCCGGTCATCGGGACCGCCGGGTAATGGCGGCGGCGCGGCGCCCGGGAGCGGTGGCGGCGTACCGGTGGCCACCGCCCGGGCGTCCGGATCCCCGGGGTCGAGTTCGAGAATTCTCGAGGCCGCCTGCTGGCGGCTCTCCTCGTCCTCGGCCAGATGCAGGGCGGCGAGCCAGGGAAATTTACTGGTGGGGGTTTGCTGTAGAGCCGGTACCAGTAACCGGCGGGCCTCGTCGGTATCGCCGCCATGCACAGCGCGCAGCGCATCCATGAGCGGACCGGCCAGATCCTCGCGGCCCTCGGCCTTGAGTTCCCGGGCACCGTCCACCAGGCGTTTGATAAGGGATTTGTCCATGATCGGATTCTCACCCCGTGGTCGAGATAGTAAAGAGGGGGGCACTGGCCCCACCAGGGGATTACCGCCACAATCCTAATCAGCCACGGGCCATGCCCGCAACAATCATCGTTGCCATCACGGCCACTGAAGGGGGAACGCATGCTGGAATCGCTGGCGCTGTTACTGGGCTTGCAGCTGGTGGGCGAGGTGCTGGTACAACTGATTTTCACCGGGATCTGCGGGGCCATGCTGGCGCCGGGGTTGCTGCGGCGGTTGCGGATGGATGCCGAGACCTCGGGGCTTGCCATGGGCGTGGCCTCCCACGGTATCGGCACCGCCCGGGCCTTTCAACTGGGGGAGCGGGAGGGGGCCTTCGCGGGACTGGCCATGGGCCTCAACGCCCTGTTGACGGCAGTGCTGGTTCCGCTGTTACTGGGCTGGTGGGGCTGATGGGGCTGATGGTGGCGACCTCCTCCGGCAACGGCTCGCGCAGCTGCGGGAGGCTGCCCAGCCGCTCGCTGAGGAAATCCACGAACATGCGGATCTTCGAGGCCAGGTGGCGGCGGCTGGGATAGATGGCGTAGATGCCGGCGTCCACCGGACGATAATCGGGCAGCAGGACGATGAGCTCACCACTGCTCAGGGCCTGACAGCAGAGAATCGTTGGCAGCAGCGCCACGCCCAGCCCCTGGATGGCGGCGTCGCGCATGAAGCTGATGTTGTTGGCCTTGAGGCGCCCGCTCACCGGCACCACGGTCTCGCCCTCCGGTCCCTGAAAGGCCCAGCGGATCTCCGGGTTGAGCCACAGGATGCAGTTGTGACGGGACAACTCCCGGGGATGGCGGGGCGCCGGATGATTGCTCAGGTAATCGGGACTGGCGCAGAGGATCCGCGAGATGACGCCGATGCGTCGGGCGATCAGGCTGGAATCTGCCAGGCTGCCGATACGGATGGCCACGTCGAAGCCCTCCTCGATCATGTCCACCTTGCGATCGGTGAGTTCGGTCTCCACCGCCACCTCCGGGTAGCGTTGCATGAACTCCGCCACCAAGCGGCCCAGGAAATTCATGCCGAACTCCACCGGCGCGGTGATACGTAGCTGGCCCTTGGGGGTGGCCTGAAGTCGCGTCACCGCCTGCTCGGCCTCCTCCACCTCGGCGACGATGCGAATGCCGTATTCGTAGTAGGAGCGCCCGGCATCGGTGAGGTTGAGCTTACGGGTGGTGCGTTGTAGGAGGCGCACCCCGAGGCGATCCTCCAGTTGCGCCACCCGGCGGCTGACGTTGGATTTGGGCATGCCGAGGGAGCGGGCGGCGGCGGTGAAGCTCTTGGCTTCCACCACCCGGGTGAAGATCAGGATGTCGTTCAGGTCGACGGCACGATCACGGTTTTGCATGGAATCAGTATAACGCGGGATGGTGAAATCGTGGTGAAGTGGATCAGGGTTTGATGCAGATCAATATGCGCCGGGGCAAAGTCTGCGATCCTGATGCCTCAATATTAGCTATCAGGAATTTTTCATGTCCCACGACTATACCGAACTCACCGGCGAGTTGAGCGGCGCGCTGCGCCAGATCCGCAAGGCCATCCCCGAGGTCACCAACGGCTTCTCGGCCATGGCCAAGGCCGCCACCGCCGACGGCGTGCTGGACCCGAAGACCAAGGAATTGCTGGCCATGGGCATCGCCATCGCGGTGCGCTGCCAGGGCTGTCTGGGCTTCCATGCCCAGACACTGGTGAAGCTTGGCGCCACCCGCGAGGAGTTCATGGAGATGCTGGGGATGGCGGTGTACATGGGCGGCGGTCCGTCGCTGATGACCGCCGCCGAGGCGTTGCTGGCCTTCGAGGAGTTTCAGGCCAAGGCAAGCTAAACCTCGCCTCATTCGAAAACCGGTGTTTGCTTCGTAGGGTGAGGGCAGGCCCGGGAGAGCCAAAACCCACCATCCAGGCTTCGAACAAAACTCCATAGCTCGAATGAGATGCGGTTTAGACCCCCCGGTAGGGACCGTACTCATAGTATTTGGGCCGGGTATCCAGACGCACATGCAGCCACGCCACCCCCAATCCCGAGGTGCTGAGCCATAACGGATCGTCACCGATGCGCTGCTTCAGGGCGGTGGCCACATAGCGCCACAGAGCACACTGCTGGGGCCGCTGGGCTTCTCGCAGAAAGGCCGCCAGATGGGGATAAGCCGAGGGTGGACCGTCGGGACAGGGCGCTACCAGCAGGGAGTCACCGCCGAGACTGGCGAAGGTGATCACGCCCTCGGAGCAATCCCGCAACATGAAGTGGGTCTCGAACATGCGCGGATCGGGCTCGGCACGGGCCAGAGTGGGCGCATCCACCAGCACGCACTCGAAGGGTCGGCGTACGGTGGTGGTGGTGATGGGCGGGTTTTCCCAGAAATAGGCCGAGAACGGTATCTCGGCCAACAGGCCGATGAAATAAGCCTGGAACTCGGGATTGTCCTGCCAGAGGTCGATGACCTCGTTGTAACGCAGGGGTATTTCCCCACCCTGGTGGAACAGGCGGATCCTCTGGATGCTACCGTTATTCTCGGTCTCGCTGCGGGACTCCCACATCGACGGTCGATCGGCTCCTGGCTGGGGCTAGAATTTCATATCCTCAAAGAATTTCTTGACCCCATCCAGCCAACCGCGTTCCTGGGGTGCGTGCTTTTTGCCTCCCTTCTCCAGACTCTGGGCGAACTGATCCAGAAGTTCCCGCTGCTCCCGGGTGAGGCTCACCGGGGTTTCCACCACCACCCGGCAGAGCAGATCCCCGGGGGCGCCGCCGCGCACCGGCTTCACGCCCTTACCACGCACCCGGAAGACCTTGCCGGTCTGGGTCTCGGCGGGGATCTTCAGGTTCACCCGCCCGTCCAGGGTGGGCACCTCGAACTCGCCTCCCAGCGCCGCGGTGGGGAAACTGATGGGCACTTCACACGAGAGGTTGTTCTCCTCGCGGGCAAAAATCGGGTGCGGCTTGACCCGGATCTGCACGTACAGATCGCCCGCAGGTCCCCCCCGCTCGCCGGCCTCGCCCTCGCCGGAGAGGCGAATCCGGTCGCCGGTGTCCACGCCCGGAGGCACCTTCACCGATAGGGTGCGCTGATCTTCCACCCGTCCGGCACCGCCGCAATCGCGGCAGGGGTTGGTGATCACCACGCCCCGGCCCCGGCAGGTGGGACAGGTCTGCTGGATGGAGAAAAAGCCCTGCTGCATGCGCACCTGGCCTATGCCGTTACAGGTGGAGCAAGTGCTGGGCTTGGAGCCGGGCGCGGCGCCGTTGCCGTCGCAGGTGGCGCAGTTCACCAGAGTAGGGATACGCAGCGTGGCGGTGGTGCCGAACACCGCCTCCTCCAGGGTCAGATCCAGGGTGTAGCGCAGATCCGAACCCCGGTAGGCGCCGCCCCCGCCGCCACGCATATTGGTGAAGATGTCGCCGAACACATCGTTGAAGATATCGCCGAAGCCCCCGCCGCCGAAGCCACCCGGACCACCGCCGCCCATGCCGCCCATGCCGCTCACGGCGTCATGACCGAACTGGTCGTAGGCGGCGCGCTTCTGCGGATCGTTGAGCACCTCGTAGGCCTCCTTGGCCTCCTTGAAGCGTTCCTCGGCCTCCTTGTCGCCGGGGTTGCGGTCGGGGTGATACTTCATGGCAAGTCGCCGGTATGCCTTCTTGAGTTCGGCCTCGCTGACGTTACGGGCCACACTCAGGATTTCGTAGTAATCACGTTTTGCCATGGTCGTACCGATCCGCTATCCACTGGAGAATCAAACTCGGAAAAAAGCAAATCCGGGACAGGGGACCGTCCCGGATCGGTGAGGACTCGCCGGATTATACCGGGCTAGCCATTATTTGTTGTCCTTCACTTCCTCGAACTCGGCGTCCACCACGCCCTCGTCGGAGGACTGGGCACCGCCCTGGGGACCGCCGTCGCCGGGGCCACCGGGGCCGCCGGGGCCGCCGGGACCCTGATCACCGCCGCCGGCCTGGCTGTACATGCGCTGGGCCAGCTTGCCGGAGAGTTCGCTGAGAGCGTTCATCTTGGTGTCGATGCGCTCCCTGTCGTCGCCCTTCAGTGCCTCGCGAAGCTCGCTGGTGGCGGATTCCAGACCGGCGCGCTCGCTACTTTCGACCTTGTCGCCCATCTCGGCGAGGGTCTTCTCGGTGGCGTGGATCAGGTTCTCGCCCTGGTTACGCACATCCACCAGTTCGCGGAACTTGCGGTCCTCCTCGGCGTGGGCCTCGGCGTCGCGCACCATTTTGTCGATCTCGTCGTCGGACAGGCCGGAGGAGGCCTTGATGACGATGGACTGCTCCTTGCCGGTAGCTTTGTCCTTGGCGCCGACGTTGAGGATACCGTTGGCGTCGATGTTGAACGTCACCTCGACCTGCGGCACGCCGCGCGGCGCCGGCGGAATATCGGACAGATCGAATTTACCCAGCGATTTGTTATCCGCCGCGCGCTCGCGCTCGCCCTGCAACACGTGCACGGTGACCGCGGTCTGGTTGTCCTCGGCGGTGGAGAACACCTGATTCGCCTTGGTGGGAATGGTAGTGTTCTTCTCGATCAACTTGGTCATCACCCCGCCCAGGGTCTCGATACCGAGCGACAGAGGCGTGACGTCCAGCAGCAGTACGTCCTTCACGTCACCGCCCAGCACGCCGGCCTGGATGGCGGCACCGATGGCCACTGCCTCGTCGGGGTTGACGTCCTTGCGGGGCTCCTTGCCGAAGAAGTTCTTCACCGCCTCCTGCACCTTGGGCATGCGGGTCTGACCACCCACCAGGATCACGTCACTGATCTCGGAGACCGACAGCCCGGCGTCCTTCAGGGCGGTCTTGCAGGGGCCCATGGTGCGCTCGATGAGTTCCTCCACCAACGATTCCAGCTTGGCCCGGGTCAGCTTGATGTTCAGGTGCTTGGGTCCCGACTGATCCGCCGTGATGTAGGGCAGGTTCACCTCGGTTTGCTGGCTGGAGGAGAGCTCGATCTTGGCCTTCTCGGCGGCCTCTTTCAGGCGCTGCATGGCCAGCGGATCGCCCCGCAGGTCGATGCCGGAGTCCTTCTTGAACTGATCGGCCAGATAGTCGATGACCCGCTTGTCGAAATCCTCGCCACCCAGGAAGGTGTCACCGTTGGTGGAGAGCACCTCGAACTGATGCTCGCCGTCCACCTCGGCGATCTCGATGATGGAGATATCAAACGTGCCACCGCCCAGGTCGTAAACCGCGATCTTGGCGTCGCCGCGCTTCTTGTCCATGCCGTAGGCAAGGGCCGCCGCCGTGGGCTCGTTGATGATCCGCTTGACCTCCAGCCCCGCGATCCGCCCGGCATCCTTGGTGGCCTGGCGCTGGGAGTCGTTGAAGTAGGCGGGCACGGTGATCACCGCTTCCTTCACTTCCTCGCCCAGATAATCCTCGGCGGTTTTCTTCATCTTCATGAGCACCCGGGCGGAGATCTCCGGCGAGGCCATTTTCTTGTCCTTGATGCCGATCCAGGCGTCGCCGTTGTCGGCCTTGAGGATCTGGTAAGGAACAAGTTTGATGTCCTTCTGCACCTCGGGCTCGTCGAAGCGCCGGCCGATCAGCCGCTTGGCGGCGAACACGGTGTTTCTGGGGTTGGTCACCGCTTGGCGCTTGGCGGATTGACCGACAAGAATCTCGTCGTCGTCGGTGAAGGCGACGATGGAGGGGGTGGTACGGTCACCCTCGCTGTTCTCGATGACCCGGGCATTACCACCCTCCATCACCGCGACACAGGAGTTGGTGGTGCCGAGATCGATACCGATAATCTTGCTCATGGCTGTCCTCGCTGTCTGAACCTGTAGAAGCCTGAATTCTCTGCATCGGATGTGGGGGATAAATCCCCGATTTCAAGCCGATGTTTCGATGGGATTCAGGCGTTGTTCTGTTCGGCGGCCCGGGCGACGATGACCATCGCTGGTCGCACCACCCGCTCGTTCAGGGCATAACCCTTACGAATTACCTGCAACACGGTGTTGGGTTCGGCCTCGGCGCTGGGCTGCATGGCCATGGCCTCGTGGCGCTCGGGATCGAAGCGTTGGCCGAGGGGGTCGATCTCCTCCACACCGACTTTCTCCACCGCGCTGACGAGCATCTTCAGGGTGAGTTCGGAGCCCTCCCGGAGTTTTTCCACGTCGCTGGCGTTCTGGGCCTCCTGGAGGCCCATCTCCAGGCTGTCCTTCACCGGCAGGAGTTCCTTGATGAACTTCTCCAGGGCGAATTTGTGGGCGTTCTGGAGTTCGCGCTCGTTGCGCTTGCGGATGTTCTGCATCTCCGCCTGGGCGCCGAGGAAGCGGTTCCAGTGTTCCTCGGCACGGGTCTCGGTCTCGGCAAGGCGGGCTTGCAGATCGTCGATTTGCTGCTGGAGATCGGCCGGGTCGGGTGCCTCGGCCCGAGCTTCGGTGTCGGTGGTTTCGGTGGCTTCGGCCTGCTCGTCCACCAACTCGCCCTCGCGGGCCTCGGCCCCGGGGGGCGGGTTGCCGGGGGCCTCGGGGTTGTCCGCGCCCTCCACCACCGGATCGTTCAGGTCTTTGGGATCGTTACTCATCCACGGTCTCCGCTAGAAATTTCTGGAAAGGCCAAAAATCTTCTATCGGAAACTGGGGGTCAATTCCGTGAATTCAAGGCGCCGGCCAGCAATTTCGCGGTGATCTCCACCAGCGGCACGATGCGCTGGTAGGCCATGCGGGTGGGACCGATCACCCCCAGCACCCCCATCACCCGGCCCTCGGAGTAGCTGGCGGTGACCAGGCTGCAATCGTCGAACACGTCGAAGCCCGCCTCCTCGCCGATGAAGATCTGCACGCCGCGGGCTTTCAGGCACTGGTCGAACAGGCCCAGCATGTCGCGCTTGCGCTGGAAGGCCTCGAACAGCTGGCGGAGCTTGTCCATATCGGCCAGATCCGCCACCCCCATGAGATTGGTCTGGCCGGCCAGCACGTAGTCGTCGTCCTCGCCCGCCGGGGTCTCCAGCGCCTTGCCCGCCACTTCCACCACCGCGTCCATCAGCCGGTCCATGGAGTCCCGGGTGTCCTTCAGTTCCCGCAACAGATCCTCGCGGATCTGGCGGATCTCGCGGCCGCTGAACTCGGCGTTGAGGTAATTGGCCGCCTGTTGCAACTCGCTGGCGGTGTAGGGCCGATCAGCCTGGACGATGCGGTTCTGTACCTCCTGCTCGTTCACCACCAGGATCACCAGCACCCGGTTGTCCGACAGCGGCAGGAACTCCACATGGCGCAGCACCAGCGACTGGCTGCGGGGCAGGGTCACCACCCCGGCCAGTCGGGTGGTGCCGGACAGCAGCGACGACACCGACTGGATCAACTCACCGGTGCCGAGGCCCGGGTCCAGTTGCCGGCGCAGTTCCTCCACCTCCCGCGCCTCCAGCGGGCGGGACTGCATCAGCGAGTCCACGAAGAAGCGATAGCCCCGGGCGGTGGGCACCCGCCCGGCGGCGGTGTGGGGAGAATAGAGATAGCCCATGTCCTCCAGATCCGCCATCACGTTGCGGATGGTGGCGGGACTCAGGTCCACCTGGATCTCCCGGGACAGGGGCCGCGAGCCCACCGGCTGGCCGTGGCTGATATAGCGCTCGATCAGCGCCTTCAGCAGATACTGGGCGCGCTCGTTGAGTTCTCCGGAAGCCGCCGGAGCCGTGCTCGGGTAACGCAACCGCCAATCTCCTGGATCGATTCCATGGTGGATAAAACCATCACTTGAAATAGCAACTTAGCGCTGAAGCTGTCAAGTCGGCGGTTGGCGCTTGCGGCGGAAAATGCTACCGTTTCGGGCTCTCACCCAGCGTTCCAGCCCATGGCCTATATCTTCAACAGCGTCGGTCTCATCGGCAAATTCGGCGATCCCAGCGTGGCCGATACCCTGCACCAGATCACCCGCTTCCTGCGCCGCTGCCAGGTGCGCATCCTGTTCGACGAGGCCTCCGCCAAGCTCATCCCGCCCAACGGGCTGGAGGTGGCGAGCCGGCGCTCCATCGGTCGTCAGTGCGATCTGGCGATTGTCGTCGGCGGCGACGGCACCATTCTCAACGCCGCCCGCTCGCTGGTGGATTTCCAGGTGCCGATCCTCGGCGTGAACCTGGGCCGGCTGGGCTTTCTCGCCGATGTCTCGCCGTCGGCCATCGATCCCTGCCTGGAGGAAATCCTCAACGGTCAGTTCCGCGAGGACCAACGCTCCCTGCTGCACGCGCAGGTGGTGCGCGACGGGCGCGCCGCCACCCAGGCTTACGCATTGAACGATGTGGTGATCCACAAGCGCGAGGTGGCGCGGATGATCGAGGTGGACGCCTATGTGAACGAGCAGTTTCTCAACACCTACCGGGCTGATGGTCTGATCATCGCCACGCCCACCGGTTCCACCGCCTATTCCCTGTCCGGCGGTGGGCCGATCCTGCACCCGGACCTGGAGGCGGTGGTACTGGTGCCCATCTGCCCCCACACCCTCACCCACCGGCCCATCGTGCTGGGCGCCGAGCAGGTGGTGGAGGTGGTCGTCAAGCCCGCCAACACCACCCAGTCCCAGGTCACCTGCGACGGCCAGATCAGCCTCGGCCTGCGGCCCGGGGATCGGGTGATGATTCGCAAAAAACGCCGTAAACTGCGGCTGATCCATCCACACAACCATGACTATTTCGAGATGCTCAGAGCCAAACTGAGCTGGGGCGCGCATCCCCAGCGCGAACCCTCGTCCTGAGCCCCTTCGCCCACTGCCCCGTCGGATTCTGACCGCCATGTTAACCCATCTGGTGATTCGCGATTTCGCCATCGTCAAGAGCCTGGACCTGGAGTTCGGTCCGGGCATGAGCGCCATGACCGGCGAGACCGGCGCCGGCAAGTCCATCCTGCTGGAGGCGCTGGGCCTGCTGCTGGGCGACCGGGCCGATTCCGACGCGGTGCGGGTGGGGGTGGAGCGGGCCGAGGTCTGCGCCGGCTTCGACCTCAGTCAACGCCCCGAGGCCCGCCAGTGGCTGGCCGGGCGGGATCTGGAGCAGGACGACCACGCCTGCCAGGTGCGCCGGGTGGTGAACCGCCAGGGCCGCTCCCGGGCCTACATCAACGGCTCGCCCCAGCCCCTGCAGAGCCTTCGCGAGTTCGGCGAGTTGCTGGTGGACATCCACGGCCAGCACGAACATCAGTCGCTGATGCACCGGGAGCGCCAGCGCGAACTCCTGGACGACTACGCCGGCAACGAGGCGCTGCTGGCGGAGGTGGCGAAACGCTACCGCGAGTTCCATGCCCTGGAGCAACGCCTGGAGGATCTACAACGGGCCAGCGAGGCACGCGATGCGCGCCTGGACATGCTGCGCTACCAGGTGCAGGAACTCCTCCAACTGGGCCTGCAAGACGGCGAACTCACGGCGCTGGAGGAGGAACTGCCGCGCCTCGCCCACGCCGAGAAACTGCTGGCCGGCACCCAACTCGCGCTGAATGTACTGTACGAGAACGACGAGATCTCAGGCGCCTCCCTGCTGGGCCAGGCCCAGAGCGAACTGGAAGCCCTGGTGGAACTGGACAGCCGGCTGGCGCCCACCCTGGAACTGGTGAAAGGCGCGCTGATCCAGGTCCAGGAGGCCAGTGACGAGCTACGCAGCTACACCGGCTCGGTGGATCTGGATCCGGCCCGGCTGGCCTTTGTGGAGGAGCGGCTGGCGGCGGTGGACCGGCTGGCCCGCAAGCACCGGGTGGCCGGCGAGGAACTGCCCGGCTTGCTGGCGAGCCTCGGCGCCGAGCTGGACAGCATCGAGAACCGCGACGAGCATCTGCAATCCCTGGAGAAACAACTGGCCGGCGCCCGCAAGGCTTACCAGGACAGTGCCGCGCGCCTCGGCAAGCACCGCCGCGAGGCCGCCGATGAACTCGCCGCCCGGGTCAGCGAGACCATCCAGGGACTCGGCATGCCCAAGGGTGAGGTGAAGATCGCCGTGGAGCACGCCGAGCGCCCCACCGTCCACGGTCTGGACAACGTGGAATTCCAGGTGAGCGCCAACCTGGGCCAGCCGCTACGCCCGCTGGCGCGGGTGGCCTCGGGCGGGGAGCTGTCGCGCATCAGTCTGGCCATCCGGGTGATCGCCGCCGGCAGTCAGCGGATTCCCACCCTGGTATTCGACGAGGTGGACACCGGCATCGGCGGCGGCGTGGCCGAGGTGGTGGGCCGACAGCTC
>Ga0207419_1002367_pt1 | contig 12519 bp, 8 predicted proteins | sample ElkSloMetagenome_4_FD_184723 | JGI IMG/M metagenome (GOLD analysis project Ga0207419, IMG submission 184723) | Hot spring microbial communities from Elkhorn Slough, Monterey Bay, USA - MD2A (version 2) | ecosystem: Environmental > Aquatic > Marine > Intertidal zone > Estuary: Microbial mat ... | reverse complement strand
CAGGAGCCCCTGGAGTAGACACCCACTGCATCCTAGTAAGCGAAGTCAAACTAATAGACTCATGGGTGCCCGCATAAGCAGGATTTAAGACTAGACCATTGAACATGTATTGGGTATACATAGGATCTTGCTGAGCCTTTACGCCGGGAAAATTGAAAAACAACAGTGCTATGGATATTCCTGCTATTTTAAATACAAAATTTTTCATGTTGGTATTTGTTTCCAGTTAAATCTTCTTGGTTGAAAGTTTCAGTTTTATAGAGGAACAGGGGCTTTTTTAGTTGCCCCTCACCTCTAAATAACCGTTGTAACGGTCTCCATTTTTTAGCTCGATGATATAGAAATAAGTACCATCAGGCACTGCACTGCCTCCAATGGTGATGCCTCTATTGGCATTGCGCTCTCCCCTCCAAACATTCTCTATATTGTCGTAGAGGTCTGATTCGTAAACAAGGTTACCCCATCGGTTAAATATTTTTACCGTGTTGTCTGGATAACACTCTATGCCATCAATCCACAGAATATCATTCTTTTGGTCATTATTTGGCGTAACGAGCTCGTAAACCTTAAACTCGAGTACATCAATTTCTACTGAAACCGTTGCAGTATCGCAGATGCCACAGTCGTTGCAAATGCTGTATTCAAATTCATCTGTAGTTGAGTTTTCTAAACCATCCGGCGACTGATATATGATGGTTCCTTGTTCATCTATATTTACAGTTGCTCCTAGTGTTGTGGTATTTCCTCCCACTATTTCGAAGGTGGTGTTTTCGCAATCAATATCTACCACATCGTTTTCTATGGCCGAGAAATCTACCGTTGTACTTACGCATCCATTGATGCTTATCATATCATCATTAGCCTCGGGTACATCGCAAATTGCCTCACAGCAGTTCGATTCAAAAATTACCTGTGCCGTATCTGATGTTGTACCACAAGTCTCACTTACACATGTTACTACATATTGCATAGTATCTTTAGTATTGCTCAAGAGTGATGTGGGAGAATAATTAAAAGAACCATCTGTATTAAGTTGGATTGTACCTTTTAAAGGTTGTGTGAAAACCTCATAAGTGACTGTGTTACAAGATGCAGGAATTACGTCATTTGCTGAGAAGTTGCCGGTTATGCTGCTATTACTGCAATCATTCAAAGTATAGGCATTATCGTTAGCTACCAAAGGTGGGCAATACGTTTCACAAGGTTCTACATTAATAATAACGGTGTCTTGTACAAATGCAGAAGGTGTATTTTCACAAGATTCGCATACGGCATTGTACACTACGGTATCAGCACCTACGAATAAAGAATCGAACAAAGTATACGTGAAGGAGCCTTCAGAGGTAATTGTAAACTCTCCAGCCTTTGGTCTTATGATCAATTGCTCTTGATAAATGATGTTGCTACAGTCATCAGTTTTATTGTCATTTATAGAGATATCGCCCTCTAGTACTGTTTGGCATTTCATGTTGTAAATGTCACCTTCTAAAAGGGGAGACCCTGAGCAACAAGGAAGTATTTCAATAATGACGCTGGCTGTATCTTGTATGTTTTCAGTGCACGATAGGCAAGATGCTGCATAAAACAAGGTGTCTGTTCCCACAAAGTTTGGGTCATTAAGGCTATAGTCTAGTGTGCCATTGCTATTTATAGTGGCAGAACCGTTTATTGCATCATAATCTACGATTTCGTATATAATACTATCGCAATTGGACGGGTTAATATCATTGATGGTCAGGTCAAAAGTAAATTCAGGCTCGCAGTTGTCTCTTACAAATCTATCATCACCTAATTGCGGTATTGGACAAACGCAAGGTTCTATATTAAAGATAACCGATGTGGTATCATATGCACTTTCTTCGCCTTCGCAAGTGTAACAATAAGCATAGTAAGAAATAGAGTCTATTCCTACAAAAGAAGAGTCTGTTAAGCTATAATTAAAACTTCCATCATTATTAAAATTGATATCCCTAAAGCTGTTTGCGCTTGCTCCAATCAATCCGAAAACGAGTGAATCGCAGCCAAATGGCATACCGTCATTAATCGATACATCACCATTTATTTCTGCACCATCACAATTTTGTAAATCAAAAATATCCACGTTCAAATTAGGCTTAATGCAAGGCAAAGTGTCACAATCTTGAATGGTAATACTTATCCAAGCTGTATCTGCCTTTCCAACTTGTGCTTCACAACCTACACAGGTAGCAAAATACCTCAGACTATCTGTACCAAGAAAATCATCATCGTTAAGGGTATAGTTAAGTGTCCCTTTTTCTGAAAGGGTTGCTACGCCATATTTGGCTTGTAATTCTGTATCTAATGAGAAAATTAGGCTATCGCAATCTGTTGGAGCAATATCATTGAGAGAAATGTCTGCAGAAAAACTAGGCTCGCATTTTTCATATACGAGGTCATCAGCAACAGCATCTGGTACTGGGCAAGTTACGCAAGGTACTACCTCAATGGTAACCTGAGCAGTATCGTAACTTTTTTCTTCCTCTTCACAGCTACCGCAAAATGTAGTATAATCAAAAGAGAAACTGCCAACGTAGTTTTCATCAGACAGTGAGAAGTTGAACCTCCCGTTGTTTTGTACTTCTAAAGTACCAGGAACATCACTATCTGGAATGAGTACATAGGATAGAGAATCGCAACCTGCTGGCAATGTGTCATTTGCACTTAAAGAACCGCTAAAGTTGATGTCGCAATTCTTTAGCTCAAAATTATCGTTTACTGCTATGGGCGCTTCACATTCTTTGCATTCTTCAACTTGAATGGTTACTGTAGCGGTATCGCAAAGTTGTCCGCAAGTTGCAGACTCGGTACAGATTTGATAAGAAAAGCTCACCGATCCAAAGAATGACGCATCCGGGTTGAAGGTGAAAAAGCCAGTATTCCCGAATGATTCAAAATTGAAAGCATCTTCAGTAATTCCATTAACTTCTAGCACATTGAAGGAAAGGATTCCCGAACAGTCTTCTATACTATCGTTCGCAAAAACACCGCCTTGTATACTATCTTCGCAAGCCTCTAGGGTAAACAAATCGTCTACAGCAGTAGGAGCCGTACAAACTACATTATCGCAAGGTAAAATATTGAGATGTACGGTGGCTTCATCCCTAACTCCACAAGCATCATAAATGGAATAAGTAAATGCGTCTTTTCCTGTGTAGCCTTCATTTGGCGTGTAAATAAAGCTTCCATCTACTTTTATAACTACACTGCCATGTTGAGGATTACTTACTAATATCGTGTCTGCATTGATTTCTTCATCATTGGGGTCTGAATCATTCAGTGCTACATTGCCAATAAATTCTTGGTTTGCATTTACATCAAAGGTGTCATTAACAGCTATAGGTGGCAGATTACATACCAAAGTGCCATCTGTTTGATCAGAAGCTTTCACGGTAATCAGTCTATTAGGATAATCGCTCGGAACTACCCTAAGCTCAACAGTATCTCTTACATAACTTCCATTTTTCAAGTATGCCGGAAAACGTACTTCTAAGATATACTCCGACTCTACGCCACCTGATAAACCAAAATGTATGATTGAGGGGTCTTGGGTACCGTGACCGTTGCCGCCGTTAACTTCTCTAACACCACTTAATACATTGCCACAGCAATTTTTAAGTTTTGCAGTAGCTCCTAAAGCCAAGCGTTCTATACCCAAAAAGTTGCCATTGGCATCTCTGTTTTCTAATATTTTTACATTCAGAAAATCACTATTGTTCAAGTTGTTTTCCCAATATTGGTTGGGGCCATCGTTGATGTTAACATATAGGTCTAGGTCGCCGTCATCATCAAAATCCACAAATACACTTCCTTCTCCATCTGCATTTAGATTAATGCCTCTATTGTCCAACGCAAATTGAAAGGGACTGCCGGTATTAGGGCCTAACTCGGGGTCATTCAATTGGTTAATAAATAGGAAAGAAGGGCCACTATCATTGGCTAAGAATATGTCGATATCGCCATCATTGTCGATGTCGCCACAAGCAGAACCATCAATTTGATTGCCTATATCTGTTGCTATTCCTGTTGTTAGAGAGGTAAGTGATGTAAAACCAACTTTGTCTTTTCTGTAAATCACTGTCGAGTCTGCTGATGTCCAAAGTAAATCGAAGTCACCGTCGTTGTCAAAGTCATACAAGGAAACTGCACCTTTATTATCATTATCAGCATTTTGAATATCTACGCCATCTACAAATGTACCTGGAGATAGGGGGTTGTTTACGGCAAAATCATAGGGGATAAACTCGTTTTTTCGAGCGATTACATCAATGAACCCATCGTCGTTAAAATCTGTAACTGAGGCATAATCACCATCTCCCGGATTTAGACCGCCTGCAGGTAATCCAGTCTCTGTGGGAGGTACATATTCAAATTGACCTGTACCAAAGCCCTTGTTGCGATAAATCTCCATTGCCCAGTTGTGGTTCTCTACAAATAGGTCTAAATCGCCATCATTATCGTAGTCCAACACACCAATACCTTCTGTGTTCATTCCACCGGGAATGCCAAAAGGAGGATTCGCATCTCTTAAATCTTCAGTGTAAAGCACAAAATTAGGAGTTTGAGCTGGAAGTTGCCCAAAAGAAAAGCCATTACTTAATCCATTGTTAAAATAAATTTCAATTCTGTTGGCCGAGTTTCTAACAAAATCGTTATTGCCATCTAAATTGAAATCAGCAATGACCATGGACCTCTCCATTACATTACCACCCGGTAAACCATCTGCAATACATCCTGCACATTTGTCTTCGGTAACGTCGTCGAATGAATTGGTAGCTGGGTTGAAAAAGTATATTCTCGTTCTATGAGTAACAGAATCCTGATTGGTATTTACGATTAAATCTAGATGATCATCATTATTGAGATAACCGAAAGAGAAACCTCCATCTTTAAGGCCGTCTAAATTTATGTTATAGCTGCCGGCCTTTTCAGTAAAGGTGTTCTGTGCAAAGAGCGATTGTGCTACTAATACCGTGAATAGGGTGAAATATAGCTTTGCAAGCGTTTTAGTCATTTCAAGATTTTTTAGTATTAGATAAAATTTAATTGAATTCTTTAAGTAATCGATTGTATGTGTTAGTTTCAATCGAAATACATGTAAGAAAAACATCATATTTGTAAATTTTCTTTCCTTTTGTATTTCAAACTCGAAAATACGCGATTTTATATTACATCTCACTCTTGGTTAAATATAATTAACAAGTGCTTTATTTTTATTAAACAGGAAGTGCCCATGTAGAGCTACATAGGATTTACGAAATATTTAAATCAAGAAATAAGGGTCAAAGCCCATATTTTTTGATTTTAATACACATAAAGTTTTGATGTAAGAATTGTTATTACCGAAGAAAAAAAAGCCCATGAATTTATAAACTCACGGGCTTTTTTGGTTAAATGTTGGAAGCTTTTTATTTCTCAGCTACCGGAGAATCTAGTACGTTTTTGTTGAAATCTACCCTTTCTAATCTCAAGTAGTTCATAGAGTTGGGCTCAAGATCGACTACCCGTTTTTGCATGACTCTAAGTACTTCATCGTAAAAAAGCACGATAACGGCACAATCATCCAATACCAATTGTTCCATCTGATGAAAAAGCTCATACCTCTTCCAAGAGTTTTGTTCTTGTTGGGCTTGTTCAAATAATTGATCAAATTCTTTATTGCTATAATGGGTTTTATTTGGCCCAGCAGGAGAAAAATGTGGTGTATAAAAGCAGGTTAGGTAGTTTTCTTCATTGGGATAATCTCCCAACCAAGCACCTCTAAAAAAGAGTGCTTTTCCTTCGTCTACCATTTCTTGGTGTTTGGTAAAAGTATTGAGCTCTATTTCAATATCAATGTTTAGTATCTTTTTCCACTGTCTTTGTAGATATTCGATCATAAGGCTGTAAACCGGATTGGTGTACAGCGTTATTTCTGGAAAGTCCTTTCCCTCAGGAAAACCAGCTTCTGCCAATAGCTGCCTAGCTGTTTCTGGGTCAAAATCATAACCTCTTACCGAACCTTTGTGATGAGCGGGCAGGGCATAGGGCACAAAACCTTCTGTGCCTGCAATACCTAGGTTGTTTCTTAAAAACGAAACCAATTCTTTTCTATCAATGGCATGGCTCAATGCTTTTCTTACTCTTACATCTAAAAGTGGATGGTTTTTATCCTTATATTTATTCGCATCTAATTGAAAACCAAGGTATTCTGTATTAAGATAGGGCATTTTTTGTACTTTATACCTTTCTAGTATATTGGCCTTTACGCTGCCGTCTTTTTCTAAAATGTGCTCAATGGTATTGCCGTCTACCCCTGAAATAAAGTCTAGTTTTCCCTGCAAAAAGGTAAGATACTCTTGAGTTTTGTCTGCAATAAAAGATACCTCTACCACATCTAATTTAGGTAATTCTGTAAGGTTGTTATCTTTTCTCCAATAATTTGGGTTTTTACGTAGAATTAGATTTGTGCCTTGGTCCCATTCTTCAGGATTTAATATAAAGGGACCTGTACCTACAGGGTTTCTGCCGAAATCTTCTCCATAGAACTCTACGGCTTCTTTGGGTACCACAAACGCATAGGGCATGGCTAAAATCTGCAAGAAAGTATGTATGGGTTTTTTCAATTTGATTTGCAAGGTAGCATTATCCAAAGCTTTGATGCTTTCTGCAGTATAATTACCTTTATCGTCTCTTTCTAGTTTGTCGCTAAAGATCCAGCTGCCGCTACTGCCGTTTTCATAATTTAAGATTCTTTTAAAGCTGTATTCAAAATCATGGGCGGTTACCCTTCTGCCAATTCCTTTTTCAAAAACGGGGTTGTCATGAAAGTAAACATCGTCTCTAATGGTTATTTTGTATAACTTTCCATTATCGCTTACCTCCCAAGATTGTGCTATGCATGGATGTACCGAAAGATCTTCTGTAAATTCGAAAAGGCCATTGTAAAGCTGTGAGGCTACCCAAATATTTGCTTGATTTTTAGCTTTTGATGGATCTAACGAGTTAAGGCCTTCGTGTTGGTTGTATCTAAAAACTTTTAATTTTTTTTGCTGTTCGTCCTCTTCTACGTCGCTACTTACTACACAACTCAACAAGAGGGTCAAGCTGATCAATAGTAGGGCAATTTGTCTCAACATATCTTTAGTATTTATAGTATATTCGGTTATATTTGCCGATACTTTGTAAGCCTCATTGGCAATGAAATAAACGGTTGTGAGGTGTGCTTAGTGAGTATGTGAAGACTTTATCTTAGTGTTTTTGCCTACATTGTTCCATTTTTGATAAAAGGCAATGGGGCACTTCTTAAATCTTTTACAGTAAATATGGCTCTAGGTCATCACTATAGAGGTCTATAAACCAAACTTCAAATTATTATTCATTTTCATTTATGGGAAAAATCATTGCTGTAGCCAATCAAAAGGGAGGAGTCGGAAAAACGACTACAGCTGTAAACCTCGCAGCTAGCTTTGCTGCTCTAGAATATAATTCTTTGATCGTAGATGCGGATCCGCAGGCCAACTCTACTTCTGGATTGGGCATAGATCCAAAGCAAGAAAGAACCACCATATATAATTCTATGGTAGATGGTACGCCCGCTGAGAACGTGATCATGGCATCGGAGTTCGATTATTTAGACATCATTCCCTCACATATAGACCTGGTTGGGGCAGAAGTAGAGATGATCGATATCGATAACAGGGAGCAGCGTATGCGTAACGCATTGGAACCAATCAAAGATAAATATGATTTCATCATTATTGATTGCTCACCTTCCCTAGGTCTAATTACGGTAAATTCTTTAACCGCTGCAGACTCAGTGATCATTCCTGTGCAGTGTGAATACTATGCCTTAGAAGGTTTGGGCAAACTGCTTTCTACAATTAAAATTATACAGTCTAGATTGAACACAAAATTAGTTATAGAGGGTATATTGCTCACTATGTTTGATGTTAGGCTTAGGCTCTCTAATCTGGTAGTAGAGGATGTGAACAAACATTTCCAAGACTTGGCCTTTAAAACAATTATTCCGAGGAATATAAAATTGAGCGAAGCGCCTAGTTTCGGGGTACCTACCATAGCACATGATGCAGAAAGCAAGGGTACTGTTAGCTATGTTAACTTGGCACAGGAAATCTTAGAAAAAAACAAAATTAGCAAATAATATTTTTTAAACTAGATAAAATACAGGCATGGCTGATCAGAAAAAAACATTAAAAAAAAGGCAATCGTTAGGTCGTGGGTTGGGTTCTTTGCTTTCTGATGCCACCTCAAAAGAGGAAGCACCTAAAAAAACGGGAGCAGCTGATATTTTTAAAGTACCTGTCAATCAGATTGAAACAAATCCTTTTCAGCCAAGGCAAGATTTCGACGAAGAGTCTTTACAAGAACTCGCCGACTCCATAAAAACCCACGGCATAATTCAACCCATAACAGTCAGGAAATTATCCGAAACTGAATACCAAATCATTTCGGGGGAGCGACGTTGGCAGGCATCAAAAAAAGCTGGTTTAGAAGATATTCCTGCTTATGTACGTACCGCTAACGATCAGCAAATGCACGAAATGGCGCTGATAGAGAACATACAGCGCGAAAACCTCAACCCTATAGAGATTGCGAACAGTTACCAAAGGCTGATCTCTGAGTTCAATCTAAAACAAGAAGAATTGGGCGAAAGAGTAGGAAAGAAGAGAGCAACCGTTACCAACTACATTAGATTGCTTAGGTTGCCTGATGACGTAAAGGCCGCCTTACGCGATAGCGAAATAAGTATGGGCCATGCCAAAGAGCTCATAAATTTAGAAACAGTAGATCAACAGCTTTTCGTTTTAAAGAAAATTATCAATGATTCTCTGTCGGTTAGAAAAGTGGAGGCTTTGGTAAGAGAACTAAAAAAACAAGGTGTAAAAACAAATACTGCCTCAAATAGTCAAGATACTTCTGAATTTGAACGAGAGGTAAAACAGCTTCAGTCCAAACTATCTTCACAATTTAGTACAAAAATACAGATCAATACCAAGGGCAAGGATAAGGGAGAAATCAAGATACCTTTTCATTCGGTAGACGACCTTAATAGAATTCTTGAGATATTGGGCATGTAAATTTGGGTTTCAATTAGACTTATGGAAAAAGAGAAGGCCAAGCAGCAGCGATTTATCTCGCAGCAAGTATTATGTACGATTTATCTTTTCTGCTTTTTCTGTTTATCGTTAGGGCAGGTTTCGGCACAAGATGAGAATAAGCAAGATACTGTAAAAAATCAGAAAAGGCCTATCGAGTTTGAAAGAGGACAGGCCTCTTTTGAAGTAATGGATACTGCCAAAGTTCCCGTTTTAGATAAAAAAAAAGAACTGAACCCACCTACAAGAGCCGCACTCTTTGCTGCTGCCATACCAGGTTTAGGCCAGGTTTACAATAAAAAATACTGGAAAGTGCCTTTGGCTTATGGAGGCTTTGTGGTATTTGCTTCGCTCATTGACTTTAATAATGTGCGTTATGAGCTTTTTAGGGATGCACTTGCCCTAAAAGCAGATGATGATGACGATACTAACCCTACAGACATACGAGTGGCCAACGGTACAGTAGACCAATTGCGAAGAGGCCGGGACAGGTACAGAAGAGACCGAGATTTTAATATCATACTCACCTTTGCGTGGTACGGCTTAACCGTTGCCGATGCTGTAGTTGATGCCCATTTGAGCAGATTCAATATCAATGAAGACATTTCTGCTAAGTTAAGGCCCAGTATTATAGATATGGGTTTTAACCAACCGGCTGTAGGTATAAAATTGGTGTTTTATTTGGGTGATTGAGCAAACTACGTTCGCATAAATAAAGACTCAAAGCTGTTTTGAGTAAAAAACTGGTATTTAGCTTAAACTGCCAAGCCGGTATTATTTTTCTGTACTGATTGCTAGAAAGTCAGGAAAATTTAATTGTTTACTGCTTTTTAGTGCACTTGGCAAGTAAACGTACTTAATCAGACATTACCATTCTTAAAACTTCTCGTATAAAAAGGAACATGAATCTGATGTTCTTGAATTTCATTCAAACAGTAGACTTTTGGCATATTCTATAAGTAGAGAAATGCCTAAGACTCATGTTAAAAATCGCAATACAATTAAATTTCATTCTAGAATTTAAAATACTTGATAGAAAAAAACTATCTGTAGGTCTCCATTGAAAGATTTTTATGAACAAGATTGATTGATTTTACAGATTAGCTACTCTATATTTAATTATCACAACCACATAGTAACTACAACTGCATAGCTTTTTTTGTCAAATTAATTATTAAATCATGCATTTTTCTGAACATGTGGAAGTGAACTCCTTTTTGCAAAAATTAGATTCTACTTACAGGATGCCTATTCTGCAAGTAAGAAAAATATTATTGAATGCCCATCCAGAAATCTACGAGTCAATAGCAAGGAATAACTTAATATTTAGTATTAAGACCGAAGAGTTATTTGTGGTTAAGGTAGTAAAAAACTCTGTAAGGCTCATATTTCTAAATGGCGCATTTTTAGAAGACAAAGACCATATTCTAATGAGTTTTGGCTTAAAGTCTAGATGCCTCGAATTATATGAGGCAAATGCAGAGGTATTCAATATTTTACCGAAATACATAGAACAATCAGTAAAGATTTTAAATAAAGCATCAGCTTTGTGATGTATCACATTTCTTGTTACTTAACTTTGAAAAGCTTCATTTTAAAGTTGAAGAGTAAAATGCAACATGTTCTGATATTGGGTTGTGGCAGAAGTGGCACTTCCATCTTTGGGGAATTATTCCAACATCTCGACGCATACACTTACCACAGTGAGCCCCCTTTTAAGGAGTTGATCAAGTGGGATTACAATAAGCTATTGGCCGTAAAAGTACCTAGAGAAGACGCTGGATTAAAACCTGATGCAGGCTTGTCTTTTCCATTATCGGTTTTGATGGAACATTTTGCAAAACCACACCAAATTTTTTGGCAGGTTAGGCATCCGCTTGATGCCATTGCTTCTCTAAAGGTTGGCATTTCTAAAAATTGGGGGCACCATCCACAACCCAAAGATTGGCAGCAGTGGTTGTCGCAACCCTTGGTAAAGCAATGTGCGCATCATTGGAATTACATCAATACTGTAGGTTACTCAAAAGTGAGAGATTTGGTAAAGATAACTTGGTTTGAGGATATGTTGGCTGATCCTTACCAATTTGCACTTGATTTGACTAAAGAATTAGGAATCGATATAGAAACAAATCGAAAAGCTTTGAGCACTTGGGCAAAAAGAGTGCAGAATACGAATAATAAACACTTTATTGAAGCTGAAACCTCAAGACCTTATTCAACAAAAGACCATAAGGTAAAAGTGGGTAGATGGAAAGAAAACCTTACAAAAAAGGAAGTGGATATGGTATTGCCTATGATAAAAAAAACTGCCGAAGAATTTGGATACGACTTGCCCTAATTTACGTTTTCAAGAATGAAATCTACAATAGGAGTAGGATCTTCTAGACAATGAGGATGATGCCCGACTCCCTCTTTTATGATTAGCTTCATTTTTCCACCAGCCTTTTCATAGTTTTCTTTAAAAACCAAGGTATTTTCTTGTATAGGCACCACATTATCTGCCTCACCGCATACATGTATAACGGGAATATTGGCCTTGGCAATTTTAGTAGCATGGTTTATAGGATTACCTTTAAATTTTTTTACATTCTTATCGCTCAATCCGTAAGCCTTGAGGCAATTTTCCCAATCTATTTTAGAACCAGTACCTTTTCCCAAGCCTCCGGGCCAACTTTTTATATCGCAAACAGGAGCATCTGCATAAATGCAGGCAACTTTGTCTGTGTTATTGGCAGTCCAATTGTAAATAATAAGCCCACCTCGACTCATGCCTTCCAATACTACTTTGGGGTTTAGTTGATAGTTGTCGGTCACATATTGATAAGTTTTATTCCAAATGTCTACAGCCTCTTGGTTGCCAAAAAGATTGCTTACATCTACATAAACCAGGTGGAAGCCTTTCTTGAGCAGTGCTATGTCGACTTGTGGTTCGTGGCCCCAAAACCTGGCCCTCCATATCCAACTTTTTTCTTTACTATTTCAGCTTTTGAACATGGCCGAAATAAACGGAGCCGTACAAAATAGGCGTAAGGCGGAAGATGAAAACTTGAGCGCCATCAATGGATTGTGGGCCAGTAATCTGAAAAAGATTTTTGATGCCGGTTTTACTGAAAAGCAAATTCTGGATAGAATCCCTTCCATTTTGATTGAACCTGTACTTACCGCACACCCTACAGAGGCTAAAAGAGCCACTACTTTAGAGCAGTATCGGGAATTATATTTACTGATCGTGCAGCGCGAAAACAGCATGTTTACTAAAAATGAGGTGAATAATATTAATCATAATATAGATTTAGCGCTATATAGAATTTGGAAGACAGGAGAGATGTACCTGGAAAAACCGGATGTAAAAGATGAATTACGGAATGTATTGCACTATTTAGTAAACGTATTTCCAGAGGTA
>Ga0207419_1002366_pt1 | contig 12524 bp, 15 predicted proteins | sample ElkSloMetagenome_4_FD_184723 | JGI IMG/M metagenome (GOLD analysis project Ga0207419, IMG submission 184723) | Hot spring microbial communities from Elkhorn Slough, Monterey Bay, USA - MD2A (version 2) | ecosystem: Environmental > Aquatic > Marine > Intertidal zone > Estuary: Microbial mat ... | reverse complement strand
CCCCCGCCAGTACGGTGATGGCCGTGCCACCATAGGTATCCAGGGTACCGGTTTCGGTGCCCGTGTCGGTATCCCGCTCATAGCCAATCGCGCCCGCGCTGTGTTGATAGATGGCATAGCCGCGGGTAAACGATAGTTTTGTGGTGCCCTGTGCCGAGAGCGGCTGAATGCGGCAGTTGGTAGCCACGGTAGCAGTGGGGGTGTATGTGGGTTCACTGGGGGTACCGGTGGCCGTGTTGGTGGGTGAGGGGCCAGCCGTGGGGGTGTGGGTATGCGTGGGCGAGGCGGTGGGCGTGGGCGTGTTGCCATTGATAATCTCGCGCATCATTTCGATGCGGAGTTCCACGGTGCGCGGGCCAACTGCGCGGAAGAAATCGGACTGCACCACCGCAAACCCGACTGCATTGCTGGGGACAGAAAACTCATTGTTCGGCCAGGGTGGGGCAGCCAGGGGGCAGGTCCGCCCTTCGCACCAGTCCGGCACACCGTTCACGTCGTCAACCAACCCCACCAGGTCGTACTGATTACTGTTCGCGGCGCGCCAGGCGTCGGGCAGATTACCTGGATCGTTGAGTTCAAACCGGATCCCGCTCCCCACATAGGTGCCATCCACCAGGTCGTCATTGGTACCTTGCCAGCCCTCCACACAGCCCTCCCAGACGGGATACCAGGTATCGTCGGGGGGCACAACGGGCGGGCTGGCATCGATGGGGATAACCACGGGCTTACCAAAGCGGATAGAGATGGTACCATAGGCGCGCTCCTGCGCCAGCATAGACAACGGGTGCGCGTCCGTGGTGCTATAGCGGTGCCATTTGGTCTGGTTCGCGCCACAGTTCATCATGACATCGCTGCCCCCGACATTCAGCCAGGCTTCGCGCCAGCCGCCCGTACACGAGAACTCCAGGAACGAGTAATCAGCCGGGATGGGCACACGGCCCAGCGAGCGCTGCGCCGTGCCGCCCCCCACCGCGGAAAAGGTGGTGGTGTAGGTATCCGTCCAGACGGAAATGGGGTTGTCGCAACTCTCACCCTCGGGGCCAAGGGTGGGCGTGGGGGTAGGAGACGCCACGGGCGTGGGCACGGTCACTCCTTCGGGACACAACACCAGTACATCGGGGCCAACGAACTCATAGGGCATATAGTCCGCCGTAAAGACATAGGGTTGCTCGGCTTCCACCTCAAACCCCGGCGTGGTATCGCTGTAGAAGGGCAGGCGGGTGGGTGCGGAATAGCGATCCGCGTAGCGAGCCGTAACATAGCCCGCGTGGGACCAGGCCCGGTAGGGGATGCCATCGAGAAAAGTGTACGACTCATAGGGCAGCAGCGGCACGGATTGGCATTCCGGGTGCGTGCCGGTGATGGGGGTAGGAAAGGGTGGGGTGGTGGGTTCGGCGGTGGGGTTCTCATGCCAGGGATCGCGATCTTCGCAGCGAAACTCCAGGAGTGCATCCGTTTCTGGCGCTTTGGTAAACTCAAACGTGTCCCCAGTATTGGTGTTTGCCATCGAATCGATCCAGACTGGTTCCGCACCCCAGGATGAGGGTAGCGGGATGCGCGGGGCCAGGACAACGTTATTCGTAGCCGTCCAATACGCTGCTGCCAGGTCAGGATCATAGGATTCACTTCCCGTCGCGATTACCTGGCATATATATCCTGGGGTCGGTTTATAGGTATAGGATGGTTGAGCGTTGGTCAAGACCCAGTAATACTCATACGAATCCTGTTGCGCCCGGGCGGGCAGGGTCAGCCCCAGGGCCACCAGCGCCAGGGCCACCCCGGCGATGATCCAGCGAGAACGGTGCATTAGTTCCCCCCTCCTGCTCGTGTCATGAATTTCGCCAGCCAGAAGAAAAAGCCCAGATAGGCCAGTCCATACATCAGCAGCATCAGCCAGCCCAGCGGGCTATCGTGGATGGCATCCAGGATGCCGCGGGTAATGTAGTAGACCCCGTGCCCGTTGCCCTGAAGTTCGGTGGGCAGGGTTTCCCCCTGCAGCGCGGCCAGCAGCTCCACAATGACGCCGAGCGAGAGCGCCACCAGCCAGCCGAGGAGCTGGATCAGCATCCAGATCACCTGCCACCACAGCACCACCAGTTGTCCCAGCAGGCTGAGCAACACCAGCAGCAGATCCCACAGCGCCAGCAGCCAGACGTGCAGCCACACCAGCGCCGCCTGGGCAAAACCAAAGAATTGCAGGGCCATATTGAGCCAGTCCCACAGAATGAACAGCCACACCCGCGCCGTGAGCCAGGCGAACAGGGCAAATGTCCAGGCCAGGTTAAAGAGTCCGATCAGCAGGTTGGTGAAATCGGTGAAGATGTTGACCAGCCAGGCGGCAATGGTGAGCAGCCAGCAGATCAGGTCCAGGAGATATTGCCAGAGCCAGAAGCGCAGCCATTCAAAAATCTTCAGCACCCCATTCACCGGGTTGAGATACGGCAGGGTAAATTCACGCCCACCGGGCAGCCAGCGCAGATCGAGCGTGAACTCGTCTACCCAATCCTCCAGGCCGGGGCTGAGTTCCGCGGAACGCTGTTTGCGCTCGGTTTTGCTCAGGCGCTCCAGCACCGGGGTGCCATCCTCGGTACAGTCATCACACTGCGGAATGGTAAACGACACCCCGCTCACCAGGTCCGGCAGCAGGTCAAACTGGGGATATTCCCACGGGATAGCGCCCGTCGGGACGCCCGGGGTGCCCGGGTCAATGGTGAGTCCCTCACAACCTGAAACCACGCGCCGCGCCTGCCAGAAATGGGCCTGGTAGAAGCTATCCTGCGCCACATCGTGCAAGACAACGCCGGTAGCGTGGTTGTAGGCATCCACAAACAACCCGTTGCCTGCATAGATCGAGACATGCTGCCCGCCGGAATACTGCAGAAACACCAGGTCCCCCGGTGCCCAGCAGGTGGTGTTCGCTCCATCCAGGTCAGCCAGGGTACAGGGGAGGCGCTGGCCGTCGTTGATCTGCTGCGTGGTCGTCCAGCCAACATCCACCCCCACCTGGTCATAGGCCCACCAGACCAGCCCCGAACAATCGAAGCTGGTCGGGCCGACGCGCGAACTGCCTGGGGGGTCTGCTGGATGATGGCCGCCCTGCGAGTAGGTGCCACCGACCCGCGAGAGGGCCGCCTGGGCTGCCCCCTGGCAGGCCGGAGTGGTCTGGGCCTGCACGGGCGCCGGCGGGAGCCCTGCCAGCAGCAGCAGCGGCAGCAGGAACAGCAGCAGCGCGCCTAGTCGTCGAGCCATCGCACCCTCATCATCGCTACCAGCACCCCCAGCACGCCAAACACGAACAGGAAGGTGGTGGTGGCTACCAGCAGGCCAAAGGTGTCCGCGCCGATGCTCCAGGCGGCAAGTTGCTGCTCGGTGAGCTGCTGCGTCACTGAGATGACACTGGACATATCGAGTTCTACGGGCGTGGTGAGCACCAGCGTTGGTGTGATGACCTGAATCTCAAGGGTGGGGGTCAGCGTGGTCGTATCGGTGATAGGCTCCATCGGGCTACCTCCGCCACGAGCGCCAGCGGCTCCCGGCGCGGTCCAGGGTGCCGCGAAACTCCTCATGGAAATGCCGCTCATAGTCATCCACGGTTTCCGAGCGGCGGGCCTGCCGATCCAACCACTTGAGCAGCCCCACAATGACCGACATCATGAGAAATGGCATCCAGTACCACTGGATGCTGAAGGCCATCGCAATGAGGCCGGTGGTAAATTCATACGCCTGTTGATAAGCCGGGTGCCCCATAATAACCTCCGAGATCAAAAATGCCAGGCGGTTGCACCTGGCATTCCTGAACTCCGGGGCGAACGTCGCTAACTGCTGGCGCCCGCCCGAATCATCCGCACAATCAAACCGAACAGTGGGCCAACGAACAGGAAGACCAGGCCGAACCAGATCAAGGTTTGTACGGGGGTAATTGCCGTCCAATCCACCGCGCCTGTGCCGTCAACGGGCACCAGCAGCGCGTTGATAACACCCAGCAGGCCAGTCATGAAGACCATTAGTTCCGTAAACAATGCTGCCATAAGTTGCGTTCACCTCCTTTCTAACCGAGCTTTGAGCACAATAAAAAGCGAATGCAGTTGTATGATGATCACCAGCCCCACGAGGAGTGTTAACTCATAGGCCAGTGTTTCACCCAGGGTAGCAGCCAGGAAGGTCGGCAGATTAGTCATCGCGCGGCCTCGCCAGGTCGATAAAGAACGCGAATAGCTCCACCAGCACGATCATCAGGACAATCGCGGCCAGGAACAGTACTAGCGGATGGATGGTCGTCGCGTCCATAAGGCATAGATTTGCAGAAACAAGATTGCCGTAAGTAACAGAATGATAACAACATCACCATAATCCATTGATTGATGCAGGATCGCATATGATCCATCCGGCATTTGATAATACTCAAGGGTTAATGTATCCGTTATCATCACATGTTCATCATACACCCGGCGTCAACTTCTGCAAAATCTGCATACGCAAATGCTGCGTATGTCCTATTTCAGGGTAGGACATATGCAGCATTTGCGTAGGATCGCGAATTGTGTATAATGATATCGTCATATATGCTTATTAATCACCCCCAACCAATGAAGGATGGCACAATGTTAACGAATCGCAACTTAAGTGAACGAGCTATCAAGCATATCTACCAGGCGCTGCTGGTGGAAATCCAAAACGGATGTGACACGGTATGTATGAACACGATTGGGCAACGGGCCGGGTATTCTCTCCGTACCACGCAATATGCGTTCTCCGAGTTGGAACGCCAGCAGCGCATTATCGTGGAGCGCAATCGGCGCGGTATCGCCTCACGCTATCGGATTGCCCCATGAAAACCCTGATCCGGCTGCTTATACGGTTATTCAAGCGCCACCTGGCCCGCCTCTCCGCGCTGCTCGGTGGTGAAGCCGGGGCGCGGCGGCGGCGCGCGCGCCAGATCGCGGTGACGATGCGCAGCGAATTGACACGGCTGGGCTTCTGGTCGCGCGGCGAAACCAAAAAGACGCGCCACAAGAAGCGGGTGGTCAGCTATGAGGAGCCGCTGCTGCTCACGCCGGATGAGGTGTGGTGCCCGCTCGATCTGCGCAAGTTCCCCTCCCGGCGCTCCACCAACGACCTGCGTGACCCTGATGTGCTGCAATCGCTCCAGGATCGCATCCACGCGCCGGTGCGCGTGGATAAGCTGGCCAATGGCAAGTTGTGCCTGGTGGCGCGGGTGCGGGCGGCGCAGTTTCCCGCCAGCTACTCTATCGACAAGTTCAAGCTGCCGCCGGATGCGCCGCTGCTGGCATTTCCCCTGGGCATCGATGCTGATGGCGAGCACCGCTGGGCTGACCTCACCGAGGTCAAGCACCTGCTGATTGCCGGGGCCACCGGTGGCGGGAAAACCACTTTCATGCACACCTTGCTGTATACCTTCATCAACCGCTGCACCGAGGAAGATCTGGAGCTGTGGCTGATTGACCTGAAGGGGCAGGAGTTTGGCAAGTATGAGAAGCTGATGGGCAGCAAGAGCCGCGCTGGGATTGTGCATGCCTTTGCGCACGAACCCGAGAAGGCGCTGGAGGTGCTGGATCAGGCGGTGAAAGAAATCAAGCGCCGCAACAAGCTGATGAAGGACTATGACGCCAGCAACCTGTCCGACCTGGCGCACCTCTCCGGGCAGCGGTTGCGGCGGGTGGTGGTGGCTATCGATGAGGTCGCCGTACTCTCACTGGATCGGGAGCGGGTGGGCAAGCATACGGTGGGGAGTTGGGCGCAGCATCTCATCACCCAGATTGCCGCGCTCGGGCGGGCAGCGGGCGTCCATGCCATCATTGCCACCCAGCACATCAACAAAGAAGTGCTGACCGGGCTGATCCTGGCAAACTTCGAGACGCGGGTCTGTTTCTCCACCGCCGACTGGCGCAAGTCGCAGCTCATCATCGAAACCAGCGAAGCCAACAGCATCCCCACCGGGCGCATGTTCTATCGGCACCTGGGGCAGACCGTCGAGAACCAGGCCCCGCTCATCACCCCGTCGCAGCTCCGGCTGGAGGTGACGCGCATTGCCAACAATGGGCCGGATGGGGGCCTGGGAGACAAAGACGAACTGGCACACTTTGTGCGGAATGCCAAGCTCATTGTGCAGACCGCCTGTGACCAGTTTGATGGCAAGTGTACCATCAGCAAGTTGACCCAGGCGGAGGGCATTCGTGGGGTGCTGAGTAGGGTTGAACTCATTGAGACCTGCCAGCGACTTGAACGAGATGGCGTACTGGAACCAGGCACCAACCGCAGGCCGCGCCAGGTGGCGCGTGGGTTCTACAAGATGCCTGAACTGCTGGATATGCGCTATGGGGGTACCGCTTCAGCGTTTCAAAACGCTGGTGAAGAGAGCCAAAACGCTGCCAAAACGCTGCCGAAACGCTGCGACGAAAACGCCCAGCGTTCTGAAAATCCAACCAGCGTTTCACCCTGTTCCAATGCGGAAAATCAGCGTTTCGAAAATGCCGATTCAGCGTTCTGCGTTTCGCAAAATATTCTACCCCCTGCCCAAAACGAGGCAGCGGAAATCGAAGCGCAGATTCAGGCCACGGTCAAGGAAATCCGTGACATGGCCGACGACCACCCGGAGCTGCGCGCCGGGTTGGAACGGAGCGCCTTTGGGGAGTTGCTGGGGCTTCGCGAGCAAGCCGCAGCGGTGCAGGTGGCCGAACTTCCCCAGACGGTCTACACCATTGGCTACCGGCGCAACGGCCAGCGATTAACCCTGGTGGTCACCCAGGGCGGTCAGCGTGGCGTGGCGGCCTACACCACCGCTGAGGCCGCCGAGGCGCAGGCCCGCGCCCGCCAGTTGCCAGAGTGGCATATTGTGCCGGACAAACACGCGAATGTCGAGGCCCGCGCGCGTGTGTTTCAGGTGGGCCTGCATATCATTGAGGAGTGAAACATGTGGCAGATACTTGTGACATGGTGGCGCAGCTACCTGACTCGTGACTGGCGCAGTGCGCCAGTGGGGCAGCCAGTGCTGGTGGATCGGGATGGTATCCCGGTGTATCGAGACCGAAGCACCTAGCGACGGGCGCCTGGCGCCTGTGGTGGGGGTATCATACTGATACCCATTGGATCGTGTTAAACCAATATAAACGCGCATTTGCGATCGCCCCATGGAGTATGATCGTAAATGTGCCCACGTATGGACGTGGGCTTTTTGTGTGTGCAGGAGAAAAAACACATGTACACCATTGCGAGTCTGTTGCCCCGCTACGAGTCTGCCCTGAATGGTCAAAAGCTCCAACCCCGTACCGTTGAGAAGTATCTGTATACCATCAACAGATTGTGTTCCTGGCTGGATGAAACAGGAATTGGTTCTTTGTTGGAGAACATCACCACGGCGACATTACAACAGTACCAGGAGAGTATGGGGCATCTGTCTGCCAGCACGATCATTAACAACCTCTCGACGATACGGAACTTCTGCCGCTGGTACATCAGAGCAGATCTGCGCAGCGACGATCCGACTCTCCTGCTGGATTTTCCCCAGAAAACCCGTCCCCTGCCCCGTCCCATCCTGACCGACGAACTCCGCAAACTCCAACAGGCGCTCAAAGATGTGCCTGAGGGCTATCATCGCCCCTGGGAATGGCGCAGGAACCGTCTAGCGGTCTACCTGTCCCTGTATGCCGGTTTGCGTCTGGCCGAGATCCCGGCGCTACTCTGGGATGATGTAGACACACATAATGGGCTGCTGATTGTACGGGGAGGGAAGGGTGGCAAGGATCGGGCTATTCCCATCCACACGCGCCTGCTCACCGAGTTGCAGGCCATAGCCCACGAACGAGCACCAGGGCGAACCGTCGTCTGTAAGATTGATGGGGATCCCCTGTCAATCCGCAGCGTCGATCACATCTTTGACCGCTGGTTGGTCCAGCTAGGGTTTCACATCAACGCCCACCGCTTTCGCCACACGTTCGCCACCCAGATGCTCTGGGGTGGAGCCGATCTGCGTGCCATTCAGGAGTTGATGGGACATGAGGATTTGAAAACCACCGAGCGGTATATGCTCATTGAGTTGCGACACAAACGCGCCGCTATAGCCGTCATTCCCGAGGATTGGTAGGCTGGTAACTCTTTCCACCTTATGGTATCATAGGGGTAAGCTTGTAATATGGTGTGGAGGGAAGAAGTGGACTTCCATTCCCTCCCTCCCCGCCAATTGGCACACACCATATTGCAAGGCAAATTTCATGTCTACCCCGTCAATTCCTTTGTGCAACCGTGCAACCCTAACGGTTGAAGATGAATACATGCTAGCCATTCAGCAGAAAGTTTTGAAACAGGTTTCCTTCACAGATGCAGCGCAGGAAACAGGTATCCACGCGGATATTCTGCGCATGCTTGTCCGCGATGGAATCCTCCCCGGCCTTATCCCCGAATGGCCCACCGCCGCCGGTTCCTGTGACCTGGAGAAAGCCCAGGCGATTGCCGACGACCTCAACGCAGCTCGGCAGCCCGTTGAGGGGCAGGGTATTCTGGTTACCGAGGCAAACCAGAAATACGGTTTCTCCAGTAGAACCATCTATAACTGGTTCAGAAGCGGGTGGGTCAGTGTTGTGGGTGGTGGCAACCAGCGCAATCGCCTCTTCAACGAGGGTGATATCGCCTTCGCTCGTGCGCTCGCTGATCTACGTGGGCACGTCATGGGTAAATCCGTGTTCCCGGCAAAACCCCGTTCTGGTCGTCCCAGAAAGAAATAAATCTCGGTCACAATCAACACTCCAATGGAGGTCGTATGAATGCACTCGCGCGTCTACTTGGTAAGGCATACGGTTTCTGGTCAATCGCCCCCCTGGCTTTGAAGGTCGTGCTTGGCATGATTATTGTTCCCCCGGTGCTGCTGGTGCTCTGGACAGCCACCGACAGTATCCCGATTGCGCTTTTTGTGGCGCTGTTTTTTCTCTTTGTGGGCTGGCTGGTATCCCTGGCGATACCGCATATGCAAGACGAATAACGCCCTTACTATCTGGCCGACAGTGCCAGGTATTTTTGTGTGCCTTGCTTTAGTACTCTTGCAAAAGTCTGTACTATAAGATATACTACGGCATGTGACATTGACGCCTGGTTTTTTCTCATAGGAGCCACTATGTGGAAACAACGCGATCATCCGTTATCTGTGCCAGCGTTCGCCCGCACCCCGCGAAACGCCTGGTTTTTCTTTTGTGCCACAACGAGAACAATGGACACCACGCAGCAGCACGGCACCGAGTGCCGGCTGTTCGGGGGTGGTATCAGGTGGGGTGCTATCGTGAGTGGGAGGGCATGCCGCATTGAGAGAGAAGGCCATGCCCTCCCCCGGCCAACCCATGGGCGCTCACCCATGTGGCTGTACTTCTATTGTACTGGAGAATGCAATGCTTGCGAAGTCCCCTGGCGGTCACCAGCTCGAACAGGCCACCACCGCCATCATGCTCATTGATGCCCTGCTGGCTGCGCTCGACGATGCAGAACTCATTCACGACCTGGAGTCCGCCCGCCTGCCGCTGGCCCGCGTGCAGGGCAAACTGTTGGATCGCTGGCTGAGCGATGACTCGCTGCCGCCACAGGCCCGCCATCTCGGAGAATAAACGCAAATATCCCGCCGCTGGAGGCCGACCAAGCGTAACCAGCGCGCGGGATAGCAAAAACTAGGAGCAACCACAGTGTACCAGAACATCGGTGTTGTCGCAAGCGGGCAGGAACCGCCCGCCTTCCACTTTGATCGCTTTTCCTGGCAATGGCGGCGCGAATCGGTCGTCTATCTGCTGCATTTTGACGCCCCCATCTGCCCTGGCCACCCCACCCGCCACTACCTCGGCTGGACGTGCAACCTCCAGGAACGGTTGCACCTGCACGCCCAGGGGCGCGGCGCGCGCCTTACCCAGGTGGCGCTGGAGCGCGGCATCACCTGGCAGGTAGCGGCGGTCTGGCCAGGGGATCGCGGCTATGAGCGGCTGCTGAAGCTGCGCAAGAATACCCCCCGTATGTGTCCGGTCTGCCAGCGTGAACTGCGCGCCTGCGCCAGTGTTGGCACCGCGTTTGATATTCCGTTTTGAGAGGAGAGGAGTCTATGTCTGACCAAGCTGAAGCCCGGGCGCTGCCCGCGGACATCGTGGCCGAGCGGGCCACCCTGGGGAGCATCCTGATTGACCGCGATGCTATCCTCGCGGTGGCCGCCTGGTTATCACCAGACCATTTCTATCTGGCCAAGCATGCCTGGATCTATGCGGCAGCGCTGGCGTGCTACGAGCGCAAAATCCCCCCCGATATCTCAACCGTGTCGGATGAACTGCGCCGCACCGGGCGGCTGGAGGATGTTGGGGGCATTCTCTACCTCGGGGATTTATCCGCCAACGTGCCCACCGCCATGCACATCGAATACTACGCCCGCACCGTGCAGCGCACCGCCGCCCACCGCAAAATCATCGAAACGGGCGGGGTTATCGCGGCGCTGGGCTATGATGAGCAATCCGATCTGGCCGATCTGCTCGATCTCATCAAGGAAAAGGTCACCCTGCTGAATGACCGCCACACCCATCCGCAGGGCATCAGCGCTGCCGAGCTGGTCAAGCTGAACCTGCCCCCCACGAAGTGGTACATTCCGGGGCTGCTGTCGCAAGGGTTTGGCTATGTTGCGGCCAAACCGGGCACCGGCAAAACCTGGCTGCTGCTGCAGTGGGCGGTGGCGCTGGCCTGTGGGGGCAAGGTGCTGGGCACTGTGGACGTGGAACCCTGCCGCGTGCTGTTCCTGGCGCTGGAAGACACCCGCGCCAGCCTGAAGGAGCGCCTGAAGATGGTCTGCCATGACCTGCCCCCGGATGACCTGATCTGTTTCACCGAGGATGACGACTGGAAGACGCTGGACAATGGCGGCATGCACCAGCTTGAGGCGGCTATTCGCGCCTACCAGCCCGGCGTGGTCATCATTGACACCCTGACCGCGATTGCGCCAGACCCGCCGCGCGGCAGCAACCCCTATCGTGGCGAATACCAGAGCTATAAGCCCATACGGGCGCTGGCCGACGCCTACAAGATCGCCATCATTGGCTCCTGGCACTTCAACAAAGCGGGCTATGCGGATGTGCTGGAGATGGTCAACGGCTCGATGGGCCTGCCCGCGGTCAGTGTGAACCGGATTGGCCTGGTGCGTGACCCCGACGAGACCGAGGCACGGCTCAAATCCAACAGCAAGCGCGGGGCCGAGGCCGACTGGACGCTCAATTTTGATATGGTTACCTGCCAGTGGGTCAAGGTGGGTGACACCCAGAAGTACCGCCTGAACAAGGAGCGGCAGGCGGTGGTTGATGTGCTCGCTGAGAGTGATGTCCCCATGAGCGTGGCGGAGATCGCCAAAGCGCTGGAGATGCCCTACAACAGCGTGGTGCAGCTCCTCAAGCGCATGAAGGATGCCGCCTTGCTTGAAAGTCCCTCGCGGGGGAAATACCGATTAATTGAAGGCGTGGGCGATGATGCGGGAGAAAGTTATGATCATTTTAACCATCATGACTCTTTGGGCCAGGGGGGGTGTCATGAAATGCAGCCCACCGGGACGCCGGATTCGGCCATTCATGACTTCATGACTCCCGATTCGGCACTTCCGGGACATGGAAAAACTCCAAACAGGAGTCATGAAGGCGATCATGAGGGCGATATGGCCCACTGGGATGGGCCAGACGTTCATGACACCCCAGGAGTCATGAACGGCCACAAGAGTCATGAACGCGAGAAAAACGGGTATGATTCTGCGCCAGGGAGTCATGAATGGTTAAAAAACGGGGACGAGTCACCACAGAGGAGTCATGAAGGCGATCATGAACGCTGGATCGATCATGAACATGATGATCGGGGATCGAGGGGGCACCCTGAACACCTGCTGGAAGACACCGCGGAAGACCGCGTGTTGCGCCAGGTGGAGCAGGCATTGACCGAAGCGCGGGAGATCCTTGATGACCCCCGCCTCTGTAAGGAAGAAGCCCGCTGGTGTGCTCAGCGGTTACCAGAGTCCCACCGCGCCAGCACCCTCCAGCGCATTGAGCAGATGATTGCCGAACAACGGAAAGCGAGGAACCCATGACTATCGATACCCTCCAGGTCAAACTCAGCGCCATTCGTACCGACGGAGGCACCCAGGTGCGGGCGCGGCTCGATCCCGCCGGGGTGGAGCGCTATGTCGAAGCCCTGGAAAACGGCACCGATTTCCCGCCGGTGGTGCTCTACCACGATGGAGATGCCTACTGGCTGGCGGATGGCTTTCACCGCGTGGAGGCCCACCTGCGGTGTGGGCGCAAGGTTATCCCTGCCGAGGTACGCGCGGGCACCCAGCGCGATGCTATCTTTCACGCCATCGGCGCGAATGCTGACCACGGCGTCCCCCGCAGCGGCGATGATATCCAGACCGCCATCCGCAAGATGCTGCTAGATGATGAGTGGGGCCAGTGGTCGGACCGCGCCATCGCGCGGCAGGTGTGCTGCCATCACTCCAAGGTCAGCCGCCTGCGCGCTGAACT
>Ga0207419_1002365_pt1 | contig 12531 bp, 13 predicted proteins | sample ElkSloMetagenome_4_FD_184723 | JGI IMG/M metagenome (GOLD analysis project Ga0207419, IMG submission 184723) | Hot spring microbial communities from Elkhorn Slough, Monterey Bay, USA - MD2A (version 2) | ecosystem: Environmental > Aquatic > Marine > Intertidal zone > Estuary: Microbial mat ... | reverse complement strand
TTTTATCTTGTGTACCGTAACCAACTACCAAAACCTCTTCTAGTTGTTCTAGGTCTTCTTCTAATGTAATGTTAAAAGTAGTTCTATTGCCTACTTCTACTTCTTGGGTAATATAACCTATATAGCTCATTACTAGAACGTCTTCGGGGGAAGCATCCATTCTAAATTTACCGTCTATATCAGTGGTCGTACCAGTGGTGGTTCCTTTAATGATCACACTTACACCGGGGAGGGGGGCATTGTCGTTCCCGGCAAGTACAGTACCTGAAACAGATACAGGCTGCTGTTTTGGATCATAGGCCAACTCAACGATGGCTTTTTCTGCAGCAGCTCTTTTTTCTACTACAATATTATCGTTGATTCTTTTAAACTTTAAGTCTGCAACTTTTGAGAACTCTTTTAAGATATCTTCTAAAGATTCTTCATCAAATTCTCTGTTAATGACAACTTCTTTATCGAGATGCTTTTTAGCATAAGAAAAACGGAACTTCGTTTCTTTTTCTATTTCTCTAAATGCATCCTTTAGTGTGGCATCTTTTAGATCTACAGAAACACGAATGTCTCTTATACTTTGCGCACTCCCGGGGTCTGCCATCAGTAGCCCATAAAAAAGGCTCTGTATGATAAAACCGTATAATGTGCGTTTTGTCAGCATTTTTATTAGGTGTATAGTTTCTTTTTTCATATTTTTAAATTGCTTTTATTAATAAAAAGGATAAGAGCATACATCCCGGGTCTGTGGCGCGCTCCCCCAAGCGGTTTTCCTCAGTCCGGGTTTTTTTATACCTGTATGCCGGTAATTGTGGTTTTTGCTAACTAGTGTTGAATTTTTCCATTTTCATAATTAAGATTTAGTTAATAAACAGTAACATCTTTACCATCTATGGCATATTTAAAATTACATGCTATACTTACGTTTTCTAGTACGTTCTTTAAGGTCTCGTCCTTAAACTCACCCGTAAAATGAGGAATGCGCAACTTATTTTTCTTTACACTAAATTCTACTCCGTACCATCTTTCTAAGGTATACTCAATCTCACTAAAAGAAGCATCGTTAAATAGAAGCTTTCCATTGAGCCAAGCCAAAGAAGTGGCCAAATCAAACTTTCTTTTTATGGCTTCTCCAGTTATCTTGTTAAAGTTGTAAGCCAAACCAGGAGTTAGGCATACATCTTTTTCGTCTTTGTTGAGTATTTCAAACTCATTGCTTACGCGTACCTTACCAGTAGTTAGTGCCACTTCTATGTTGTCTTCATCTTTAAAAGCTTTGATATTGAAAGAAGTCCCTAGGGCTTCTACCTTTATGGAGTCTCGAACCAAAACTATAAAAGGGCGGGTAGTATCTTCGGCCACATCAAAATAGGCTTCTCCAAATAGTTTGACCCTTCTTTCTTGACCTGCAAGTCCTTCCTCAAACTCAATCCTGCTCTCAGCATTTAGTTTTATGGTAGAGCCGTCGGGTAAAGAAAGAGAAGACTTTTGACCTTTGGGGTTTTCTCTAACTTCGATTTTCTTAGGAGGACTTACTTCTGTTATTTCATTTTTCTGAACTACAAAATGCAAAAAAGGTAGGGCTACAAAAAGCATTACCAACATGGCAGCCGCCATTAATGGTTTGTTCCTTTTGTCTCTTTTTTTGAGCCAATTGGTCTTTGCTTCCTGCTTTTTGATTTTTTCTTCTATTTGTTGTAACGCTTCTGATTCAAAAAGATAAGACGCCTCATCGTGGGAGTCATTCTCTGCGTCAAAGAACTGCTTTTCAAGATAAGCCTCCCCTTCTTTTGTGGCAAGCCAGTTAATTACCTGCTCTGCTTCTTTCAATGAGGCTTCGTTATCGAAATATTTCTTTATTGTATGGACACTTGGTTTTTGCATATTTTCTTTGCTTCTTACTTTTAAGACACCACTGAATACCTCAGGTATTACTCGGTTTCAAAAAAAATTGTAAAATTATTTTTATGGTTTACCAATACCTGTTTTATACAAGCATATCACATTCATTGGATAAATATAACACTAAAGTAAAAGTGGTTTGGAAGTTTTCACAGAAGAGAATTTATGCTTTAGACACCGCCAACGGAGGTCGGTTATGATTTTTGCTTTGTAGCAAACCATTTCTTGTTGAGCATACATATCGTTTAAAATGGCCTCACTTTTTAGCAAAAACAAAAAAAGCCGAATGCGAACATCCGGCTCTTTATATTAATTTAACCTAAAACAGATAATGCTTTTCTAGATACCGATGGTCTTGCGCACTAATTTATTGGCCCTATTGTAATGCACTTTAACGGTATTTTCAGAAATGTTGAAATGGGCTGCAATTTCTTTATTGCTCACACCTTCTAGCTTCATTTCAAAAACTTCTTTTCTCGAGGGCGAAAGGCTGTTGACCTTTTGCTTTACCCGCTCCTTCATCTCATTGAACAAAACGGTTTCTTCTGTCTCTCTGCCAACCGTTGTTTTTTGCTTGCTTTGCTCTAGATATCTTAAAATCTCTCTCTTTCTGCTTCTTAAAACGTTGAGGCATCTATTTTTTACGCAGGTAAACAAATAGGCCTTTATGCAATCTAAAGAAGATAAATCTTTGTTGGATTGCCACAATTGTACAAATACGTCTTGTACCGCGTCTTCCGCAAGGTGCGGAACTTTTAACAGCTGGTAAGACTTCCTCAGTAAAACTGGATAGTATTCCTTGAAGTGTTGTTCAAACAGCACATCCCTCCCAGCCTTTTTTGTTGATAGTTGGCTTTCATTTTTCATATTTAATATGCTTCAGTTAAGATGTTGAACTGAAAAGGGTCAGTTAGTGAATACAAGTTATAAAAATTTATCCAAAAAAACCTAAATTTTTTTTTTGCTTTTTTTGTACTAACATTCGAGCTTTTATGGAAATAGCTCTTAAAATCATCAAAACCAGAACCTTGCAGTTCGCCAGGATCATACAGCAATTGGGCTGGCTTTATGCGCTCATTGTGGCGTTTGTAAGCTTATTTATCATTTACGTAATATTTGGTGCAGCACCCAATAAAAATACAGCTTACGTTATAACAGGCATAAGCGCATTTTTAATTTTTAGCATACACACAGGCAGGGCAGATAAGCTTTTTATTATGGGCATTACAGATAAGCCCTACCAAGTTTACTTATGCGAATACTTTATTTTGGAGCTGCTACCAATTGCTTACCTTTTGATCGGCAGATTTTATGAGCTTGTTGCTTTTTTGGCTTTATTGCCATTTGTTTTGGGTTTCTTGCCCCTGAGTTTCTTTTACAAGCAAAGGAAAAAGACTTTTAAGTCTTGGCCTATAGCTAGCCAGGATTTTGAATGGATTTCGGGCCTGAGAAGAAGTTACATGGTTTTGTTGTTCATTTATCTACTGGCCATAATATCTTTGAGCGTACCTTTTTTGAGCCTATTATTTGTTTGGTACCTAGCCCTCTCGTTGTGTTCCTTTTATAAGGAATCGGAGCCACTTCAAATCTTATTGGCCAGTGAACAAACCGTGAATGGCTTTCTGATATCAAAAGTTTGGGCGCATCAAAAAAATTACTGGAAGTTTGTCTTACCGATAGTCTTTATCTACGGTATTATGTACCAAGAACATTTGATCATAGTCGTTCTATTTGTTTTATTTGTAATGATTGGGCTCGCTTTTGCCGTAATCAATAAATACAGCAATTATACCCCTGGAGAATATACTGGCAATGATCTCTTAAATACCTTGGTTTTTGGCGCAGTGCTAATACCGTTTCTTGCACCTTTGCCCATAGTTTTACTGCTAAGGAGCACGATTAAGGCAAGAAAAAATCTACGCTATTATTTTGAGGATTGAAGCAAAACAATCTGGCTAGAAAAGGCTGTTTTGCTTACCCGCTATTTTAAAGGTACCTTCTTTGTTCTCTTGCAAGAAATATCCTTTCTCTCTGGCTACCCATTCTACAAAATCTTGGTCTCTCGCTGGCAGCTTTTCATCTGAAATATACACCCTGAACCAAAAATGAGTGTCTTTATTTTCCATGTCTAGTTGACCGTCTTTAAACAATCTGCCGCGAATGTAAGAGACCTTTTTTGCGTAATTGGTAAATTCTTCCCAATCCTTTTCGGTAGCTGCGTCCACTATTTTGTTGATCACTGTTTCTCGATGTATGTCGTATTCCTGGTTGAAAGCCTCGATCAATCTTTCTTCTTTTTTAGCGCGTTCTCTCGCCTCTTCATCTTTTGCAGGTGTTTTATGCCCTTTTTGTTTATTGGCCTCTTCTTGGTTACTTACATCTATCTCCTCTACGATCAAGGTCCTTAGGTAGGCTCCTAGGTCCCTCACTTTGCCATCATCAAATTTTTCTTTAGCATAATTCATCCTGCTAAGCAAATCAGCCTTGCTGAATTCCCGAACAAAAGAATTGGCCTCTTTTTCGCTGATCCCCATCGATACCATCTTTTCTGAGATTTCTTTAAGATCTGGGCTGTTGCTCCAATGCTGATCGTTAAAAAACTCGATTTTTTTCTGCCGCTTGATCTTGAACTTGATCTTATCTACCTTCCTTCCTTCTTTTATTTCCTGAAAATCAAAGGTAATATCGCATTGGTTGGTAAGGTCTTTTTGTGCCTGTTCGATCACACGCTTCTTAAAGTAGTTATAGCTGCGGTACTTTTTCTCTATGCCCAGCATCTGCTTTATGCGGTCTACCTTTTCTGTCCTCTGCCCTATTTTCTCGTACTGCTTTAACAACTCATAAATACGCATAGAATGCGTACTTTTTAGCGAGAGTACGTTGTAATCGTAAAAGCTGGTAAACCTTTCCTTTAGATCCAAAAGATGGGGTTTTAAATCCGGAGCAAACTTCAACTCTATAATACCCTTCTTGTTCTTGTGGCTGGCCCTAGCTAAAAATGGAAACTGATCTAAATCTCCGTTTTCGTGCCTTACCCGAACGATGCGCTTCATAAGTCTTTGTACGATTTCTTCCATTCTTACATAAAGCGCATCTGAATCCACACCAACAATGTCTTGAAAATCCCTGATACGCATGCGATAGGTCTTAAAGTCCTCATCCCCTTTTTTAACCTGCATGGCCATCAAATAGATGATTTTCATCTCTATGGGCGAAAGATTGTACTCAGCATTGACCAGGTAGTTACTCTTAACTATCAATTTCCTTTTTCCTGGCAATGTAGACAAGCTGTTTTGCATATTTCAGATGTTGCTTTTCCAAAGTAAATGAAAGCTAAAGCAATTGCAATACTTAAAAGCAACATCAGGCTATATTCGACTTTCATAATGTTGCTTTTTGGCAAATCTCTCTTTCATAATGTTGCTTTTAAGAGAAAACAGGCCTGCAACATCGTCTTTACCCGCAGTATACTATATCAAGTAACGCGGTCAGTTTTTTAAGAACAAAAGGTAAATACCATATCTTAAGCATACAGAGGCACCGGATATTGGTATTTGGTACTGTATAAAGACAACTTTTTACAACAAGAGGAATAGCGTAAACCAAAAAAGTGTGGTTTCAGGGTCAAAAAACATGGAAATTGACCGTCGTTAATTTTGTAAGGATTTGCATCGATCCCCCAAGTTTAAAAGCAACTAAAAGATGCTAGAGGGATATTCTACGCTTTAAAAGCAACTTAATGAAAGGTTTCGAGAGATGTTGCCACCGAAACACTTTCAATTTGTTGCCTTTAGAAGTGAAACTTTCGTTCCGTTGCTTTTATAATGATCATTTCTCGTGTTTTGCCCGTACAACGCTAAAATAAATTGAATTATACAGCAAATAATCCTTCTATTGCATTGTGTAAGGTTCATATGTTGCAATACGACTTTCAAAGCGTTGCTTTAAGACACTTTCAAAGCGTTGCTTTTGATGTTTACAGAGTATCGCTTTTAATATTTCTCAACCTATTACAGAGGTTTCGACTTTCAAATAGTTGCTTTAAGATAGGTCACTTCCATTTAGTTGCTTCATACTTTCACTTTGTTGCTATTGACAATTCAAAGTGTTGTAGTTCACTTTCAAAGTGTTGCTTTATAATTCCAAAAGGTTGCTTTAAACTTTCTATAGGTTGCTTTTAAATAGCATAACTAATTGTTTTTCAGTAAGTTAAAATAAGCTAAAACTATTAAAACTAATAAAATAATTAAAAGACACTATAATACGCCAAACGGCTTGTAGTTTGTTTGGGTAATTTTTTTAATCAATTATCTTTACGAAGGCCCATGGCAAGAATAGGCCTAGGTTTTTTGCGTATACAGCATGTTTTAACTTTAACGTTGATAGACCGCAAAGTCAAAGCATAAAAAAAGCCCATGCATTTATTACATGGACTTGTAGATTTGTTAGCGCTAAAATCTGTTATATCAGGTCTTCTAATTTCAGCTTACTGAAAAGGTGAAGTCTGTCCTTTTCTGCGCAATTTATATCATGTACTATTTGTGTATTTGGATTGTAAAGTACTTCATAGAACTCATATCCTACTCTGTAAAGTAGTAGCTCGTACTTTCCAAAAGGGATGCTGCTCACATATTCTCCTTGTGGGAATACCAAATCACCTTTTTTCGAAAGTGGTAGGTTATTGAATTTTTCTGATGTCATAAGTTTAGTTTATTTGTATTTGTCTGATAAACGGAGGAAGGCAAGCTTTTGTAGCACATCTTAAGATTTATTAAAGACTTAAATCAAAAAATAAATGATCCGTGTAATTTTTAGATTCATTTTACATTTGCTTGTTATCATGGATTTTACAGCTGAAAGATCGATAATAATTGTTCTAGTATTTTATGTAAAAACATAAAAAAAGTAACTATTTACGCTTAATCAAATAACATAGACTATTGGAAAGTCAATATTATAAAATGAATTATTGTCTATGAAATTTATATCGTTTTTGTAATTTATTTAGTAAATTCTATTTAAAAGGCAATCGTATAATTCCTTTATACAAAAGTTTAATTGTATATTTATAAAATTTTTAAATAACTGATAATCAATTAATTACGTAGTAATTATTGGTGTATTTTTAGGTATACCAAAAGGTAGAGCTTTAGATATACTATAGTAAATACTTACAAGTAGTAGTATAAGTATATGTATAGTTATACTAATATTAATAGATATAAGTATTGTAATACTTATACTTATAAGTATCTTTGTAAGTGTATAGGTAAATATAATGATACTTACAGCTCAACATGAAAACCATTGCTATTGTAAACAACAAGGGAGGGGTCTCTAAGACGACCACCGCAGTAAATCTCGGGGCGGGCTTGTCTCGAAAAGGTCAAAAAGTATTGTTGGTTGATTTAGACGGTCAGGCCAACCTAAGTCAAAGTCTAGGCGCTGTTTCGGACGGCATCGACATGTACAAGGTCTTTAAGGGTGATATTGGGATAACTCCCCACAAGATCAATGAAAACCTACATGTAATGCCCGCCTCTGAATTGCTGGCCGACCTAGAATTGGAATTGGTCTCCGAGTTTGAAAGGGAGCGGTTTCTCAAAAATGCGCTCAGCGAAATCGAGCGTGAGTACGATTTTGCTATCATTGATTGCGGGCCCTCGAAAGGACTGTTGACGGTCAACGCGCTTACGGCCTGCGACGATATCATCATACCATTGCAATCTGAGTATTTGGCCCTACAAGGTGTTCGCTCTTTAACGGATTTGGTCTTTAGGGTAAAAAAATCACTGAATCCGAAAGTGAGGATCCTAGGTGTTCTGATCACCATGTACGACAAGCGAAAGATCCTCAATAAAAGTATTGCTGCGGAAATAAGCCAGCACTATCCTGTTTTTGAAACCATTATCCGAGAAAATGTCTCTTTGGCAGAAGCGCCCACAGCAAAAAGCGATATTTTTAACTATGCGCCAAGAAGTATGGGCGCAAAAGATTATGAAAATTTGACAAATGAAATCTTGAGTAAGTATGAGTAAGAAATTGAACGTAAGTGGACTTTTTAGTTCTGAGCCATTACCAGCCGAAGAAAATGAAGCGCTCAAGGCTCAATCCAAGACAGAAAAGCCTAAGCCTGCAAAGCAAAAGAAGGCAAAAACTGAGGAAAGCGCCAAAAAGCAAGCAGCCACCCAAAAGGTGGAAGACGCCAATGCGACCAATGTCAACCTCAGTTTGAACCTTGGCAAAATCAAGAAAAAGAAGCCGATCGAATACATTTCATTCAAGCTCAAGCGCGATGTACATGCGCAATTGAGTAAGATAGCTAAAAAGGAAAACATCGATTATACAGGCAATCTGATACATTTGGTTCTAGAAGATTTTATAAAACAATATCAGAGTACTGAAGATTGATTGCCGAATCAATTGTTTTTAAGCCATTTGGGAAATTATTTTACTTGAGAGCACATAGTCAAAGGCTTTCCTTTAAAATCCTTTAAATTCACTAAAAATACATGGAATCCATAGAGCTCTTTTTTGACGATAAGCAGATACGAACCGTATTCGACAAAGATGAAGGCGTACATTATTTGGTGATGTTGGATGTCATTGCAGTATTAACTGAAAGTGCTCGCCCGACTGACTACTGGTACAGACTTAAAAAACGCGAGAAAGAACAGACCGGCCTTGACTTGTCGACAATTTGTCGACAACTGAAAGTAGAGGGAAAAGACGGGAAAAAATATTTGATGGATTGCGCGGCCAAAGAAGGCTTGTTTAGGATTGTACAATCCATTCCATCGCCCAAAGCGGAGCCTTTTAAGCAGTGGTTGTCCAGAACTGCGGCCAATTACTTAGATGAGAGGCAAAACAAGCGTCTTCATGCCTATCGCAAACTCAAAGAAACCCAAACCAAATTTTTTGAAAGGCTAGAAGCGCATGGTATTGATGAAAATGCATTCATGAGAATTTTGAACAAGGGAGACGAGGTCTTGTTCGATGGTGAAGATATTCGCAAGAAGTTTGGGTTAAAGACAGATGAAGACATCGATCATTTTATTTCAGTAGTTTTGTTGAAGGGTAAGGACTTCGCTACTTCCATTACCGATTTTAACGTGGTTTCCAAGGATTTGAGCAACGAATACGATATAAGTGAAGAACACGCCGAAAGTAACCAAGATATTCGCCAAACCCTTTTAAAACATGGCATCGTGCCCGAAAAACTTTCTAAAGAAGAGGACATAAGAGCGATAAAGGCTCAAAGACAGAAGAAAAACATTTCAAACAAAAAAAGTTAAATATGAAGCTCATTGTACTAGCCTGCGTTACCATCATTTTGGGTTTGGGTTTACTCGAGGATTGCAAAGCTCAAGACCCTACTCGGTTTGCCGACCAAATAGCTGCCTTTGCAGAGGCAGACCAAAAAGAAATGCCCGATAAGGGTAAAATCGTTTTTGTGGGCAGTTCTTCTATCCGCATGTGGAAAGAAGCAGAGGAGAAGTTTGAGGATTTTGGAGTGATCAACAGAGGCTTCGGAGGTTCACAGACCAGTGATGCTATTTACTATTTTGACGAATTGGTGCTTAAATACGCTCCTAGCAAAATTGTTTTTTATGAAGGCGACAATGACATTGCTTCAGGCAAATCACCGAAACAGGTGTTTAAAGACTTCAAAACTTTTGTGAAAAAAGTTAAAAAGTCTTTGCCGGATTGCGAAATAGGTTTTGTGGCCATAAAACCGAGTGTATCACGCTGGAATTTAGCCGAAGAAATGGTTGAGGCCAATGCCTCGATAGCAAAATATTGTTCAAAAAGAGATCATCTCACATATATCGATGTTTGGAGACCAATGTTAAATGAAGACGGCAAACCCAAGCCTGAAATCTTTTTGGAAGACAATCTACACATGAACGAGAGGGGCTATGCTATCTGGAATGAACAAGTTTTGCCTTTTTTGAAAAAATGAGGGGCTTAAGTATATGAGATTTCACAGAAAAAGTAGAAATTCATCCAGAATTTTTAACAACAATTGAATGAGATGAAGCCACTGCTTTTTTTGTTCCTGATTTTTGCGATACCCTTGGTTACAAAAGGGCAAGTTACCATTTTAGAAAATGCCCATTCGCACAATGATTACACTCGGCAAACCCCACTTTTTGATGCGATTAATTTAGGTTTTAAAAGTATAGAGGCGGACATTGTACTAATCAATGATGATTTGTATGTAGCGCATAATATGCCTGTATACAAGAATAGGATAACATTGCCCGATTTAGAAGAGGCCTATCTTTATCCACTAGACAGTCTGGTAGAAAGGGGAGGGGGCAGTGTTTACAGCGATTCAGAAGGCCCGTTACTTTTATTGATCGATATCAAAACCGACGGTAAGGCCACTTTTGAAGTGCTCAATGATCAATTGTTCGACTATAGAAATATTTTGACTCACACGGTTTATGGTGAAAAGCAGGACGGTGCCGTTTTGGCGGTAATTTCTGGAAATAGGCCGATTGAAGCTATTCAAAATGCAAAAGTTAGAATGGCTGCCATAGATGGCAGGCCCGAAGATTTGGGCAAAGGATATTCAAGCGAGGTGATGCCCCTGATCAGTCAGCGATATTCCAAAGTGATAAAATGGAAAGGCAAAGGTGACATCAAGCCAAAAGAATTGAATAAATTAAAATCCTTGGTTGAAGCTGCTCACGCCGAAGGCAAATTAGTAAGGCTTTGGGCCTCCCCAGAAGATGAAAAGGTCTGGAAGGTATTATTAGATGCAGGTGTTGACTTAATCAATACGGATGAAGTAGAGCGGTTAAAGCGGTTTTTGGATGAAAGGAAGAAAAATAATTAAAACTCTGAGGAGGGCCCAAAGCCCTCCTCAGAGTTGATGTTTTTCAATCCTGCAATTTCACCGAAGCCGAATTGATGCAATAACGCAAGCCGCTGGGCGCTGGCCCGTCGGGGAATATATGGCCTAAATGGCAATCGCATACATTGCACATCACTTCTACCCGCACCATCCCAAAACTGGTATCTTTCTCATATTTAATGGCATTTTCTTTAACCGGTTGGGTAAAACTCGGCCACCCCGTACCCGACTCAAACTTTACAGTAGAATCAAAGAGCGGCGTACCGCAACAAGCGCAAGCATATTTGCCAGGCTCGTGACTTTCGCAATAAGCACCTGTAAAGGCCCTTTCTGTTCCTTTTTTTCTGGTGATGTAGAATTGTTCTTCGCTGAGTTGTGCTTTCCATTCTTCTTCGGTTTTCTCCAATCTTTTATCCGGGATAGGATTTCCCTTTTCAGCAAAATGTATGACGTCTTTCCAAGTAAGCATAATGTATATGGTTATCTATTTTGTTCTAAGTTTTTTCTTATATTAAAAATTTCTTGAGTATTTAATATTTTATCATATCCTGCTTTTTTTATCCCATATTGCAATTTTTTATCGCCAGTCCATATAAATGTTTTTTCTAGATAAATACTAAGGGCTACGAAAGCTATATCATCCATATCTACTTCCTTCACAAATTCGGAGGCTTGTTCCCAATAATTTACTGGAATTAATTCTTCAGAAATGAAGTTGATTTTTGAATAAATTTTGGTTTTTATAGCATCAATTTCTTGATGAGAAAGCTTTGAGATTTTATTCAGCTTTTCTTTATGATTATTAATTTCTTCTTTTAAATAATTGACAGAATAGAATTTAAATGTATCATCTGAATTTAGCAAAATATCTCCTATTCTGCTGTTGGTATTCAGAATAACACTAAAAATGATATTTGTATCGATAATTATTTTCATTTGCCCAAAAGTCTGTCCTTGTTCTTCTTCCACCATTCAACATTGACTTCTTTGCTTAAATCATCTACATCTTCTTGATTTGCCTTACTTTTAATAGTAATTTGATTGTATTCTATGTAGTCAATTAACCTCTGAAGTCCTTCCGGGTCAGTATTTTCGGGAATACTAATGATTAATTTATCTCCCTTGCGCTCGATGCTCATAAGCTTTATAAATTTTTATAGATTTTAAATTTACAACACCCTATCGAAACTTTAGGTTTAAGCATCAATCCATTATTTAATTAGTACAACAAAGTATAAAATTATTTATATTTCGCTTTTACCATACGAGAATTGATCATGCTAAGAAGAAAGTTTATTCGGGGAACCATTCAGGGAACAGCTTTAGGTAGTTTATTATCAGTTACTGGTCTTTCAAGCTGTGCGACTGAACAAAAGGAAAATGCTTCACAAGAGGCTAAAAATTCCATTTCTCCATTTGAATTAGAAGAAATCACAGTAAAAGAATTGCAGGCGGGCATGGAAAGCGGAAAATACACCGCTCGTTCTATTGCCGAGCTTTATCTCAAAAGAATTGATGAAATCGATAAAAATGGGCCAAAGCTCAATTCGGTAATTGAAGTGAATCCCGATGCCTTGTCTATTGCCGACCAAATGGATAAGGAGAGAAGCGAAGGAAAGCTAAGAGGCCCTTTGCACGGCATCCCCATTATGATCAAGGATAATATCGATACGGGCGACAATATGCAAACAACAGCGGGAGCTTTGGCTCTGGCTGGCTCAAAAGCAAAAGAAGATGCCTATATCATTAAAAAGTTAAGAGAGGCTGGCGCAGTG
>Ga0207419_1002362_pt1 | contig 12537 bp, 7 predicted proteins | sample ElkSloMetagenome_4_FD_184723 | JGI IMG/M metagenome (GOLD analysis project Ga0207419, IMG submission 184723) | Hot spring microbial communities from Elkhorn Slough, Monterey Bay, USA - MD2A (version 2) | ecosystem: Environmental > Aquatic > Marine > Intertidal zone > Estuary: Microbial mat ... | reverse complement strand
TTGCAGACCTTCTTCTCACCGCTTTATAATTACCTGTTGGAATACAAGAAACCCTAGACTCATTGTTCCTCCACGGCAATTCAAGCGAAGCTGCAGAGAATACCTCTTTGTTTTCGCTATCGAACAGTTTAAACTCACCTAGGACTTGCTTGTCAGTGTATTCCTTTCTTTGTAAAACAGCATGCATAATTTTGTTTTTTTGGTTTAAGACAATTTTCCGAAACCCTTGTTTCAATTTTCACACACTTATTTACTTAGTAATAGATACTCTACTTATATAACAACACTTATGTAATAAAGAGTGCCATATTACAAGTTGAGCCAATAGGTGAGTTTGGCCACCAATGCCCGGCTTTTTACATTAAAATTAGTTGCATAATAATTATCAGTATATACCAAAAAGAAATCGGATACAGGTTTAAATCTATACTGCAATCGAGCATTGATATTAATATTATCGGTTTGATTATTAAACTGGAAGAAAGTGGTTAAAAATAAATCTTTGGTAAAAGTGATATCAAACCTTGGGCCGAGTAATAATAAGTTTGCACTTTGGTAAGGTTCAGGTAGGCTAATTTTATTATAGGCAAAGTTTAAAGTAGCTATTCCGTATTTATCCAAACGATAATTGAGTGTACCTCCGAAGCTTACCAAATCCCCATTAAAAAACTGACCTACTCGAGACTGTATTTCATAATAAAAATTAGGCCGCTTGTCAGACTCATAAAAAGCTACGAAGTTAAGGTATTCAAAATCGTCGCCTTCTGATAAAGGAATGCCTTCATTTAATCGTGTAGGGTCAAAATCGTCGAACAGATAGGTGTATTGATGCTGAAGGCCGGCCTCTAGCTGAGCGGTATTGCTAAAACTTACACTGTAGTACAAGTTGATATTGTGATCGGTCTTGCCCAGCTCGTCTGTCCAGATAAATTCTGTTTCTATGCCAGGCCCGTGGCTAACCACTTTCTTATTAGGATAAAAAGTATACGCTAAACCCGGGAAGATCCGCTTAAACCCAGTTCTAGGAACAAAACCTACTTCAGGGTTGTAATTGCTCCCGATGATAGAGTGGTTCCAAGATACTCTAATAGCAGGTACATTGTAAGTAAGCGAAGCACCATGCGCAAATGCATCTTTGTTGCTCTCTGTATCAGAAAAAGATTGATGATAAAAAACCTTACCAGACCATTTATTGTCTGCAGAAGCGTGGTTGTAGTCAATGCCTGCCACTCTGTTAAAATCGTTAGAGCCAAGAGAAAAACCGTTGTCTGCCGTACCCCTAAAATTTTGCTTGTTAATTAAAATGGCAGAAATATTAGAACGGGTAAATACTTGCCGTTGTAGTGCTGCAACGGTGTAATTATAAGAGGGCAAGGCAATATTGTCGTCTCTAGCGGCCTGCATGGTCATCAATCCCATACGCCAGTTTTTGTCTATTCTACCGCTAAGTCTAGCTCCAAAGTTGATCTGGTTGGGCACATTTTGTCCAGTAAGGGAATCATAAGCAATGCCTATTCTACGCGAGAAAAAAGGTCGGATCCTTTCGTCTCCAAAAGAGGCGAAAACATCGGCATTTTCTAAAAAAAACTGCCGCCTTTCAGGAAAAAAAAGTTCGAAACGGGTTAAGTTGGCCTGTTGTACATCTACCTCTACTTGAGAGAAATCAGGGTTTATGGTTAAGTCTAGATTAAGTGAAGGAGTTACAGCTATTTTGGCATCTGCACCTACATTGCCAGTAGAGTTTGTTCCATCCCCTTCTTCAAAATCTTTACTTGCCCCGCCAGAAACATATGGAATGAGTGCTATGTTGGCGCCGGGTTTTGGCAGAGGCTCGTTAAAATGCAGTTGCCCTCCAAAAGCGAGCGATAACAAGGTTTGGTTTCTTGGAATGTGACCCCAAGAAGAACGCTCGCCTGTTTTACTATCCAGCCTGTAAAAATTGGCGCGCCAAGTTGTACTTCCTTCTTTATACCTCAGTGTTTTAAAGGGAATGGCCATTTCGGCTGTCCAGTAGCCATCATGTATTTTTGCATCTGAAAACCACTTATTGTCCCAAGAGAGGTCAAAACCAATATTGTTGCTAGATATTCTATTACCACCAGAGTTGCCCGAAATCAAGGCTTCTCGTTGCACACCAAAAGGGTTTATACCAAACAAAATACCATTGGTTTGATCCATAAAAGGGTCGAGAATTACGGTAATTACATCATTTTGAGAACCTCTAAAATCTCTTCTTAAAGACGAGGTGACATATCCACCTTGAACGGGGTCTATTACTTTGAAGCCAAAGTACATAAACTCATCGTCATAAGTGACCATAACCTCAGATTTGGTTTGTGCCATGGAGGTATCGAAAGGGAAATATTGCCAAAAGTCTGTGGCTATTTCGGATTTTTCCCAGCTGTTTTCGTTAAGAAAGCCATCTATTTTAATTTTAGAGGTACTTTTCTTTACTTGTAAATCTCTAACCTTGGGGATAGACTGGGCAATACTCAGGTTATCGAAAACATAAGTTTGTAAAATTAAGAATAAGCAGAGAAGCGTTATTTTTTTAAATAGCATTCAAATTATAGGTTAAACCAATAGGTGAGTTTGAGAACCAAGGCGCGGTTCTTTACATTGAAATTATTGGTTCGGTCAGTAAAATCATAAAAGTAGTTGTCTGTATAGACTAAAAATAAATCTGAAACAGGTTTAAACCTCCACTGAAGCCGCGAGTTGATATTGATATTATCGAACTGACTGTTGTATTGCAAAAAGGTGGTAAAGAAAAGGCTTTTTGTAAATGTGAAGTCGAACCGAGGGCTTACTAAAAAGATGTTTGCATCAGAATAGGGTTCGGGTTGATCCACCCTGTTATAACTAAAAAGGGCAGAGATGGTACCATATGGCTGAAACCTGTAATTAAACTCACTAGAAAATCTATAGAGACTGCCCGCGTAATACTCGCCTCCAGAAGTACTTATTTCGTAATTAAAGGCTTTACGCTCATCTGAGTTATAAGAGATTCTATAGCTGTTGTAGGTATATCCCGTACCTTCGGGAAGCCTAAGCCCACCAGAACGCGAAGGGTCAAAAGAGAAAAACAGATAAGTGTAATCTTGTTGCAGACTCATGCGGAGTGTACTTAGGTTTTGAAATCCTACTTCGTAGTTGAACTCAATATTACGGTCGGTGTAAAGGCCATCTCTGTTCCAGATATGTTCTGTTTCAAACCCGGGGCCATGGCTTACTACTACACTAGAGTTTTTAGGGAAGAACAGGTATTGAATTTCAGGATTGATGCTGGTATAACCTCTTCTTGGAGTAAAACCTACCTCTGGATTAAAATCATCGCCAATTACCCTGTGTTCCCATCCGTAGCTGAGGTTTTGAGTGGTATAATTGAGTGAGGCACCATGAGAATAGCTCTTATTGTTTTTTTCATTATTAAATGAATGATGGTAAAAGGTTTTTCCAAACCAGCGGTTATCATCCGAAACATAATTGAAATCAACTCCCGCTAAACGGTTGTACATTTGGCTTATGTCTCGTTCGTCGGTGCTATTGCCAATGGCTTGTTTGTTTATAAATATAAATCCGAGGTTGGATTTCTCCCATACCCGGCGCTGTAAAGCAGTTACTAAATAATTGATACTGGGCAATTGTATTTGATCATCTTTGGCAGCTTGCATATTAAGTAAGCCTATACGCCAATCTTTATTGATCCGCCCGCTTAATCTTGCGCCAAATAAAATATCGTTCTGTACATTTTGCCCTGTAGCTGTGTCTATGGCCACGCCAATCCTACGTGAGAAAAAAGGGCGCTGATTTCTTAAACCGAAATTGGCGAATAAGTCTCCATTTTCAAGAAAAAATTGTCTGCGCTCCGGAAAACCAATCTCAAACCTGTCTAAATTGGTTACTTGCTCGTCAACCTCTACCTGAGAAAAGTCAGGATTAAATGTAAGGTCTAGGTTTAAAGACGGTGTTATGGCCACTTTAGCATCCCCACCTATATTAAAGTTACTGTTGGTAGGCTCACCGGCTAAGTGGTTTTTAGAAACCCCACCGGCAATATAAGGAATGATTGAAACATTGGCACCTGGTTTTTTGGTCGGTTTATCCCAAAGCATTTTACCAGTCATACCTAGATTGTATGGCCTTAGGTTTCTTGCCAGTGGCATCCAACTAGAGCGTTCGCCTGTTTTGCTATCAATTCGGTATAAGTTGATGTTCCACTGGTCCAGCCCCTCTTTATATCGGAGTGTTTTAAAAGGGATGGCCATTTCTGCAATCCAGTATTTTTCATCAGGGTAAATCTTAGAAAACGCATACCATTTGTTGTCCCATGAAAGCGACATACTACCGCGAATGGTGCCGCCGTTCGCCACCAAACCTTCGCGTTGTACCCCAAAGGGATTGATACCAAAAAGAAATGCATTGTTTTTATCTTGAAAAGGATCGATGACCACACTTACTCCATCGTAACCTCGCCCTCTAAAATCTCTTCTTAAAGACTCGGTAACATAGCCGCCTTCTTTAGCATCTCGAGCTATAATGGCTACATAGAGGTTTTTTTCGTCGTAACTTAATTTAAATTGGGTTTTAGTTACTGCAAGCGAAGTATCATAAGGAAAAATTTGATGGAAATCTTTACCCGCAACTGCATTTTGCCATGTGGCTTCATCCAAAACACCATCTAGTTTAATGGCATCAGATGCTTCCTCAACAAAAACTTTTTTATCGCTCGCTATAGATTTTACTTGCGCCTTTATTTGATTGGAACCAACCAAAAAACACTGCATAAGGAATAGCAAGATAATTCCTTTATAAGCACTCATTTTTATGATTCTAGTAAATCTGCTCCTATTCGAACATAGTTTTAATCTATAAAAATAAGTTATCACATAGGTTTATTAATGTTATTGCTGTTTTTTTAGACAAAATGCAAAGTTTCTGGCATAGAATACCAAAACACTGGTTTTGAATAGCAATTTGTTGCAAATTTATCAAAACTGTCTGTGCAAAATCTATATCCTCAAAAAATACAATAGATTTGCACACGCGCAGCTGTTCTTGCAAAGTAAATTGGCTGAATAATTATGTTTCGATACTTAATCTGTAGAAAATAGATTGTTCATGCATTTGGTCATTTGCTTATTGTTTACAAGTACCCTTCATTTTTTTATTGCATGAAAAACTATTGGCATTTAATAAAGGCCTATCCGAGGTATCTTTTGTTTGGTTGGCTCCATTTCTTTTTTTCAAGCATTGGACAAACCTTTTTGGTGGGCATTTATGTAGACAGTATTTCAGAGCAATATGGCATTAGTACGCTCACTTTTTCGAGTATTTATGCTTTGGCTACGCTTATAGGTTCTTTTTTGCTGCCCTATGGCGGCAAAATGATCGATACCTATAAAATAAGAACATTAAGTTGGGTCAACGGCATTAGCTTGGCCTTTTTTGGTTTTATGCTCACTCAGGGCACCCATGAGGTATGGCTATTGGTTTCTTTTGTAGGCATGCGATTTAGCGGGCAGGGTTTTATGATATTGTTGGGCTCAACGGCTATCTCAAGGTATTTTGTTAAGCAGCGCGGAAAAGCCATATCGCTTTCTGGTTTAGGGCTTACTACGGGAGAGGGTCTTTTGCCGATTTTAGTGCTGCAGTTGATACAGGGTTACAGCTGGCAATTTTCTATTTGGGTGTTGTGCACTGCTGTAATATTGATACATGTTCCCTTAGTAAGATTGTTGATAAGGAAAGAGGATGCCTTTCAGCGTGCAGATACTTTGCAGGATGAAGTTAAAGGGCAAGACGATCTACAGAACGAGGACAATTCAAATAGGGAAAATAAATATGATTTTTTAAAAAAGCCTGGCTTTTACGTAGCCAATTTATTGATGCTGTTTATCCCTTTTGCTATAACAGGAATGTTTATTAACCATAACCAATTGGTCTTGCATAAAGGTTGGGATATGGAATTGATCGGTTTTGGTTTTACCATTTATGCACTTATAAAAGTGGTTGTGAGCATATTTTTTGGAGAGGTGATCGACCGTTTGAGTGCTGTGCAGTTGCTGCCCTATTTTCTTTTACCCTTTGCTGTTGCATTTCTGGCGCTCGCACTTGGCGAGGCTAGATGGATAGCCATTTTTTATTTGGGTATGTGCGCCATTTCTGCTTCTTTGTTCTCTTTGTTAAAGTCGGCAATTTGGGCAGAGTTGTATCCACCTGCTGTGTTGGGCACCGTAAAAGGAATTACACATTTCTTAATTATTGTAAGTTCTGCTGCAGCACCTGTGGTTTTTAATCGGCTTATGGTAGATGCTTCTACATCAAGACAGGCGTATATAACTTTTACGGCAATCATCTTATTGCTATCGGTAGCGGCTTTATGGCTGAGGAGGAGGATCAATAAAGGGAGGTATTGAGCATTAATCGGCTTTAAGCCCTATTCGTTGTAATATCGATTGGTTGTATTCCAGAGTGCCTTCTTCTCCTTCTTTAGGCGCCCAAGGTGCAAAAGTTTTGTCGGTTTTAATATCCCATGGGCCATCTTTAACTTCGTAAAGTATAGAACCGTGTGCAAGAGGTATGAGTGTATGGTAAGTTTTGGGTGGAATTTCTGCACCAAATTGTGGGCTGCCTGCCTCAAGTACGCTGTGCTTGGTGATTTTGCCTTCTTCAGTAAATGTAACAATCAGTATCTTACCTCTTAAAATGATAAAGGCCTCGTTTTTATCCGGATTTTGATGTTTATGTGGAGCCACATAGGTGCCGGGGTTCATACAATTGAGCATGCGGTGCATGGTATCTTCTGCTGATTGATGAAAGTTATGATTAGCGCGCTTTCTTTCCGAATTATCGGCTTTTTGTAACAATCTTTCTAATAGTGGTTGATCAATTTTTATCATGTTTGGCTTTAAATTAATATTCAATATTTCTTATAAATTGCTTACTGCAGAAATCTTTAAAAGGGGTACATCAAAATCTAATCTTCTCCTTTATCTAATTCTAGAATAAAATTAGCGCCCTCGCCGTGTTTGCTTTCACACCATATAACACCGTTCATGGCATCTACATATTTTTTAACAATAGATAGGCCCAAACCTGTAGAAGGTTCTCCGTTGGTTGGTCGGGCACTTAATTTTTGAAATTTACCAAATAATTTCTTTTTATCTTCTTCGGTTAAGCCTGGCCCTTGATCAATGACCTCTATTCTAAATTTACCTTCGAGTGTAGTTTGCTTAACCTCTACAGTAGACTGAGAAGGGGAGAACTTAAGTGCATTGGATATCAGGTTCTCTAAAATCTGAATGAGGTAACTCTTATCTACACTAGATTTTGCGGTTTGTGTATCGATCAAAAGCTCTATTTCCTTTTTTTGGGCCTTACTTATAAAGCTTTCAGATACTTGCTTTACAAGTTGTGCTATGTCGGTTTCCTCAAAGCGCAAATTCATTTTCTTTGCTTCAATGGCCCGCATGTCCAGTATTTTGGCAATCATTTCATTCATCCTTTTAAGCGATCGGCTGATCAGCGAGATGCTGCTTTTTTGGTCTTCGTCTAATTGATTGCTTTCGCTTTTGAGCATATCGGCCATGCTTAAAGCGGTTGAAAGTGGGTTGCGTAAATCGTGTGCCACAATGCCAATTAAATGGTTTTTGTCTTCATTAGATTGTAACAATAATTTACTCTTTTCTTCAATTTCCTTTTTTTGTAGTTCTAATAAATCTCTTTGTGAAGTAACCTCCTCGTTGCGTTGCTCTAACTCAACTGTTTTTTTCTGTAAAGCTTCGGTCCTTTCCCTTACTTTGCTTTCGAGTAGTTGGTTGGTTTCTAATTGTAGTTGCTCGTTTTGTTTCAACTGATTGATGAGTGCTTTCTGCGCTTGTTCTTTTTCAGTCTTTGCTTTGCGCATTTTATATCCCAACCCCAAAGAGAAAATCAATACTTCGGCAACTATGCCGTATTGCCCGTAAACGAGGCCATCTAAAAAATAAGAGGTTATGGTAAAATACAGCCCGATAATACCGCCGGTCCATAAGCAAAGTGAGCCAGCAGCAATATAGTAGGCCAATTTATTTCTGGTTTTTATCAATATACTCAATAATACCAATGAAAAAACAGCTTGCGAGATCAATACAAAATAGGCGATTCTGCCCACAAACTGTATATTAAAAGTAAAGTAGGTAATGCCTAATTGAAGCAATAAAATAAGTATACAGGCAGCTACTGAGTATTTTATGAGCCTGTCCCAAGTGGGTACCAGTGCTTCTAGATTTAAATATGTTCTAATAAACTGGAAATAGAAGATGGGGCTAAGGCCTAGGGCAATTTGCCACCCATAGGCTTCGAGCATAGGGTTTTCAGTAAAAAAATATTCTCTGGTAAAACCCTTGAGCACAAAAAAGTAAAAAGCTACATTAAGTATATAGGCTGCATAGTATAGATAGGTTTTGTCTCTGTACGAAAGAAAAATTAAGGCATTGTACAAAACCATAATGAGCATAATGCCATAGAAAAGCCCTTCTGTAAAATTGCGTTTTTGCAGGCTTTTATTCCAGTAATAATTGTTTACAACAACAGGATCAAAATAGGTTAAACGGTGATTTATATTCTCCAGCCTGCTGTAAATGCTCACTTTTTCTCCGGGGCTAAGCGTTAAATTAAAAGCAGATATCCTCCCCTCTACTACATCTCTTTCTGATGAAGGCACATACTGCCCGCCTTTTTTATGGCTTACTTCTCCATTCTCATTTACTATGTAAATGTCTATGATATTATTAAAGCCCGCATAGAATTTCCAATCTTGAAACTTACTCGATTTATTGACTAAGCTTAGCTTAAACCACCAAGCATCTTTAAAGCTATTGATTTGATAATGGCTTTTGTAAGGTGAAAATCGCTGTTGCAGATCATCACTAAGGATTTCTTGAAAGGTAAGTTGCTTTGTAGAATCTTTTAAAATTAAAATGTGCTCAAAAGGGATAACGTGGTAGTTGCCTTCTTTACTAATTGCGTAGGGGGTAACACTGCCGTGTGAAAAACATGCTGTTAATAGTAAAAAAAATAGTGCAATTAAAAACTTGACCCTGATCATCGGAACTGCTCACAAAAACAGAATAAGAGACTTACTAGTAACTTTACGGTATTGAGGCGATTTATGATTTAAAAATCATAGCCAAAATACTCAATAAGTTTGAGTTTAGCAGAAAAAACTCTTGTTAAAAAAACAGTTGAATTCTAACATTAGATTACTCATTAACTTTACCCTATCATTTAACCAATGCCTAATAGATTTCAATTATGAGAGAACTGCTTACTTTATCTTTTCGAGTTTTTAACGATACCATACCTAAGAACACCGATGCTCATTTTTTATATAGCCAAACTCCAGATAATGAAAAATCAGTAGTTGAGGCCGCTTTATATGCCCAAGAAAGAAAGCTTACAGACAAGTGGCTGATCATGAAAACAGCGCCTATAAGTGGTTATGAGGGTTTTGAGGTTTTCCGAAAATCCTTGCAGGAAGCTGGCATAAGCACGGATAATATTCAAGGCATTCCTTCAGATAAAGATATTTTGCATACTTTGATTGAATCTCTAGCAGCTGTGGGTTTTTGTAAAGAAATGGGTTATACATCTCTAATTGTATCTGCAGCGCCTTTTCAGCAACTAAGGGCTTTTATGACGGCCGTTACCGCTGCTGAACGGCTTTATCCTTCACTAAAAATTTACAGTTTGGCGGGTGCCCCCTTTCCTTGGAATGAGCAAGTGGTGCACTCTCAAGGAAAAACTGTAGGCACAAGAGCTTCTTTAATTGCAGGAGAGATAGACAGGATAGGCATTTACGGAGAAAAAGGCGATTTGTTAAAAGTGCCAGCGGTTTTAGATTATCTTAATAGGCGAGATGGATAGGCCATTTCAAGGTGACAATTTTTTCAAGCCTTTTTTAAATTGCTCTAAAAGTAAATCAGCATTAGAGCGATTGAAGCATAAAGGGGGTTTAAATTTAATTACGCTATCATAGGGGCCATCTGTACTGCTTAAAATGAAATTTTCTCTCAAATAATTTTTAATAAAAGCGGCATATTCGCCTGCTTTTGCATTTCTGTTGTTTTCCTCATCTACTAATTCAACTCCTAAAAATAAACCGCTGCCACGCACATCTCCTATTAGGCTATCATCTTTATCCATTGCTTTAAATGCATTTAGCAGATAATTTCCATTTTCTTTGGCATTTTGCTGTAGCGCTTCTTCTTCCAATACTTTTAGTACCGTATTTCCTATTACACAAGAAACAGGATTTCCTCCAAATGAGCTAAAAAACTCCATTCCGTTTTCAAAACTTTGGGCAATTTCTTCGGTGCAAACCACAGCCCCTAGAGGGTGCCCATTGCCAATAGGTTTGCCCGCTACCACAATATCAGGTACTACATGATGTTGCTCAAAGCCCCAAAAAACATTGCCCAGCCTGCCCATACCTACCTGTACTTCATCAGAAATACACACAATATTATTCGCTTTTAAAAATGGATAAAGGGTACTTAAGAAGCCTGTTGGTAAAGGAACTTGACCACCACAGCCAATAATAGGCTCAGCAATAAATGCAGCAGGCATGGTTTCTTTCTCTTTTAAAAACTCAATGGTATCTTTTGCGTAATTTTCTCCTGCTGCAACACCTGTGTATTTTCCTTTAAAAGTATCGGGTATAGGAATTTTGATTACATTGGTAGGTAGGCCCTTGCCTCCTTTTCCTTCTGCTTTGTAGGCGCTAATATTGATACCGATAGAAGTATTGCCGTGGTAGCCATGTTCCATTACCGCTATTTGCGATTTTTGGGCATAGTTGGTAGCTAGCCGTATTGCCAAATCGCTGGCCGCACTGCCCGAATTTACAAAGAAAACCTTGTTTAACTGCGGCGGAAATTTACTAAGTAAGTTCTCGGCATATTCGTGCAGGGCATCATAAATATAGCGCGTATTGGTGTTGAGTAAGCTTATCTGTTTTTGGGCGGCCTCAGTAATTGCAGGATGTGCATGCCCAACCAAGGGTATATTATTGTAAGCATCTAAAAATGTGTTTCCGGTTGCATCGTACATGTATTGAAATGCAGCGCTTTTCATTTTTATTGGCCTCGAATAACTCAGAGAATACGCTTTGCTCAAATAGGTGTCTCTCCTATTTTTTTCTGCTTCTATATTAATATTTAAATTATTTGTTTCTAAGCCAATAGTATTTAAAAATGACTCTGTGGCAAATTCAGGATTGATTTTGATCCACTTATTGAGAAGTATTACCATAGCTGCCTCACTGCTAGAGACATATTCATTTTTTGGTTGGAGTGAGGCAGTATACGCCGAATTGATCAGACTAGTGCAAATTCTGGCAGCCACGAGCCAATAAAGCAGTTTTACTTCAACTTTTTGTAGCGGAAGTATTTCGTGATAAGCTTTGATAACAATACATGCCCACTCAATAGGTGTTTTCTTATCTTGCATGGCATAAGTAATTGCTATGGCCAATTCATTTATTAAGGGCGCATAGCAAAAGTCTCCAAAGTCTATCATCCCTGATACCTCGCCATTTTCCACTAAAATATTCTGCTCGTTAGCATCAGAATGGATGATGCTCTTTCTTAACTGATATTGAAAAGGCAACACCTCTCTTTTATAACATGCTGTAAAATAGCTCACTATTTTTTTTACAGCGGGGTTTTTGATATGCGAAATCAGTATTTCATTTTTAAGAAAATGCTGCAAGTCCCAATTGATTTCTTTTGCAGAAAGGCCAAATAAATCGAGGTTTAATAAGGCTTTATCTGTACTAGCGAGAAATTTTCCCAAAGAAGCGTAGAGCTCAGTGGTTTGGCTCACTTCATTAAAAAAGTTACCTTCTAAAAAAGAGAGTAAACGAAGCCCATCGCCGTTGGTGTCTTTTAAAATAAAGTTGCCTTGCATGCTGGCTATAGGGACAGGAAAGTTATTGGGTAGATGTTTTTGTAAATGTAGCAGCGTTTTACTTTCTAGCTCCAAAAAATGTAGGGTTGCTTTATCGGCATTGGTGTGTTTTTTTAAAATAAACCTCTCACCACATTTACTCTTTACCAGATAGTTTAAGGTTTCATATCCGTGTAGTTTTTTAACAGATTGTACTTCAATGTTAAAGTGTTGTTTAATATACTCATTATTAACTCGCATCATTCGAAACAATAAATACACAGGTTTTTGTGAACATCCGTTAATAGGTAAAATAAATGTATTTGCTCAAATGATGCGTGGTATTCACAATTATTTTTTGATGTTGCTTTGTATAGCTTGCTTTGTGCAGGCATGTATTCCTATAGAAGATAAGATCGCTCCACAAGTAAATCCATTTGATATTAGACCGATTTACTTTTACCAGGATACCATTAACTTTTCAGTGATTTTTACGGATAATAGCGGCCTAGATAGTGGGAGCTTGGTTATAGAAAAAATGGCTGACTTGGCCACGCCGGGTCCTGATGCATGGTTTTTTTTAGATACTTTTGATATAAGGGGTAG
>Ga0207419_1002358_pt1 | contig 12546 bp, 9 predicted proteins | sample ElkSloMetagenome_4_FD_184723 | JGI IMG/M metagenome (GOLD analysis project Ga0207419, IMG submission 184723) | Hot spring microbial communities from Elkhorn Slough, Monterey Bay, USA - MD2A (version 2) | ecosystem: Environmental > Aquatic > Marine > Intertidal zone > Estuary: Microbial mat ... | reverse complement strand
CGGGCGGTATCGTCATTACCGGAGGCGGTTCTCAGTTAAAGAACCTAAAACAATTATTTGAGTACAAAACAGGACTTGATGCAAGAATTGGTTACCCTAACGAGCATTTAGGCAAGTGTAAAATTGAAGAAGTGAAGAATCCACTTTACTCTACAGCCATTGGTTTGGTGTTGGCAGGATTTAAATCTGTAGAAGATCGTGAGGTAGAATCTTACGCGGGCAATTACCAAAGCAAGCAGCGCGCACAAAGACTTTCTAGTGGAGAACTCTTCTCTTCAATCTTAAAGAAAACCAAAGATTTGCTGATCGATGATTTCGACGACAAGTCTATGTATTAAAATAAATAAACCCGTGCCTCTTCTAAGAAGAATGAGGCGCTCTTAAAATCTAAATTTGATAACGATAAAATATTTAAAAAAATGGGAGAATCAACTTATGAGTTCGCATATCCCTCATCAGGAGGTAATTCAATAATAAAGGTAATTGGTGTTGGCGGCGGAGGTAGTAATGCCGTAAACCATATGTACAAGCAGGGCATTCAGGGTGTAGAGTTTTATGTGTGCAACACAGATAAACAAGCACTAGAAACCAGTCCGGTAAATAATAAGATACAGATAGGTACCGATCTAACAGAAGGCTTGGGCGCTGGCGCCAATCCAGAAGTTGGCGAAAAAGCTGCTTTAGAATCTAAAGAAGAGCTTCGCAAAATTTTAGAGAACAATACCAAAATGGTATTTATTACGGCCGGTATGGGCGGTGGCACAGGCACAGGCGCTGCACCGGTTATTGCCGAAATTGCCAAGGACCTAGGCATACTTACTGTAGGCATTGTAACGCGTCCTTTTGGTTTTGAAGGCAAGCCTAAGTCTAGAAGAGCAGATGCTGGTGTAGAAGCTTTGCGCAAACACTGCGATACCGTATTGGTTATTTTGAACGATAAACTGCGCGAAGTATATGGCAAGGCCACTATGAAAGAGGCCTTTGGGCAAGCCGATAATGTATTGAGCAGGGCTTCAAAATCTATAGCAGAAATTATTACAGTTGCGGGCAACATCAACGTTGACTTTGAGGACGTAAAGACCGTAATGAAAGATTCTGGTGCTGCTGTAATGGGTTCTGCAACTACAGAAGGCGAAAACAGGGCCAAAAGAGCTGCTGAAGGTGCCATTACTTCTCCACTGTTGAACAACACCAATATTTTCGGAGCTAAGTACATCTTGCTTAGTATAGTAGTAGGCAACGAAGACGATTTCCAAATGGATGAGTTGGAGGAAATTACCGGTTACATTCAAGAGCAAGCCGGTGAAGATGCTGAGATCATCTTTGGCCAAGCAACAGACGAGTCTTTGGCAGATGGCATTAACGTGACCATAATTGCCACGGGGTTTGACGAGGACGATCAAAAAAGCACAAAAAAGGTAATCGACCTTGAAAGTAACAAAATTAAAATGCGTGAAAACGCTGTAAAAGAAGATTTCTTTGACAAAAACGACGACGCAGACGATGAAGACATCGAAACTTTTTTGAAGAAGAAAAGCAACAAGGAGAAAATTGTTTTTGAGCTAGACGGCGATTACGAATTGGTTAATGAAGAATCTGAAGAGGACAAAAAAAAAAGGTTAGAAGCTCAATATAAAGCGAGGAGTGAGAAAATAAATAATTTGCGCTCTGTCAACGAAATGAGTAACGACGAGTTGAAAGACAAGCAAGAGACTCCCGCTTATTTGAGAAGAGGTGTTGAGCTAAAAAATGACACGCATTCTTCAGAGAGTAATATTTCTCGCTATGAATTAGATGACGAAAACGAAATATTGGGCAATAATCGATTCCTGCACGATAATGTAGATTGATTTATTAGAAATCAATCATAAACTATCCCGTAAAGTCGGGATGCTTCCTGCTAAAAAGGCATCTGCATCAGATGCCTTTTTTTGTTTAACGCTATTCCTTTTCTCTTCCGCAATTCCTAACTTGCATTAATTCTCATAACAAACTGCAAACATGAGTAATGATTTTTGTGAGAATACCAGAAATTAGCCAACTATTAATACTTGATACTTTAAAATTTGTATGCTATTTGCCCTAATAAAGAAAATTAGGCAAATCATAAGGCTGTTTGTATGGAAAAACTATCAAATGAGGCCATCCTTAATTATTTAAAGGATAGCGCTCAAACATTTAGCTTTGTTCTAAATGAACAATTTCTAGTCATTCATTCTAATAAGGCATTTAATGCTGTTTTTGATAAAAACGGCTTGGTAGAGAATGCGATTTTGAAGCATACTTTATCAATCGATTTACTGAAAGATTTGCTTAGTAAGGAAAAAGAGCAAAACCTGGAGTTGCCTATTTACTCTCCAGTAAAAAAGAAAAATGTGGTGTTGGAATTGGAGATAAGGTACTTGAACGAGGCAAGTGGGAAATACTATCATCTGCTTGGGTCGAACATCATCAAACTAAAAAATCATCAACTAGAAATTGAGAAATATAAACTCATTGCAAAAAAAACAACAAGTGGCGTAATCATCACAGATGCCTTTGGGTATGCCACTTGGGTAAATAAAGGATTTACGAAAATGACAGGCTTTTCTCCTAGAGATATTCTTGGGAAAAAACCAGGTGAAGTACTACAAGGCGAAAAGACAGATAAAGTTGCGGTTAGAAAAATGCGAGAAGCCATAGAGAAAAGTGAGCCTTTCGAGGTTGAAATACTCAACTACCATAAAAACGGAAAAGAAATCTGGATTTCTATTACTTGTGATCCTATAAAAAATGAGTTTGGCGAATTAGAAGGATTTATAGCGATACAACCAGAAGTGACTCAGCGCAAATTAAAAGAGCAGAAACTTTTGAAAGAAAATCATGATAGGTTTAAAGCTGTTTTTGAAAGTGCTCTAAATGCTATTATAATAGCCAATGACCAAATGCAATGCATAGATGCCAACCCAGCGGCTTGTGACATGCTAGGCTATTCTAAAAAAGAATTTATTGGGAAAAGCATTACTGAGTTTACAGAATATAAAAAGTCAAAAAAACTTTGGGTCGATTTTATAGAGCATGGAATACAGAGAGGTGAAATAGAGCTGATTGATAAAAAGGACAAAAAGAAAAAGGCTAAGTATTATGCTGTCTCCAATATTTTAGAAGATACCCACCTTTCCGTATTATTGGACATCACCGAGCAGGAGAAAATGCAAAAGGTATTAGAAAACAAAAATGCTGAGCTCAATAAAATCAACCAAGAAAAAAATAAGCTTTTCTCCATTATCTCACACGATTTAAAGTCCCCGCTATCAAGGTTGGCAGGTCTGCTCGATTTGTTAAGAGATGGGGATATGAGCAAAAAAGAATTTGATAGGTTTGTTCACGAACTCAGCGAAGATGTAAACGATACCTCTAATTTGCTCAATAATTTACTTATTTGGAGCAGTAATATGCTAGAGGGCATAAAATTGAGACCTGTAAGTTGTGATATAAAAAAAATGGTTACCCATCAGTTTGGGCTGCAAAAAAGAAATGCAAAAAGGAAAAAGATAATTTTACAAAACGAGGTACTTGATGGTACAATAGCCAATGCAGACAAAAATATGATCGATATAGTGATCAGAAATCTCTTATCTAATGCCATTAAATTTTGCCGCGAAAATTCAGAAATTATCATTACTGCCAATGTATCTAAAAAGAAAGTAACCGTTTGTGTGGCCGATACTGGCGTAGGCATACCAAAGAGTAACCTTAAAAAAATATTTTCTGAGAATTTGAGTACAAAAGGCACGAAAAAAGAAATAGGCAACGGCATTGGCCTATCTCTTTGCAAAGAATTTATTGAGAGAAACAAAGGTAAAATATGGGTGGAAAGTGAGTTGGGCGTAGGTTCTAAATTTTACTTTAGTTTGCAAGCCAAATAGCTTTCTGTTGAAATATAGTATATCAAAAAATTGTTCTTTTGAAATCCCTTTTTAGATTTACAAAAGGCAATATTCACTTATATGGAAAACGATTCTCTTTTTAAACATAACTTGATTTTTTTTCTGAAAAAAGACCCCGAAAAGATACCTGAAGCTGAAAAAATCTTAGAGAGAAAGTTATCTGAATCTACCCTTAAAAAACAGAGGATTTATCTTGATCAGGCACTTAAGTTTTCTAGCCTATTGGGTTTATCGTTAAATCTGCTTACCAGTAAAGATTTTAGACTACTAGAGAGCCTGGGTACTAAAGAAATAAAAATGCTTTTGCTAGATGTAGACGGCGTTATGACAGACGGTGGTATGTACTATACTGAGCAAGGAGACGAGTTTAAAAAATTCAATACAAAAGATGGTTTGATCATTAGAAAGTTGACCAAAAGTGGTTTTCCTGTAGGTATACTCAGTTCGGGTTTTAACAAAAGTCTCATAAGGAGTAGGGCAGAGCTTTTGGGCATTCAAAAGATTTTTGTAGGCACAAGGCCCAAAAAAGAAGTTTTGCTAGAATGGTGCGAAGACATGGACATTTCGCCACAAGAAATGGCCTACATTGGCGATGATTTAAACGATGTTGAAATGATGCAATTGGTCGGCCTTTCGGCCTGTCCCGCAGATGCTGTGGAGAGGATTAAAAGCGAGGCGAAAGTCGTTCTTAAGCAAAAAGGAGGAGCCGGTTGTGTACGAGAATTTGTAGAAAATTATTTATCCCGTTTGCTACAAGCTTAATCTAATATTTGACCAACTTAAAAGAATAATTTAAAAATACAATATTGTAAGCATTACTTTTACTTTAAATCAATTCTTCATCAACTCCAAACGGATGAAAATATTTAGGGCTATAATAATTTTTGCAGGGATAACAATTTTCGTAAATGGCAACTTTTCTAAAAACGAGGAAAGCGCGTTCAACAAATTAAATGCTGATCATAAAATAGAGCAGAAGAACGAATTTGATGATTTAGTAAATGCGTTTGACAACGCCATAAAAGAGGGTGAAGTGGAGCTTTTTTACAATGAATTGAATTCGGCAAAAAAAACGCAAAAGAACTGATATCTACTAATTTACCCTAGCCCTAAAGTTCATTGATTTTTCTTTCTTCTAGGAGTTCTTTATCCTTTAAAAGACAACGCTAGTCCACAAAGCTCCAAGCTTATTACGCTTAAGTTCATTTACAATTTTTTGCTTTTGAGTTCTCTAACTGTGCTTTATAAAAATATCCCTATCGCATAGTTTTTGAACTGCACGACGTGCAATAACCTACCTTCCGTAACAATTTTCTTTTGAAAAAAAGCACTTTTTTTTGTACTTTTTTAATGCAGATTAGTAATATTACTAGCCTTTTGCTCTAATATTATTTTTACGCCATGAAATCCAATACCTCTCGTAAACCTTTATACTTTTTATTACTGCTGCCGCTTGCTTTTATAATTAGCGTAGCCGCCATCAATCTAAGTAACTTGCCCGATGAAGCTACACAAATACAAGGGCAGTTAGCGCAAGACCAACTCAATGCAGATTCTGTTTTTATTGCTAACAACTATGAAAAACAGGCTTTTCATATCCCTATGAGGGATGGCGTTAAACTCTATACCATAGTATACAGCCCCAAAGATAAATCTGAAAAATACCCCATACTCATGAAGCGTACGCCCTATTCCATAAGGCCATACGAAGAGGGGCAGTTGCCCAAGAGTTTGGGTCCATCTCGTTTTTTAATGCGCGACAAATATATTTTTGTTTATCAAGATGTAAGAGGCAGGTACATGTCTGAGGGGAAATATGACAATATGCGCCCGCATATTTCAAAAAAGAAAAAGATAACCGACATAGACGAAAGCTCAGATACCTATGATACTATAGATTGGCTATTAATAAACATGGGCAACCACAATGGAAGAGTAGGAATGTGGGGCATTTCTTATCCGGGTTTTTACACCATTGCAGGTGCTGTGGAGGCGCACCCAGCTTTGGTGGCTTCTTCTCCTCAGGCGCCCATTTCTGATTTTTTCTTTGATGATTTTCATCATCACGGTGCTTATTTACAAAGTTATTGGTTGGCAACTTCGGTATTTGGCTATCAGAAAGATACGCTTACCACCCAGTCTTGGTATAATATGGTGCGGCCCGAAACCAAAGACGGTTACGAGTTTTACATGAACATGGGCCCTCTAAAAAACGCCGATAAATATTACGGAGAAGATAACTTTTTTTGGCAGCAGCTAAAAGAACATCCCAACTATGATGCGTTTTGGCAAAAAAGAAGCATACTGCCGCACTTAAAAGGTATAGATCATGCAGTAATGACAGTGGGCGGCTGGTTCGATGCTGAGGATTTGTACGGGCCGCTCAATATTTACAAAACTGTAGAAAAAAATTGCCCCGAGGCGTACAACACCATTGTTATGGGGCCTTGGAGCCATGGCGATTGGGCTAGGGAAAGGGGCTTTCAGGCGGTAAGTAATGTGTACTTTGGAGATAGTATTTCTACCTTTTACCAAAGAGAGATTGAGTTTGATTTTTTTACCTACTTTTTAAAAGGTAGAACTAATGGGAATAATGCTTTGCCCCTGCCCGAGGCATACATGTTTGACACCGGTATAAAAGAATGGAAAAAATTTGAAGCATGGCCACCGAAAGACATTCCGCCAGTAACTCTATTTTTTACTGAAGAAGGCAAGATACTCTTTAATGAACAGCCCAAATCGCAAAATCATTATTTTGAGTACACAAGCGACCCTGCCAAACCAGTGCCCTATTCAGAAGATATAAAAACAGTATTTACTCCACGCAAATACATGGCAGATGACCAACGCTTTGCTTCTCGCAGGCCTGATGTTGTTACCTTAGTTTCTGATGTACTTACAGAAGATATGGTTTTGGCAGGAGAGATAATGGCTAGGCTCAAAATTGCCACTACAGGTACAGCTGGCGACTTTATTGTAAAATTGATTGATGTTTATCCGCCAGACCACCCTGAGTATGCGCACAACCCGAAACATATTAAAATGGGAGGCTACCAACAAATGGTACGCAGCGAAATGTTCAGGGGTCGGTTTAGGAACAGCTATGAAAACCCAGAACCATTTGAGCCGGGCACCATCACTGAAGTAAACATACCTTTACAAGATATTTTGCATACTTTTAAGAAAGGGCACAGAGTAATGATTCAGATTCAAAGCACTTCTTTTCCACTAATTGATAGAAACCCACAAAAATATGTGGACAACATATTTTTGGCAGACGAGTCTGATTTTATAAAGGCAGACATCAAGATTTATGGAAATTCTTCTGTAGAAATCGGTGCGGAAAATACCTTTCCTGTAGAGATTATTAAGAAATAGTCATAAACCTTAAGGCAAAAGGTAATTAAAACAGGAAATTTAGAGTAAATCCTTTCATCTTTCCTATTTTTATCTTAACCATGTAAGGATCTAAATTATAAACCGCACAAAATTAACCGTACATAATTTTTTTCAGCTAATAAATTCTGAATTACTGCATATAAATCTTTCATGATAAATTTTTTATGGAAAAAGAAAAAGAAATACCACAAATAGTAAAAGACGATCCTTGGTTAGAGCCATACACAAACGATATTAATGAACGCATAGAAACCTTTAATGGATTAAAACTGAAACTAGAAGAGCATTTTGGCAGCTTAAGAGAATTTGCCAACGCCCATAAGTACTTTGGTTTTAATTACGACAAAAAGAAGAAGGGATGGTATTACAGAGAATGGGCGCCAATGGCATATTCTCTCTACTTGATTGGCGATTTTAATATGTGGAACCGCACCTCGCATCCTTTAGAAAAAATTGGCAATGGCGTTTGGGAAATATTCTTAGATGATAAAACCTATAGCAAGTCCCTTACACATGGCAGCTTAGTAAAAGTACTAGTAGCTACCGAAAAAGGTGCTTTTGATAAAATTCCAGCTTACATTAACAGAGTAGTTCAAAACGAGCAAACGCACGATTTTGCTGGTCAGATTTGGATGCCCGAGAAAACTTTTAACTGGACAGACCAGAAATTTTCAACATCGGATATTAGCGCTCCCATAATTTATGAATCGCATGTGGGTATGGCTCAAGAGCGAGAGGGGCTAGGTACTTACAGAGAATTTGCCGATAATGTACTACCCAGAATCAAAAAACTTGGATACAATGCCATACAACTAATGGCGGTGCAAGAACACCCGTATTATGGTTCTTTTGGCTACCATGTATCTAATTTCTTTGCGGCCTCATCTAGGTTTGGTACACCAGAAGATTTAAAATACCTGATCAACAAGGCACATAAAGCAGGAATTGCCGTAATTATGGACATTGTACACTCGCACTCGGTAAAAAACCTCAACGAAGGGCTAAACGAGTTTGATGGTACAGATTACCAGTATTTTCATGCGGGGAGCAGGGGCCACCACTCAGCGTGGGACTCTAAACTTTTCAATTACGGTAAGTGGGAAGTAATGCAATTTTTGCTATCCAATATAAGCTATTGGCTAGAAGAATACCACTTTGATGGTTTTAGGTTTGATGGCGTAACTTCTATGATGTATCACCACCACGGGCATTCAGCATTTGATCATTACGATAAATATTTTAAAGGAGATGTTGACAAAGAGGCCGTTGCTTATTTACAAATGGCCAACACAGTGGCTAAAGAAATCAAGCCTGATGTAATAAGTATTGCAGAAGATGTGAGCGGTATGCCAGGTTTATGCAGAAAAGTAGAAGAAGGCGGAATCGGTTTTGACTACAGATTGGCCATGGGCTTACCAGACTACTGGATCAAACTGCTCAAACACGAACAAGATGAGAACTGGAACATTAATGAGATGTACAGCACCATGGTAAACAGGCGCTGGAAAGAAAAAGCGATAGCCTATGCTGAATCGCACGATCAAGCTTTGGTAGGCGACAAAACCTTGGCATTTTGGCTCATGGATAAAGAGATGTATTGGCACATGCAAGTGGGAGATGAGAATATCATTATCGATAGGGGTATTGCATTGCACAAATTGCTTAGGATTTTTACCCTAGCATTAGGCGGCGACGGCTATCTTAATTTTATTGGTAACGAATTTGGACATCCTGAATGGATTGATTTTCCGAGAGAAGGAAATGGTTGGAGTTATAAATACGCTAGAAGGCAGTGGTCTTTGGTAGACAACGAAAACCTGAAATATAAGTACCTCAACGATTTTGATCGTGAAATGATCAAGCTCACAAAGAAATATTCACTGTTAGAAACAGAAGAATTGCAACAGCTCAATATGGATGATCTAAATAAGACTATCATCTTTAAAAAAGGTAAGTTGGTTTTCGTTTTCAATTTTCATCCTAATAATTCAATTCCAGATTATAAATTTTGGGTGCCCGAAAAAGGAAAATACAAGATTTTATTAAACTCTGACGAAAAGAAATTTGGTGGGCACGATAGGGTAGACAACTCAACCATTTTTGAGACGGACAAAGATCAAATGTTACACATTTACAATGTAAACAGATCAGTGCAGGTGTTTCAGAAAACACGGTAAAGTAGACCAATCAATGGCCATTATTTTAATAAAGCTGCTTTAATAGAGCGGCTTTTTTTATTGAACAAAAACAATAGAAATCGAGTACAATTATTGATTAAGCTTAATGAGTATAAAAAATGCAACTATGAATAGAAGGAAATTTACTAAAGATGTATCTAAATTGGTTTCAACAGGTATTGTATTATCTTCGGGGCAATTTATGGCCGCTTGTGATAATGATGATGGAGTTGCCCCTGAAGGCACATTAAGCCTACAAATTGAAGAAGAGGCAGAACTTGTAGTTGGAGAAAACTTTGCTATAAAGTGGGTCAGTAGTGGCATAGAAAAAGTTGATTTGGCGTATAAAATAGATCAAGCTGCCAATTATCTTACCTTTCAAAGAGAAGTGGATGCCAATACCGGGCAATTTGATTTTACAGTGCCGAACAACATAAACGGAACTACACTTACCTTTAGAATATCGAACTCGGTTACAGGAGATGTTTTGGCTGAAGGTTCGCCAATAAACTTGATTTTTAAATGGCTTATTAGCTTAAGTGAAACCGAAGCCCTCAATAATGTGGGTGGTTTTGTAAAAATAACGGAGGTAAACAACCCTTTTATCGTAAGAAAAACAGGTGCAGATAGCTTTATCGCACTCTCTCTAGTTTGCACACACCAAGGCTGTGTAATAGGCGTTGAGGACAACGGTTCTTTTAGGTGTCCCTGCCATGGTTCCACATTTACAGATGCAGGTGCTGTAACCCAAGGGCCGGCAGAAAGACCGTTAGATAACTTTAGGATAGAGCAACCAGATGCAGATAATTTAGTGATTTACTATTTTTAAGATTACAGAGAGGTTTTGGCTTTGGTTAAAGATTTATCAACACCATTGCTAGATGCGGCAGGATATGCATTTAAGAAGTCTATCATCTTGTGCAAAGACCGAAACCATTTGCCGCCGTTGCTCTCTACCATTTTTCCTACAGCCTCAAGAGATTTTTTTTGGGCACCTGTAAAGCGGTCTTTGCCATCTTTGGTGAGCACGCAAAAAAGTGTTTTATCAGGGCGTTTATTAGAGTCATCGATTACTTCGGCAATGGAATAGACACCGGTCATTTTTGGAGTGATCACATAAATGCAAAAATCGCAATGCTCTCTTTCGTGTAATTCTTTCTTATAGGCTTCTTCGTTCCAATCATCCACAACCGGATTAAAATAATTAATCTTCAGTTTAGGAATGATGTAATCTCTCCAATTAGATTTGTTGGCTGTACCACCCAAAAATACTTTTATCATATCGGTGTGTAAGTGGGAAACTCTTCTTTTTATCTTTTAAAATAAAAGTTTAATTGTCTTTTTCCAAATTATAACCCTTGCATTGGCGAAAACGTTTTGCTTTACTTTTGCATATTGCACTTCTTAGAGCCTTTTGTCCTCTTTCTCCTTATCTAAAGCTTGTTTTTTGCCCGATACTTCCACCTGTCTTACTCTTTGTTGCCACCTTTGTGTTTCCTTACTCAATATAGATTCAACTTTTTGAACTAATAAAGGGAACGCATCCTTCTCATCATAGGGCTCTGAACGGGTCAAATACAAGGCGCGCTCATATTGTAATGACTCACAAGTGGTCCTATACTCTTTCCAAAATTTAAAGTAGTTCTCAAGCTCTAGGGTTTTATTGATTACCACCAAAATAATACCACCAAAGGCAGCACTGATCAAAAGTACTTTTTCGAGCAAGTCATGCGGGATTATGGCCGTTAATGTTGTGATTACAGGTATGGTAGCTGCAATAATGAACTCTAAGCGCTTGTATTTTTTATACCTTTTTTGGTTGAAGCTGCTTTTTCTGTCATACCAAGCAATTTGGTTATCTAGGCGGTCTCTAATGTAATCCTCGTCATACATTAATGGCTGTTTGCGTTCTAAGGGCTTAAAGTTTTGGTATTTGCCACTTATGGTATCAGAAACAGCCTCTTTCTCCGACTCTAAAGCGGCTATCTCTTGGGCCCTTTCTTCTGCATCTACATTAACCTCTTTCTCTATTTTTTCTGTTTTATCAGCCATAATACAACCGTCGCATTCTAATTGACTGGCTTATTAACGGAATTGTGATACGAATATGATGGAGAAAACAGTGCAAAAAAGCAGGTTTTATCGCATCTTAAACTCCTACTGTTTTACTTATGGCCTAAAAAGATAATTTTTCTTTCTATGTAAAGTTTAATTTTTAGTAAGAAAGCGAGCACATTTCATGGGTAACAATACAAGTTTTAAAATTTACGCGGTAGAAGACGATCCGGTATTTGCAAAAATGCTCAAATACGTGCTTACGCTGGATCCAGAACACGAGGTAGAGCTGTTCGATAATGGCCTAGATTTGATGGATAATTTGCACCATCGTCCGGCGCTGATTACCATAGATTATTCTCTGCCAGACATGAGCGGCGAAGATTTACTCAAAAGGGTAAAATATCAATTTCCTGAGATTCCGGTTATAATCATTTCTGCTCAAGAGCGCATAAAAACAGCCGTAAAACTATTAAAAGCAGGTGCGTACGATTACATTACAAAAGATGAAGATATAAGAGAAAGGCTGCTCAATAGCATCAATAATGCTAAAAAGAACATTTCTTTAGCCAACGAAGTAGAGACTTTAAGAGAAGAGCTTTCTATAAAATACGATTTTGAAAAGAACATTATAGGCAAAAGCCCTGCAATGAAAAAGGTATTTACTATGCTTGAAAAAGCTGTAAAAACCAACATAACGGTTTCTGTAAATGGCGAAACTGGTACAGGTAAGGAATTGATTGCCAAGGCCGTTCACTTTAATTCTTCGAGAAAGAACAAACCCTTTATCCCGGTAAATATCGCTGCCCTGCCCAATAGTTTGTTGGAGAGCGAATTGTTCGGTTACGAAAAGGGCGCTTTTACGGGGGCCAACAGCCGCAGAATCGGAAAATTTGAAGAGGCCAACAAAGGCACTATCTTTTTAGATGAAATTGGGGAAATGGATGTTAACCTACAGGCCAAATTGCTAAGGGTAATACAAGAAA
>Ga0207419_1002357_pt1 | contig 12547 bp, 10 predicted proteins | sample ElkSloMetagenome_4_FD_184723 | JGI IMG/M metagenome (GOLD analysis project Ga0207419, IMG submission 184723) | Hot spring microbial communities from Elkhorn Slough, Monterey Bay, USA - MD2A (version 2) | ecosystem: Environmental > Aquatic > Marine > Intertidal zone > Estuary: Microbial mat ... | reverse complement strand
AGGACTCCCTTCGCCTTCGACGCAAGCTCGCCGCCTGGGACGACGACTACCTCGCAAGCGTCGTCACGGCATGACCCGTTCACCCGATTCCCCTGGCGGGCGGGGCCGCTCTCCACCGCCCAAACTCCACCGCCCACCTCCATCACCACGACAGGGCTCGCGCCGGGGCGGCGCAGCCCTTACCTTTCCCCTCATGCATCTGCTCGCCGCCACGCCGGGCGTGGTCAGCGACGGCAGCGAGGCCGTGGACCTGGGCCAGGACCCCGCCGACGTCGTCATCCTGACCGCCGCCGATACCGAAATCGCCTGCCTGTCCGCCGCCCGCGCGCGGCTGGGGACGGGCTTGCCGTCGCTGCGGCTGGCCAACCTGACGCGGCTGGGCCACCACTACTCGGTGGACCTGTACGCCGACGCCGTGCTGGCCCAGGCCAAGCTGATCGTGGTGCGGCTGCTGGGCGGGCGGGCGTACTGGCCGTATGGCGTCGAGCGGATCACCGGCATCGCGCGGCGCACCGGGGCGCGGGTGGCGTTCCTGCCCGGCGACGCCAACCCCGACCCCGACCTGGCCGAGGCCTCGACCCTGCCGGCGGCCGAAGTGCACCGCCTGTGGCAGTATCTGGTCCATGGCGGCGTCGACAACGCCGGGCACCTGCTGCGCCGCTGCGCCGATCTGCTGGGGGTGCCGGGCTTCGCCGACTGGCGCGAGCCGGCGCCGCTGCCCCCCGCCGGCCGGCACGGACCGGCGCCGACGGGCACGCGGCCCGTCGCCGCCCTGGTGTTCTACCGCGCGCTGGCCCAGGCCGGCGATCTGGCGGTGGTGGAGGCCCTGCGCGAGGCCCTGGCCGCCGAGGGGCTGGACACCCTGGCGGTGTTCGTCACCAGCCTGAAGGACCCGGTGGCGGCGGCCGTGCTGGGCGAGATCCTGGCCGAAACGCCGCCCGACCTGATCCTCAACCTGACCAGCTTCGCCGTCGCCTCGCCCGACCACGCCCGCGCCGGGCCGTTCGCCGCCCACGACGTCCCCGTGATCCAGGCGGTGCTGGCCAGCGGCGCGGCCACCGCCTGGCGCGAGGGGCAGCATGGCCTGATGGCCCGCGACATCGCCATGGCCGTGGCCTTGCCGGAAGTGGACGGGCGCGTGCTGTCCCGCGCCGTGTCGTTCAAGGGCTTGCACCAGTGGGACGAGGCGGCGCAGGTGGACGTCAACGGCCACGTGCCCGAGCCAGACCGGGTGGCCTTCGTCGCCGCCCTCTGTGCCCGCTGGGTGGCGTTGCGCCGCACGCCGCCGGAGCAACGGCGGGTGGCGGTCCTGCTGGCCAACTACCCCAACAAGGACGGCCGCCTGGGCAACGGGGTCGGCCTGGACACACCGGCCGGCACGGTGCGCGTTCTGGAGGCGCTGGCCGAGGCGGGGTATCGCGTGGACGACCCGCCGGCCGACGGCGCCGACCTGATGGCCCGTCTGCGGGCCGGCCCGACCAACGCCCTGGAAGCGCGCGCCGGGCGGGAGGTGCGGGTGGTGCTGCCGCTGGAGACCTACCGCAAGGCTTTCGACCGCTTGCCCGAGGCCCTGCGGACCGAGATCACCGACCGCTGGGGCGAACCGGCGGACGACCCGTCGTTTCTGCCCGACCGGGGCGGGTTTTCGCTATCGGTGATGGCGATGGGGCACGTCGTCGTCGGCATCCAGCCGGCGCGCGGCTATCACATCGACCCGGTGAGCAGCTATCACGATCCGGCGCTAACGCCGCCGCACGGCTATCTGGCGGTCTATGTGTGGCTGCGCGACGTGTTCGGCGCCCATGCCGTGGTCCACATGGGCAAGCACGGCAATCTGGAATGGCTGCCGGGCAAGAGCCTGGCCCTGTCGGCGGCGTGCTGGCCCGAGGCTGTGTTCGGCCCGCTGCCGCACCTGTATCCCTTCATCGTCAACGATCCGGGCGAGGGCACCCAGGCCAAGCGCCGCGCCCAGGCGGTCATCATCGACCACCTGACGCCGCCGCTGACCCGCGCCGAGAGCTACGGCCCCTTGCGCGACCTGGAACGGCTGGTGGACGAGTACCACGAGGCCGCCGGGGTGGACCCGCGCCGCCTGCGGGTGCTGCGCGAAGAGATCCTGTCGCTGGCCGAGACCAGTGGTCTGGCGGCGGACCTGGGCCTGCCGCCAGCTCGCGACGCGGCCATCGAGGCGGACGCCGAAGAGGCGCTGGCGGCGCTCGACAACCATCTGTGCGAACTGAAGGAATTGCAGATCCGCGACGGGCTGCACGTGTTCGGGTGCTCGCCCTCAGGAGACCAGCGCACCGACCTGTTGCTGGCGCTGGCCCGGCCACCGCGCGGCGATCGGCCGGCGGAGGCCTCGCTGACGCGGGCGCTGGCGGGAGATTTGGGGCTGGGGTTCGATCCGCTGGAGACGGGCGACCTGGGACGCCCCTGGACCGGCCCGCGTCCGGATGTGCTGGCCGGGGATGGAGCCGGCTCGACGGGCGCCGTTGCCTGTGAACCCGCGCTGCCTTCACCGGCCGGGGATGCGGTGCGAGACCAAAAGGCCGTCATTGCGAGGAGCGCAGCGACGAAGCAATCCAGGGCGGAGACCGCACACCCAAGCCCTGGATTGCTTCGCCGGCGTCCGGAGACGCCGGCTCGCAATGACGGAGGCGAGCCGGCGTCCGGTCCGGACTTTCGGCCCGGCACACAGGGCCACCACAGAGCGGAGGCCGTGTCGGACCCCTGGCGCACCGCCGGCGACACGGTGGAGCGGCTGGAGGCCCTGGCCCGTGCCCTGGTCGCGGGCAGGGTGGAGCCCGATCCGGCCTGGACCAAAACCCGCGCCGTGCTGGACCACGTGCGCGAGACCCTGGGTCCGGCGGTGGACGCGTGCGGCGGCGCGGAACTCTCGGGCCTGCTGGCCGGGCTGGACGGGCGGTTCGTGCCGCCCGGTCCCTCCGGCGCGCCGACGCGCGGCAAGCCGGAGGTGCTGCCCACCGGCCGCAACTTCTTCTCGGTGGACAGCCGGCGCGTGCCCACCCCGGCGGCGTGGACGCTCGGCTGGCGCTCGGCCATGCTGCTGATCGAGCGCCACGCCCAGGACCACGGCGACTGGCCGCGCGCCGTCGCCCTGTCCGCCTGGGGTACGGCCAACATGCGCACCGGCGGCGACGACATCGCCCAGGCGCTGGCGCTGATGGGCGCCCGGCCGCGCTGGGAAACCACGTCGGGCCGGGTGATCGGCTTCGAGATCCTGCCCCTGTCGGTGCTGGACCGGCCGCGCGTGGATGTCACCCTGCGCATCTCCGGCTTCTTCCGCGATGCCTTTCCGGCGCAGGTGGACCTGGTGGACTCGGCGGCGCGGGCCATCGCCGCGCTGGAGGACGAGCCGCCGGACCTGAACCCGCTGGCCGCGCGGGTGCGCGCCGACGCCGCGCGCCTGGAACGCGAGGGCGCCGATCCCGCCGCCGCCCGCCGGCGCGCCGGACACCGGGTGTTCGGCTCGCGCCCCGGGGCCTACGGCGCCGGCCTGCAGGCGCTGATCGACGAGCAGGGGTGGGAGACGGATGCCGATCTGGCGGCCGCTTATGTCGCCTGGGGCGGCCATGCCTACGGCGACGGGGCGGAGGGCGCGGGCGCGCGGGACCTGTTCGAGGCCCGCCTGTCCCGCGTCGACGCGGTCCTGCACAATCAGGACAACCGCGAACACGACATCCTCGACTCGGACGACTACTACCAGTTCGAGGGCGGGTTGACGGCGGCGGTGCGCACGCTGTCGGGGCAACAGCCGGCGGTCTATCATTCCGACCACAGCCGCCCGGAAAGCCCGCGCGTGCGCACCCTGGACGAGGAGATCGCCCGCGTCGTGCGCGCCCGCGCCGCCAACCCGAAGTGGATCGCCGGCGTCATGCGCCACGGCTACAAGGGCGCGTTCGAGATCGCCGCCACGGTGGACTATCTGTTCGCCTTCGCCGCCACCGCGCGGTGCGTCAAGGACCACCACTTCGACCTGCTGTTCGACGCCTATCTGGAGGACGCGGCCGTACGCGATTTCATCGCGGACGCCAACCCCGAGGCCCTGCGTGAGATGGCCGCCCGCTTCCAGGAGGCGCTGGACCGGGGCCTGTGGCGCCCCCGGCGCAATGACGCGACCCTTCGTTTGGCGTCGCTTCTCGGGCAGGCTCATGCGGAAGAATGAGTTGGAGTCCTAAAGAGGCGCCAAAAGAACGAAGCTTTCAAATATTCGGACATCTTGCGTCAAGTATTGGACTCGCCGATAGTCATGGTTCGGAAACCGGATTGGTGCTGATGGCGACGGAGCGACGTGGCTCCTCCGCCGCCGGTTTCCGTTGTCCGAAGAACGCGGACCGCTCCCGTCCCGGGCGGACCCGTCGCGCCCCGCCCGGGCCATCCGCAGAACGCATCGGGAGCCAATGCCCCGCCCCTGGCTGACGGCGGGAGAGGCTGAGATGGCGCGACAGGGTTCCGATCATCGTGGAGGGGTGGAGATATGGATACCGAGACCGAAACCGTGACCGCCGAGGCCGAACCGACGCCGGCCGCCGAGGCGCGGGAGCCCGTGAAGACCGAACGGGAAAACCGTCAGGTCGAGCGATTCCTGTTCGTGTTCGCGATGGTCATCCTGCTGGATATCATCGTATTCGATGCGCTGGGCGCGGTGTTCCTGCCGTTGCTGATCGTGGTTCTGGAGGTGGTGTTCCTGGCGGTGCTGGCCCGCGTGATGGGCATCCAGGAAATCGGCGACCTGGTCCGCCGGGTCACGCAGTGGGCAAAAGGCCTGGGCAACCGGGGCTCGAAGACGGCTTAGTGCAGCGACGCCGCCAAGGGTTACATCATTGAGGTGCGCGACCGGACCGGCCCGCGCGGGCCGGTCCGGTCGGTCCTTGCGGCGAAACCACGCCGCTTAAGGAGGCCCGGGGGAAAGAAGGCCCGGGGCGCTGTCGGGCGCTCCCGGGCAAGGTGATGGAGAGAGAGAAGCAGAAAACCAGGCCGGTCCGGAGGGTATGGGCCGGCCGGTCCCCTTCGAAACGACGGCCAGACAGTGACCGGACGCTCCATATCACGACGTAGGGCCGCGATGTGGCTTCGCCAAGACGGAACCACGGCCTTAGTTTGGCACAGGTCGATGGCCGAGGCGGTGACCCGGGTCACAAACCGGTGAAAAACGGCGGCCAGCGGTGTTTTCGCAACGCATCGGTCGCGGCATGGATCGCAGCCGGAACCGTGTGCTATGGTCGGGTTTGCAAGGGCTGGACCACCGGTCATCGGCAGAGCCGAGTGGTACCCTTGGTTGGCCCGCCATCCTGGAGTGTTCGGCCATGCCCATGCCCGCCTCTCGCGTGACCGATAATCATGTCTGCCCCATGGTCACGGGGCTGGTGCCGCACGTGGGCGGGCCGATCCTGCCGCCGTGCGCCGTGACGGTGCTGATCGGCAACCTGCCGGCGGCGCGGGTGGGGGACATGTGCACGTGCGTCGGGCCGCCCGACAGCATCGTCGTCGGATCCCCGACCGTCCTGATCAGCGGAATGCCGGCCGCGCGCATCACCAGCAACACCGCGCACGGCGGCGTCGTCGTCATGGGCTGCCCCACGGTGCTGGTCCCCTGACGCGACCGCCGCCCGCGCCGCCCCATATTGGGCGTGGTTCCGACACTGGATACAATGGGTGGCGCCGTGCGGCGCGACCCGCCAAACGCGCGCCGTGTTGCCGGGTCGGGGCCGCCCCGCTGGCACGCCGTTTTGACGGCCGTTGAGGTGTGCTCCGCAACGCCTTGTTTCCGGCCGATTTTTCCCGCCTATGCGAACGCAACATTTTGAAACAATGATTGATTTGCGCCGAGTCGCGCCGGCGCCTAACTCTAGGTCTGGACATACACGAACGTTTCGCTGGGACATTCGGTGAACCGGGCGGCACGGTCAGGGTGACGGACACGCGGCGGACACGCGGCGGACACGCGGTGGCGCCGACGGCCCCGAGACCCCTCCGGCGGCACATCCCAAACAGCCCGGATCAGTCCACCGGCAGCAAACCCGTCAAGGACCTGTGATGATGAATGCGCGCCCCTCATCCCGCAACGCCACGAACCAGCAGACCCTGGCCGCGCCGGTGACGGTTTCGGGCATCGGCCTGCACACCGGCGAAACCGTCACCCTGACGCTGCGCCCCGCCGAGGCCGACAGCGGCGTGTGGGTCCACCGCGCCGACGTGACCGACCGCGACCCGATGATCCCGGCGCGCTGGGACCATGTGGTCGACACCCGCCTGTGCACCGTGCTGGGCAACGCCGCCGGGGTGACCGTCTCGACGGTCGAGCACCTGATGGCCGCCCTCGCCGGCCTGGGCGTCGACAACGCCGAGATCGTCGTCGACGGCCCCGAGTTGCCGGTCATGGACGGCTCGTCGGCCGCCTTCGTCGCCCCCATCGAGGCCGTTGGTCTGCGCGCCCAGCAGGCACCGCGCCGCGTCGTGCGCGTGCGGGATCCGGTGACCGTCGAGGACGGCGACAGCGTCGCCGCCCTGCGGCCGGCGCCGCGCGGCCTGACCATCGACGCCGGCATCGACTTCACCAGCGCCGCCATCGGCCGTCAGCGCCGCGTGGTCACCGTCACGCCCGACAGCTTCCGCCGCGAGTTGGCCGACGCCCGCACCTTCGGCTTCCGCCACGAGGTCGAGGGCCTGCGGGCCATGGGTCTGGCCCGGGGCGGCTCGCTGGACAACGCCGTGGTGGTCGACGGCGATGCCGTCATGAACCCAGGGGGCCTGCGCCACGACGACGAGTTCGTGCGCCATAAGGCGCTGGACGCGCTGGGCGACCTGTACCTGGCCGGCCACCCGATGGTCGGAGTGTACGCCGGCCACCGCCCCAGCCACCGCCTCAACAACCTGCTGCTGCGGGCGCTGTTCCAACGGCCCGAGGCGTGGCGGATCGAACCGGCGATGGGCACCGTCGCCGAGGTGCGCGCCGACGCGGGCGACCGCCGCCGGGCGTAAACCCCGCGCGCGGTTTGGCATTTGGACAAGGCCACGCCAAGACCCTGCCCGGCCCGGGCTATTGGGTGGAGGCACGGCGGACCACTGCGGCGTGCGCTTGTTCTTGAAGACAACCGCGACCCCGAACCAGCCCCCGCGACCATCGGCACGATGGTCGCGTTTCTGGTTGGGGTGACCCCCGCCCCACAAGGGGGCAGTCCAGGGCGAATACATCATGAACACGCCCTGGATTGCTTCGCTGGCGTCCAAAGACGCCGGCTTGCAACGACGGGTTTTGTGCGGGCCTCTACCCCGGGGGGCCGGCTCGACGATGGGCCTCCGTTCACCCGATTGCCCTGGCCCGTCCGGACTCTTCCCTTCCCATGCCCGCCAGCGTGTGCTAAACACCCTCCCCCAAACGCGGTCGGCCCACTCTTGGCCGCCGAGTTTGGGAGTGTGGGGCCGAACCAGTCGTCATCATGGTCGGCGCCCTGCCCGGGTGCGCGTCGGCCCAGCGCTCCCCTGCTGGGGGATAGTTTAACGGTAGAACAGCGGACTCTGACTCCGTCAGTCCTGGTTCGAATCCAGGTCCCCCAGCCACTGATTTTGTTAGGCTTTTTCCTCGTTGGTCGATGACAAGTCGGCCCGGCTTGAAGGCCGGTTTGAAAAAAAACGCCGGGGGCCGTCTCGCCGACTCCGGCCACCTCTACACCTCTACACCTCTACACGGGCCGGCGGGAGTATGTCCGGGACCTCGAACAACTCCACCGTGATGTCGCGCACTATCGGGACATGGGCACCGCTCTGGCCCAAGAGGGAGCGCCAAAAAAACGCACGCACGCACGCCAACGGCCAGGACCGAGACCGGGGGGCAGGTCCTTTCCCCTGGCCTGTAAACGAGATCAGCGGCGGCCACGCGACCAACTGATGGACAGGGGCCTTCACTGGATTATGGATGATCGCCGGAAAGGGCCTGCTCAATGGCCTCACGGACAAACCGCTGGTAAGGCATGCCGCGCGCCTGGGCGCGGGCCTTCACCGCGTCGTGCAAGGGTTCGGACAGACGCATGTTCACGCGGGCATCTTTGCGGGCGAACTCGAACGCCGCCGGCTGAAACCCGGTAGAGTCGTATTGACTCAGATCGGTCTCGTCGACAAACCGCTCGGCTTCGGCGTCGGTTTCATGACGGGGCAGGTCTCGCAGCCTGTCCTTTGGTTTGTCGCTCATAGTGCGCGACCTCCTTCCTGTGCATGTAGCCGGTCGCTGATCGGCCGCAAGGCTTCCTCCTCAATAGCAGTCGCGACACCGCTATCCTGGCACATTGAGGCCGTCGGAGGGGACGTCCACCCCATCGATAGCCCTATCCACGCGAGGGCGTTCAGTTCCCGCCTGTGGCATGAGGGGCCCATCATGACACATGCCCTCTACCGGGCGCCCGGCTCGGGGTCGGGATCGGGCGCCACGTAGACCTTGCAGTTGGAATAGCCGTCGTTGAAGAAGTGGTAGGTCATGTTGGGCTCGGCCTGTCCGGTGGGGTCGGACAGGTTGTAACCGCGCTTGGCGATACCGGTATAGCCGCGCCCCGGGTTCTGCTTGCCGAGATACCCAATGTACAGGCTGTTGTTGGCGCGCTGATTGAACAGACCCTTGCGGCACAGCCGCGTCAGCTCGGGGTCGGGCTCGCCCACCTCCCAGAACGGGGCGATGGCGATGCCGTACTGGCGCGTCTTGCCCGCCTCGCGGGCCTCCGCCGGAAGGGTCGCCGACAGCAAAAGGCCAGCCGCCACCACCAGCCCGGCCAACCCAGCCGGCCCTGTCTCTCGTCCCCACCTGTGCCTGCCATGGGCCATCGCACGCGATCCGTCCGTGTCACCGATGGGGGGAGGCTAACGCGGCAGGCCCCACCATCCGGTTAACGGCGGGTCGGATGGTCGGCGGCCGGCCCTGCAACCCCTCCATATACACGGGGCGGTCCGTGCGGTACCGTCGGGCTCCCGGCAACAAGGCGAGGGCGCGCCAATGGACTTGCCAAAGGCCGACGAGGTGTATTTCGCCATTGCGGCGATGGCCCCAGGATTCGTGATTCTGGCCTTGCGGAGCCAGTTCGTGGCGGGGCGCCTGCCGGCAATCAAGGAAGGCGCCATCTTCTACGTCATGATTTCGGTTCTGTATTATTCGATAGTCGTGCCCATATTCAGCATGATTGATATTTCTGGACCACTATATCACCTGACGTTGTATTTTTTTCTTCCAGTTGTAATCGGTGTTGTTCTTGGCGTCAGCTATCAGCATCAACTTGTTCGCACGCTGGCCCGAAGGATGGGTCTGAACATCATCCATCCGGCGCCCAGCGGGTGGGACCTGATGTTCGCGCAGACCCGGACCCGGCCATGGACCTGGATCATTGTCACGACGCGGGACAACGAGAGGATCCACGGCCTGATGGGGGGCAAGTCCTTTGCCTCGTCGGCGGGAACCGACCGGGACCTGTTCATTCAAAGACTGGCGGACCCTGACTTCAATCTCGTGGACCGCGAGCACGGCTTGTGGATCAGGGCGTCAGACATCAAATTCGTTGAGGTCATCCCGGACGAATAGCCCGTCCGGTAAGGTCCCAAAACCGCAACATTTTGTGTTCTAGCCCCAAAGCGAACACCTTTCGCGGTACGAACCAAGGCTGTTCGGACAGACACGAAGGAGGCGTCCATGGCGCGCGACAGACAGACCACAAAAAAGGTCCCGCTCCGCGGCAAAGGCCGTCCGGGGCAAGATGATCCCGCGGTTCAGTGGGTCGATCGGGGCGGATATCAGCCGCCGACGTCCTCGGAGGGGCCGAAGAATCCGCCGAAATACCCGAGCCCGATCCAGACGGCCCCACCGCAGCCAAAGGGCAAGCCTTGATGGCGCCCCCGGCCGTTATACCACCACCTTGCCGGGATTGAACCGCCCGTCCGGGTCGAGCGCGTGCTTGATGGCGCGCATCATCTCCAATTCCACCGGCGCCTTGAGGCGTTCCAGTTCGCCCACCTTGAGGCGGCCGACGCCGTGCTCGGCGGCGACCGAGCCGTCCATGGCGGCGACGATGTCGTGCACCATGTGGCTAACCTCGTCCCAGCGGGCCAGATAGGCCGCCTTGTCCATGCCCTCGGGCTGGGTGAGGTTGTAATGCACGTTGCCATCACCGACGTGGCCGAACGGGCAGGGGCGGATGCCGGGCAGAATGTCCTCCACCGCCACGTTGGCGCGGGCGATGAACGCCGGGATCGACGAGACCGGCAAAGAGACATCGTGCTTGATCGAGCCGCCCTCGAACGCCTGTGCCTCGCTCATGCTCTCGCGCAGGCGCCACAGCCCGTCGCGTTGGTCCAGGCTTTCCGCCAGCACGGCGTCGGCGATCATCTCCTGTTCCAGCGCCTCGCCCAGCAGCTCCTCCAGGTCGTCGCGCACGCCGGCGTCGGCGCGCGGGCTGGACAGCTCGATCAGCGCATACCACGGCCACGGCGCCTCCAGCGGATCGGCGCAGCCGGGCATGTGGCGGGCGGTGATCTCGATGCCGAAGCGGGGCATGAACTCGAACGCCGTCACGGCATCGCCCGACCAGGCGCGCGCATGGCGCAGCAGGGCGGTGACCTTCTCCAGGTCGTCCAGGCCACACAGCGCCGTGGCCGTGGCTTTCGGCCCCGGATACAGCTTCAGCGTCGCCGCCGTCACCAGCCCCAGCGTGCCCTCGGAGCCGATGAACAGGTGCCGCAGGGCATAGCCGGCGTTGTCCTTGCCCAACCGGCGCAGGCCGGTCCAGATGCGGCCGTCCGGCAGCACCACCTCCAGCCCCAGCACCTGTTCGCGCATGGAGCCGTAGCGCAGCACGCCCGTGCCGCCGGCGTTTGAGGCGATCGAGCCGCCGATCTGGCAGGTGCCCTCGGCGGCCAGGCTGACCGGGAACAGGCAATCGGCGTCGGCGGCGGCGCGTTGCAGGTCGGCCAGGATCACCCCGGCCTCGACCGTGACCGTCAGGTTGACCGGATCCAGGTCGCGGATGCGGTTCAGGCGCGCGGTGGAGATCACCACCTCGCGGCCGTGCTCGAACGGCACGTTGCCGCCCACCAATCCCGTATTGCCGCCCTGCGGCACCACGGGCGCGCCGGCGGCATGGCAGGCGGCGACGACGGCCGCCGCCTGCTCGGTGGTGGCCGGCTTGACCACGGCGCGAGCCTTGCCATGGAACAGACCGCGCGGCTCCTCCAGGTGGGGCGCCATGTCGGCGGCCTCGGTCAGCACGGCGGCGGGGCCGACGATCTCGGCCAGGCGGTCAAGCAGCGGGTCGGCGGTCATGCCCTCTCCCTGAATGCGTCGCGGGTGTAGCCCTGAGCGAACAACAGGGCCGTCAGGTCGCCGTGGCGGACGACGGCGCGGGCCTCGGCGGAGACAGCAGGCCGCGCGTGAAAGGCGACCCCCAGGCCGGCGGCCATCAGCATCGGCAGGTCGTTGGCGCCGTCCCCCACCGCAAGCGTGCGGGCCATGGGCAGACGCAGGCGGCCGGCGTGTTCGACCAGGGTGGCCAGCTTGGCGCGGCGGTCGCGCACCGGCTCGACCACGGCGCCGGTCAGGCGGCCGTTTTCGATCACCACGTCGTTGGAGACATGATCGTCGAACCCGCACTGCTCGGCCACCTTCGCGGTGAAGTACCGGAACCCGCCGGAGACCAGCAGGCAGCACGCGCCGTTGGCCTTCATGGTGGCGACCAGGGCGCGGGCGCCCGGTGTCAGGCGGGTCTCGGCCCAGGTGCGGGCGAAGGCCTCCTCGGACAGGCCGGCCAGCATGGCCACCCGTTCGCGCAGCGCGTCGGCGAAATCGAGTTCACCGTTCATGGCGCGCCGCGTGATGCCGGCGATCCGGTCGCGCAGGCCCGCGTGCTCGGCCAGATCGTCCAGGGTCTCCGACGTGACGATGGTGGAGTCCATGTCGGCGATCAGCAGCGCCTTGCGGCGGTCGGCCGTGGGCTGGGCCAGCACGTCGACCGGCGCGTCGCCCAGGGCTGTGCGGGCGACGCCCTCGGCCTGATCCGGCGCCAGGCCGGCAAAGGCGATGTCGCACGCTTCGCCGGACGCCAGCCAGCGCGGCCGGTCGTCCTCGGCGCCGAGGCGGCCGAGCGCCGCGCGCACGGCATCCACGGCCGGCGCGCTCAGCGCGTCGGTGCCGGGGGCGGCGATCAGCGTCAGCACATGGTCGAGTCCGCGCGCGCCCGGCGAGGGATCGTCCCCCCCCGGATCGGTCAGGGGGCGAGGCGTGGACGGCGTGTCCATGAAACAAGCGCTCCGGCAATGGCGGGGGCGCCCTCACCCCGAGCGGGGCGGGCAGGGTCCTTTAGCGCGGATCGGGGGTGGATGGCAACGTGCGGGGTGGGACCGTTCCGCACCCTGTTACGCCGTATCGCCGGCCTCGGCCTCTACGGCGGCCGGCGCGCCGACCCGTGTGGGCGGAAACCACAGCATCACCGTTGTGCCAACGTTCGGCGTGCTGTCGACGGTCAGTTTGCCGCCAAACAGGCGCATGATCTGCACGCAC
>Ga0207419_1002356_pt1 | contig 12555 bp, 10 predicted proteins | sample ElkSloMetagenome_4_FD_184723 | JGI IMG/M metagenome (GOLD analysis project Ga0207419, IMG submission 184723) | Hot spring microbial communities from Elkhorn Slough, Monterey Bay, USA - MD2A (version 2) | ecosystem: Environmental > Aquatic > Marine > Intertidal zone > Estuary: Microbial mat ... | reverse complement strand
CGCACCCCCCGCCGCATACCCCCCAGCGCCCCCGTCCGCGACCCGGCCGCACCGCCCCCGAGAGGTGCATCGGCGGCGCCGACCGCTTCGGCCGCTCCGGGTTCGATAGGTTGCTGTTTGGTGATCTCCGCCATCCGCTCGTTTCGTTCAAGAAATGTTTGGCACCGAAGCCCATCCCCACGCGACTCGGGAACCGGACGCCCAGCCCACGCGTCGTACAGTAGCAGCGGACCGGCGATACGCCGACCGCTCAGACGCCGTCGCCGGCGTGGCGCCGCTCTCGGCGCCGCTCTTCACATGGCGTCGGCGACACTGTCTCGCTCTTGAACGGTAGAAAAAGAGGACTGCACCGATGATCAAACGCCTGATGCTCTGTCTCGTCGTAGCTGGCGCGCTCGTCGCGGGCGCCCCGCTCGCGCCGGTCGTTCCCGCCGCGGCCGCCCAATCCAGCGACGAAACCGCCCAGAACACCGAGGACATCCTGATTCTCTCCAGCGGCGCCACCGTCCGCGGTCAGATCCTCGAAGAGACGCCCGACTCCATCCGCATGCTCGTCAAGGTCGGCTCGCTCGAAGCGGAGACCACCTACAGCCGCACCGAGATCATGGAAATCAAGCGCGACCAGCCGACCTCCGGCGCCCCGGTTCGCGACCGTGACCAGCGTTCCGGCCGCGACGCTCCCGAGCAAGGCGACGAGCCCACTTGGGACGCCAACGACGAGACCACCCGCATCTACTACGCCCAGATCACCGGCCTCATCCCCGGCGATTTCTCCAAAGAATCGCTCGAAGCCATCTTCGACGACGTCGACGACACCTTCGGCGACGTCACCACCACCTACATCGGCTCCGACCCCGTCGAGCGCGTCCTCCCCGAAGCGCGAGACAAGAACATCGTCGTCCTCCGCCTCAACCTCGACACCTCCCGAGGCTCGGCGTTCCGCGGCATGTACACGACCAAGCAGATCGCCGACCTGATCGGCGACGAGATCGACCAGAAGGGCCGGCGCGTCGTCTTCTGGGTCGAGTCGGCCCTGCAGGGCGGCGTCTTCGTTCCGCTTACCGGACCCGACGTCTACTTCACCTCCAACGGCGTGCTCGGCGGCATCGGCTCGCTCGACGAATTCAAGACCGGCGACGACATGGTCGACGAGAAACTCATCGGCGCCATGCTCGGACAGGCCGAGGGCTTCGTCATCCAGGCAGGCTACGGCGAGAACGGCGCCAACATCGTCAAAGCCATGGCGCGCCCGCAATACACCTTCGCCGTCAACACCTCCGGCGGTCGCGGCGAGACCATGCTCCGCGCGCCCCGCCCGCAGGACGGCCCGAACTGGCGGGTCATCGCCACCCCCGGCGTCGCCCTCAACCTCAACGCCGACCTCGCGCAGAAGCTCAATATCTCCAAGGGCACCGTCGACAGCATCGACGATCTCGCCTTCGCACTCGGCATCGACCGCAACTACAAGGTCATCGATGACCATCGCGCCGACCGCATTCTCGAACGCTGGTCCGACGAGTGGATGACCGCCATCGAGCGCATCAACCGGCGTAACGGCGAACTCTGGATCGAACTCGCCGAACTCGAAGAAGAACGCGGCCAAGCCGAGGACGTCCGCGAGTGGAACCGCATCCGCGGTCGCATGATCCGCAAACTCCGCGAGATCAGGTCGGTCATCAATCGATACGAGAACTACTTCGACCCCGGCGGAACATGGCGCGCCGACATCGACGTCCAGATCGAAATCCTCAAACAGCAGGCGCCCAGGTGACCGCCGTTTGGCGCCCCGTCCGGCCCGCCCCTCGCGGCGCCGCACGGTCACCTCGCTCGAAACAATCGCACCGATCCTCTCCAAGGAGCATCCACCCATGAAATCCTTCCGTTCATTCATGCTCGCCGTCACGGGCTTCGCCTTGCTCGCCTTGGCGCCCTTCGCCGCCGCCCTCGACAAAATCACCCTCAACGACGGCACCGTCATCGAGGGCGAGATCGTCGAAGAAACCGACGCCTACCTCGTCATCGAAACCAACGTCGGCGGCATCGCCCAGCGGGTCATCCGCGTCGTGGACGAGATCGAGTCCATCGAACGCGATATCGACTCCACCGGCGAAGAGCCCGCCGACAAACCGGATTCGACCGCCCCCGCGACCCCCAAGCCGCAACAGTCCCCGCGTGACGCCGGCGCGGACATCCCGCCCGGCGCCACCCGCGTCGCCTTCCTCCGGACGTCCGAGGCCGACGAGGGCAAGGACATGGTCGGCACCTATCTCAACGGCGACGCGCTCTCACGGGCCAACGACATTCTCCTCGAACTGCCCGAAGAGGAACGACCCGACATCGTCGTGCTCGAGATCGACTCCGGCGGCGGTTACGTCGCCGAACTCGACGCGATCATCAACGCCATCCAGAACGAGATGAAGAGGGATTTTCGCGTCGTGGCTTGGATCCGCTACGCCATCTCCGGCGCCGCGTTCACCGCCATGAACGCCGAGGAAATCGTCTTCATGTCCTCCGGGCAGATGGGCGGCAACGTCGCCTTTGTCACCACCAGCAGCGGCACCCAAGCCGACCGCGGCGCCTTCCTCCAGGAGATGCTCGAGTACGGCCGCCGTGTCGCCCGCAACGGCCGCATCGACCCCAACGTCATGTGGGCCATGCAGACCTTCATGACGCTCTCCTGCGACGTCGACGAAGACGGCCGCGTCACCTGGTACGACGACGACCGCGGCGAGTACATCGTCTCGCCGCAGAACAAGATCCTCACCCTCAACGCCCTTGACGCCGAGAAGTACAAGATCTCGAAGGGCACCGCCGACAACAAGGAAGACCTCATGCGGGTTCTGGGCGTCACCGAGTGGGTCGAAGTCGGTCACGAGGCCGACGAGTACCTCGAAGAATTCCGTGACAGCGTCTGGCAAGCAGAGGCGCGCATGAACGAGCTGTTCAGCAAGACCATCATCGCCGTCACGCTCGCTCAGAACGCCCGCAACGACGAGCAGGAGGTCGGCCGACAGGTCGGCAAGGCCCGCCGCTACCTCGGCCAGCTCCGCAGCTTGGTCAAGCGCGCCACGTCGATGGAGAAGTACATGGGCCTCACCCCCGAGTTCTTCAGTGAGCTCGACGAGCTCCTCCGCGAGCAGAAGTTTGAAGAGTTCCTCCAAAGGTTCGGCGCCTGATCACGGGTGAGTCGGCCCACCGCGGTCGTCCACGGTGACCGCGCCCCGACCTCCATGAAACCAATCCACGCGAGGGTGAGCTGGAACGCTCGCCCTCGTTTCTTTTTTGGACTCGTGCGGACGAGTCCAGCACGCCGGCCGCGGCGGAGTCGCCGCCCGCCGGTCGATGTTGCACGCACAGAGGAACCGCGCTGCGGCTCAGGCGGCGCGCCCTTTCCCCCGTCCGCCCCGGCGCCGCCTCACATCACCGCCGCCGCGATCCGCGAGACCGTGACCGCCGACACTACGACGAACAGCGTCACCAGCAACCCCAGCTCGACCCGGCGGAACCACGGCGGCTTCCCCGTCGGTTTCTTCGGCCGCAACGCCGACGCGGCCGCGGCGCACCAAAGCGTCCAGACGTTCCGCCACAGCCGCCGTCGCGACGCCTTCAAGGCCGGTGCGTTCGCGATCGGCGTCGACGCACGCTCCGACGAACCCCGCGCGACGCTCGCGCGCTCCTCGAACCCCTCGAGTTCCGCATACGAGCGAGCCGGCCGCGTGTACAGGTCCTGTTGACACTTCGGGCACGTCAGCAAGACCGAACGCGGCCCGCTACCCGATCGCCCACCCGCCCGCTGCAACGCCGATCCGCCATAGCCGCAGCGCACGCAACGACGACGCGTCATCCGCTCCGGTTGTCTGAACGCAGTCTCGACGCGCATACCACCCAAGCATAGGGACCCGCTTCGATGAGCCAAGCAAAATCCGCGCTCTTCCCGGCCCCGACCTACAGTGAACCCCATGACCGCGCCGCACATGCCAACCACGCGAACCGACTGGAGCGTTCTTCTCCGCAAGCTCGGACGCGCCGGACTCGAGGCCGCCGGTCGTCTCGACGAAGCTCGGCCCGACTGGACCGGCCAATGGACCGGCGACGACTTGGGCCATCGCCGGCCCGTCGACGCGCCCTTCTTCGAGTGGCGACGCCGGCGGCGCGCGATCGATCTCGATCGCGCCGCGGCCGCGGCCTCCACCGTCCTCCGTTCGAACGAGCCGCGCGCCGCGCCGCCCGTCGCGACAGACGCCGCGGCTCTTCACGCCGAGGACCCCGACGTCGTCCTCTGGCGCGCGCTCGCCGAGCCCGAAGGTCGCGCCCGAGCGCTCGAACTGCTTGACGCCGCCCGCGACGCCGCCTCGCCGCGCGACCGCACCGACGCCGGCGCGCTCTTCGGCCAACAGCAAGGCCACGTCCCCCTCGAAGTCTGGACCGAGCGCGAACTCGCCTGCGTCCACGCACTCGGCTGGCTCGTCCCGCTCGCCGCGTCCGATCCCTCGAGCGCCTCCATCGCCGCCGCGCTCGACGACCACCTCGGCGCCGCCATGACCTGGCATCTCGACAACCTCCAGCCCGACAACGCCACCAATCATCCTTGGGCGCTCCACATCTTCCTCGACCGCGCCCTTCGCGAAGACGACGGCTCCGCACTGCTCTACTCACAGGCTCTGCTTCACAACTGCCAGATCGCTCAAGGCCGACCAGACGCGTTCTCCGCCCATCTCCTGCTCGACGCCGCGGAGTGGCTCGATGTCGCCGATCGCGCCCCCGACCAGCGACCACCCGCCTGAACACGGATCAATCCGCCGATGCGCCGCACCGTCACACCTGAACGCATGGATGAACCCGACGTCTCCGAAAGCGATCTCCGCGCCTCGCTCGAGTTCATCCGCATGATCAACGCCCGTTTCGGCGGCGTCCGCGCCCTCGTCGATCGCCTCGACGATTGGAGCCCGCCCGACGATTCGCAAGCCGGAACGCCCGTGCGCATCCTCGACATCGGCACCGGCTCGGCGGACATCCCGGTCGCCGCGCTGCGGTGGGCCGAGCGCCGCGGCGTCCTCGCTCACGTCGTCGCCGTTGATCTTCACCCCGTCACCCTCCGGCTGGCGGGCGAATACGTCCGCGACGAACTCGGCGCCGACGCGCTCGCCCCCGATCGCGAATCGCTGCCCGACGCCCGATCCACGATCGCGCTCGTCGAGGCCGACGCCCTGCGGCTCATGGACCTCTTCGAGCCCCGCTCCTTCGACGTCGTCCACGCCGGCATGTTCATCCATCACCTCCAAGAGATACAAGCGCTCACCGTGCTGCGCATCATGGACCGGCTCGCCGACCGCGGCATGGTCTGGAACGACCTCGTCCGCTCCGAAGTCGCGCTGCTCGGCGCCCGCGTGCTCACCGCCCGCCAGCCGGCGATCGTGAAGCACGACGCGACCGTCTCCGTCCGCGCCGGTTTCACGCCGCAAGAGGCGCGCGTCATGCTCCGTCGCGCGGGCTGGCCCAGCCCCACCGTCCGCAGCAGCTTCCTGCACCAGCGCTTCGTCGCCATCGGCGAGAAGTGGGGGGGCTCAGGGGGCCGGCCGTGAACGACGCTCACACCGTCAACGCCGACGCGCTCGTGCTCGGCGCCGGTCCCGCCGGCTGCAGCGCCGCCATCGCGCTCGCCGAGCTCGGCCTCGACGTCGCGCTCGTCGAGCGCGAAACCTTCCCGCGCGCCAAAGTCTGCGGCGAGTTCGTCTCGCCCGCCGCGACCGAGCCCCTCGAAACCCTCCTGACCCCGGACGAACTGGTCGAAACCGGCGCGCGCCGCGTGCGGACGCTCGTTCTCGAACGCGGCTCCCGCTCCGCGACCTTCCCCATGAACCGGCCGGCGTGGGTGCTCTCACGGCGTTCGCTCGATGAACGGCTCGTGCAAGCCGCCGAGACGCGCGGCGTCCGCGTCCTCCAGCCGGCCTCGATCCGAGAGCTGAGCTTCCACGAACGACGCGTCGTCGCCGTCGTCGAGACCAAGGCGGCGCCGCCGGCGCGCGAACGCGACCACGCAACCGTGGATCGATCTGAGCGCTCACAAACCCGATCGCGACGCTCCCAGCTCCACGCCGGGCTCGTCGTTCACGCCGACGGCTCCGGACGGTTTTCGTCCGATCGCGCCGCCGTCCCAAAGCGGCCCGGCGTGCTCGGCATCAAGTGTCACATCGAGCACGACCCTTCCCTCTTCGACGCAGCCTCGGAAGCGCTCCGCATGCGCGCGCCGGAAGGGCCGATCGCGCCGACGAGCGATGAAGCGCGACCAGGCGTCCCATCCGGCGGCGCCTACCTCGGTTACGTTCCCGTCGAGCGCGGCCTCGCCACCGCCGCGTTCGTCGTCCGACAGTCGATCGTGAAAAGCTTCGTCGCCCGCTTCGGCCCGCTCGACGGCCCCGCGGGTGACGAGCTGCTCGCCGCGATCTGGCCGCGCTACAACCCGCAGCTACGCCGCTCGCCGTTCCTCTCCTGCGGCGTCGCCGGCTCGCCTCTCCTCGTCGATCCGCACCCGCGCAGCGTCCGGGTCGGTAACGCCGCCGCGGCCGTCGAACCCGTCGGCGGCGAGGGCATCGGTCTCGCCCTCTGGGCTGGGCTCGCCTTCACCGCATCGCTCCGATCGGCCGCCGGCGTCGTGAACCCCCGCGCGGAAGACGTGCTCGACGAGCGCACGCTCCGGCGCGCGCGAGCCGCGTATCACCGCGCCTATCGCCGTCGTCTCCGTCTGCGTCGTCCCGCTTGTCGCGCCGCGGCTTGGGCCCTCGAACGACCCCGCCTGACGCGCGCGATCTGGCCGCTCGTCATGCGACCCCCCGCGGGACCCGCCCTCGTTGGCGCGTGGTCCCGCGCCACGGGCAAGCCCGCCTGAACGCCGCTCTGCGATTCCGGCCCCGCCCGCTCGTCTCCGAATATCATCCACGCATGGCCGACAAGTACCGCATGGGCGCGCGCGAATACATCATCGGGATTCCCGTCGCGACCGTCATCTTCCTCGTGCTCACCGTCGCCGCCTATCGGACGTTGTTCACGACCATGCCGGGGGCCGACGACCTCCGCGCCGAGTCGGCAGCCGTGTACAACCTTGTCCGCGAGCGCGCCGTCGCGTTCATCCCACCCACCAACGACGATCCGCTGACGCCCAACCTCGTCGTCGAGTCCGACGAGCAGAACGTGATCCTCCGCGTCTACGGGCTCATCAACCCCGAGCGTCAACGCGAACTGGTCGAACTCGTCCGCACGGCACGGCAGCAAGTCGGTTCGAGGCCGGTCACCGTGTATTTCTACTACCCGCTCGAAGTCCCCATGAACGAGCGGGGCCAGCCGCTGGCGCCGACGGTCGAGACGTCACCGGAACCGTTTCGGGTCGAGCGCGTGACGCGCTGACGCACTGACGCGCGTCGAACGTGCGCCGCTTCATGGTTTTCATCGTCAGCCGACTCACGCCGACGCCGCAAGCGAAGCGACCGTAAGCACGCGGCGACGCTGCGCAGTTCGCGCACGTTCGGGGCGCGTTCGCCCATCTTCATGCACGAAGGCCCACGAAACGATCGCGCAGCGGCCGATTGACCGGCGTTCGCGCGCGATGCAACAGCGTTCGCGTCGATCCCGATCACGAGCGGCACACACGCCGCGGCGGAGCACGATGACGCGCTCGACCGCGCGGTCTGCGACACCTTGTCACCATCGCGCTCGACCATCGGCAGGACGCGCTCAGATGGCGCGCGTCGCAAACCGCGCGATGCACGTTTCGATGAACGAACGCGAGCGTGCGCTGCGGTGTGTCCACAATCAAGACGGCAACGCCGGTGATGCGCGTGGGGTTCGCGCGCACGAAAACCGCCGGTCGAGGGCTCCGATCCTCGACCGGCGGAAGCCACGGCCGAAGCCGCTTGCAAAGCCGGGTCCCCTTCCATTTCATCGGCTTGATCACCGACGGCCGGTATAGTAGCACGCGCCCGTCGCCCCGTGGGGCTCGGCCCGAACCGGCTCGACGCGGTCGGCGTTGTAAGTGTCTGTGAATAAAATGCTTGTAGATTCTGAATGCCCGGTGGGGGGTGTTCCTCAACCCATGCGAAACGCACCCCCCTCAACCAGGGTTACCGACGTAGCGCTCGCCGTTATTCTTCGGCTGGGGGATGCCGTGGACAACCCCTCCGCCGCCGTCGAATCCGATGCGACATCAACGAATATCGAGTCGTCCGGCCGGCGCCGCACGGAAGGCGGCGCAGCGGGCTCGACCCACCACGTCGGGCCGGTGTCGTCCGGTTGGCGGGTGCTGATCTCGAAGCGGCCGCCGGGTGTGGCTCGGTCGGGCTGGTGGGAGTTTCCGGGCGGGAAAATCGAGCCGGGCGAGTCGGCTCAGGCGGCGGCGGTGCGGGAGGCGGCCGAGGAGGTCGGCCTCGACGTTCTTCCGGTCGGCGAACTTCCACAGGTTGTCCACAGCTACGACCACGCGACCGTTCGACTCACGCCCTGCCTCTGCATCGTCCGCGGCGCCGTCGGTCCCGACGCCGATCGACGCGGCGGGCCTTCCGATCCGACCGCTCGGCCGGCCGAGGTCGAGGTCGCCGGCGTCCGCTGGCTCTCGGTGGACGCGCTCCCGGTGCCGCGCTTCTTGGAGGGGAATGAGGAGATCATCCGAGCGCTGCGTGCGTGGGCAGCGGCGAACGTCGGCGGCGCTGCGTCCGGAACCGACGCCGCCTCGTCCGACGATCCCGGCGCCGAGCTTGCCTGAGTCGGGCGCCTGAATGAGAAACCGGGCGCCGCGGTGAACACACGCCGCGGCGCCCGGCGACTTCGTTCGGTCGATCGTCGCACGCCGTCAGACGCGGAAGCGTTGGACGAGCGCCTGGAGGCTCTCGGCTCGGTTGGAGAGCTGCGCCCCGGCCGTGGCGGCCTGGCGCGTGCCCTCGTTGGCCTGGGCCGTGATCGAGGCGATCGACTGAATGGTGTGCGAGATCTCCTCGGCCGCGGCGGCCTGCTGCTCGGCGGCGGCGGCGATGCCCTGGATCATGCCCGCCACGTCGCGCGACGACTCCATGATCTGGTCGAGGCTCTGTCCCGCCGAGCCGGCCTTAGCGACCCCGGCCGTCACTTCCTCGACGCCGCTGTCCATTCGCGCCACGGCCTGATTCGTCTCGTCCTGGATGGCGCGAATCGACTCGGCGATCTCTTCGGTGGCGCGGGTGGTGCGGTCGGCGAGCTTGCGGACCTCGTCGGCGACGACGGCGAAACCGCGGCCGTGCTCGCCCGCGCGGGCGGCCTCGATCGCTGCGTTGAGCGCAAGCAGGTTCGTCTGATCGGCGATGTCGTTGATGACTTCGATGATCTCACCGATCTCTTCGCCCCGCTTGCCGAGGGCTTTGACCGCTTCGGCCGACGCCGTCACCGCCGCACTGATCGAGTTCATGCCCTCGATGGTTTCGCAGACCGTGGCGCCGCCGCGTTCGGCGAGCTCGCCGCTGGCTTTGGCGTTCGACGACGCGTCCGTGGACTTCTTGGCGACTTCGGTGACCGAGGCGGACATCTCCTCGACGGCCGAGGAAACCTGCGTCACCTGCGCGGTCTGCTCGTCCATGCCGGTGGCGATCTCTTCGCTGGAGGCGGCGATCTCGGTCGCGGCGCCGGAGACTTCCTCCGTCGCGCGGGTCACCTCGGCGACGATGTCGCGAAGCGAAGCGCTCATGGCGTTGACGGCTTCGGTCAAGTCGCCGATCTCGTCGTTGCTGCGCGTCGCCAGCGGCTCGCCCGTGAGGTCGTTGGCGGCGATTTCGCGGGCCCGGGCGACGACGGCGTTGAGCGCGGAGACGATGCGCGAACTCAGGAACAGCGCCACGCCCACGCCGATCGCGGTCGCGACGATGGCCGCGGCGATCGTACCGACCTTCATGCTCTTCGCCTTCGCAGCCAGCACTTGCCCGTCTTCGGTCAGCCGGGCCTCCTGCACGTCCACCATGCCGGTGAGAATCTCCTGAGCGCGGCTCGCCAGCGGCGTGACCTCGTTCAGGCAGATCTCCTCGGCGACGTTCCAACCCGGGCCGGAGCGGATGACGACCGCTTCGTCGGCGGCGGCGAGAAACGCCTCGCGTTCGTTCAGATAGTGGTCGAATTGCTGGCGCTGCTCGGGCGTGAACAGCCGGGAGGCGCCGCGGAGCCGCTCGACCGACGCGCCGCACGCCGCGATCGCCTCATCGACGGCTTGCTTGTCCGCCTCCGTGCCCGTAGCGAGGTAGCGCGAGATCGCCGCGGAACTCGCCAGCAGGTGGCCCTTCGCGTCGGCGACGGATCGCACGAGCGCTTTGCGATCGGGCGTGGCGTCGAGATTCTCCTCCAGCGCGAGGACCGCGTCGAGATGCTGCGACATCGCGTCGCCGCGGGGCGCCGCTCGCTCGAAATACACCACGTTCGCGGGTTCGTTGCTCGGCGTCTGGCACACCTCGGCGATGCGTTGCTGACTCGCTTTGTACGCGGCCATCACCTGCTTCAACCGCTCCATCTTGGCTTGCTCCTCGGGCGACCACTTCGCCGAGACCGCTTCGAGCTTGCCCATGTCGCGATGTATGTCTTCCCAGGTTTCGAGCCGCTCTTCGGCCAGCGATTCGAGCCCGAGGATCATGTAGCCACGGTGGAGCGCGAGAGCGTGGCTGACGTCACCCTTGACGCGCAGCGCCGCCTGGACGCCCGGCACTTCGGTGTTCAGGACGACGTCCTGTTTCGCGTTGGTGCGGAAGATCTGAATCGAGACGAACGCGGAGACGGCGAGGATCAGAAAGATCATCGCACCGAATCCGAGTCCGAGCTTCTTGCCGATGGTCAGACGCATGGGATGCTCCGAAGTCGGGGCCGAACGCGATGGGCGATCGGGCGTGCGTGCTCAGGTTGCGGATGATGGGTTCACGGCGTCGCACCGGCGAACGCCGCGCGTCATGCACATCGGGGCGTGCCGAGCGCCGATCCAGCCGATGCCGACGAATTTCGCTAAAGCACCAAGTCTGCCCTAGGGATTCTCCGTGCGCCGCATCGCACCCTCCCGAAGGGTCGGCCCGGTTATCACCGTCCGAGAACCGTGGGAGTGCGGACGCGGTCGGCGGTCGGCGAGACCGCGTCGCGCGGCCGCGGAGACCACGCGCCCCGGGCCGCGGCGCGCCGACTACGAAACCGTCTCGGCGCCGCCGAACAAACTGGTTTCGAGCATCAACGCCAGCGTGTGGTACATCGGCAGGTGGTACTCCTGCACCTCAAGCGTCCGCGTCGTGGGCGATCGCAGCGTGACTTCGGCGAGTCCCGACAGCTCGGAATCGCGTTCGCCGGTCATCGCGACGACGCGTCCGCCGCGGGCGAGGGCCGCTCGCGCCGCGTGGATCACGTTGGCCGAGGCGCCGCTGGTCGAGATCGCGACGAGCACGTCGCCCTCGCGTACGAGCGCGTAGGCGAGTTGGGCGAACTCGAGGGTCGGGTCGGTGTCGTTCGCCACGGCGGTTCGGAGGGCCGTGAACCCGGTCAGCGGCACGGCGGCGATCGGCGACTGCATCTTCGCGATCAACTCGGGCGCGAGGCCGGCCGCCTCGAGCGCCGTGCGCTGCTCCGGGCCGAGCGGACGCTTCGACTCGAAGCCCTTGACCAGTTCGGCGGCGATGTGCTCGCTGTCAGCCGCCGAGCCGCCGTTGCCGCAAAGATAGATCGTGCGGTCGGCTCGAACGCACCGGTCGAGGACGGCGAACGCACACACGAGATGGTCCGCCATCGACGCCAGCAGCGGTCGACGGTCGATCAGGTCGTCGAGATGCCGACGGACGGCCGGAGCGATTTCGACGCCCGCGGACGCCGAGGCGGACTCGGGATCGGTGCGCGTGTTCATCGCATCACCATAGCACCGCCCGCTCGGAGCCCGACGCGGCCTGCGAACGGCCCGGACGGCCCAACGGCAACGGCAGGGGGGTGGGTTCCGCCGCGTGCGACGCGTTCAGCAGGCCGTGCCGAAAGCCGCGAGGACAGCCAGCAGGTCGTCGGCGTTGACCAGGCCGTCGCCAGTCGCGTCGCCCTCGGCCCGGGTGACGCCCGAGGCGCCGAAGTTCCCGAGCACGGCGAGCAGGTCGTCAGCGTTGACCGAGCCGTCGCCGCTCACGTCGGCCGGACAGCTCGGCGCATCGGTCAACTCGAGCACGAGATACTCCGACGCCTGCACGTCACCGTCGACGACCACGGCGGCCGGGACCTGGTTCGTGGCGTCGAGCGCTCCGCCGTCATCGGTGCCGAAGGTCGCGACGGCGAGGTGAACGCGATCGGGGACCACGCCGAACTCGCCCGCGAGGTCGATCGTCGCTTCCAGCACCGAACCCGAGGCGACCTGCGCGCCGCCGGCGTTGTCGAACCAGCCGGCCCAGTCGTTCGAGCCTTCGTTGCCGAGGAACGCATCCGGCTGGGCGACCTGCCCCGCCTTGGCCCAATTCGCGGGCGCGAGCGCGCCGGGCCCGGCTTCGCCGGCGAGGTAGACGAAGCGATCCGAGCCGGCGGGCGACGGCTGCGTCGCGAAATACA
>Ga0207419_1002355_pt1 | contig 12557 bp, 9 predicted proteins | sample ElkSloMetagenome_4_FD_184723 | JGI IMG/M metagenome (GOLD analysis project Ga0207419, IMG submission 184723) | Hot spring microbial communities from Elkhorn Slough, Monterey Bay, USA - MD2A (version 2) | ecosystem: Environmental > Aquatic > Marine > Intertidal zone > Estuary: Microbial mat ... | reverse complement strand
AAACTCCGCGCCGCGCTTGGTGCGGCCTTTATTGGCGCTTTCGACCATCGCCGCGATCACCGCAGTGCCGCGCCCGCCTGACGGAGCGCCCGCCTCCATGATGTTCTGATAGGTGCGCGCGCCCTGTGCCGAGGCCGCCTGCCGATATTGCTGGACGGGATGCGCAGAGAAATAGAAGCCGAAATTCTCGCGTTCCTGCGCCATGCGTTCGGTGCGCGACCATGCCTCTGTCGGGGCAAGGCGCAGCTCTTCGTCTGGCGCGTTGTCCCCGCCAAACAGGGCCGCCTGCCCGCTGGACCGCTCCCGAATAGCCGCATCCGCCACCGCCAAAAGCATATCGGCATTGGCGTAAAGAAGTGCGCGATTTGGCTCCAGCCCGTCTAGCGCGCCTGCGCAAATCAGGCCTTCCAATTGCCGCCGGTTCATGGAGCCTTGCGGCAGCCGCTCACACAAGTCTTTCAGGCTCTCAAACGGGCCATTCGCCTCGCGCTCGGCGACGATCTGCTCCATCGCCTTCTCACCGACATTGCGGATGCCCGCCAAGGCATATCGCACGCCATATCCGTGATCGGTCTGTTGCACGGTAAAGCGCGCTTCGGATGCGTTGATATCAGGCGGCAGGACTTCAACTCCGCCGCCTCCTTCGTTATTGGCAACCGGATAGCGCCGCGCATCATCGACGAAGATCGTCAGCTTTTCCGACTGGTGCATGTCGAAACACATCGATGCAGCGTAGAATTCTTCCGGGTAATGCGCCTTTAGCCAGCCGGTCTGATATGCGAGTAGCGCATAGGCGGCGGCGTGAGATTTGTTGAAGCCGTATCCGGCGAACTTATCGATCAAGTCGAACAGCGCGTTCGCCTCTTTCTTCTCGATCTGGGAAACCTCACGGCAGCCATCAATGAAGCGGCTGCGCTGCTTATCCATTTCCGCCTGGTTCTTCTTACCCATCGCGCGGCGGAGCAAATCCGCATCGCCCAGCGAGTACCCCGCAAGGATCTGCGCCGCCTGCATCACCTGTTCCTGATAAACGAAGATGCCGTACGTCTCCGCCAGAATTCCTTCCAGCTTTGGATGCGGATATTCGATTGGGACCTCACCCGCCTTTCGCCGCCCGAACAGTGGGATGTTGTCCATCGGGCCTGGGCGATAGAGCGAGACGAGTGCGATAATGTCGCCAAAATTCGTTGGCTTCACCGCCTTAAGGGTGCGGCGCATTCCTTCGGACTCCAGCTGGAAAACGCCAACCGTGTTACCCGCCTGCATAAGGTCATAGACCGCTGTGTCGTCCAAAGGCAGCGCGCCCAGATCAATACTGATCCCGCGCAATTCCAGAAGGTCCACAGCCTTGCGCAGAACAGAAAGCGTTTTCAGCCCGAGAAAGTCGAATTTGACGAGGCCGGAGCTTTCGACGTTCTTCATGTCATATTGCGTCACTGGCATATCGGAACGCGGATCACGATAGAGCGGCACCAATTGTGCCAGCGGCCTGTCGCCAATCACAACGCCCGCCGCGTGAGTGGAGGAATTGCGCGGCAGTCCCTCCAGCTGCATGGCCAGATCGACGAGGCGCTTCACCTCGTTATCGTTGGTGTATTCGCGCTTGAAATCCGCCGAGCCATTAAGCGCGCGTTTCAGGTCCCACGGGTCGGTCGGGTGGTTGGGTACCATCTTGGTCAGGCGGTCCACCTGACCATAGCTCATCTGTAAAATCCGTCCGCAATCGCGCAGAACCGCGCGCGCTTTCAGCTTACCAAAAGTGATGATCTGCGCGACGTGATCGGACCCGTATTTCTCCTGCACATAGCGGATGACCTCACCGCGCCGCGTTTCGCAGAAATCGATATCGAAGTCAGGCATGGAGACGCGTTCGGGGTTCAAAAATCGTTCAAACAGCAGGCCCAACTGGATCGGATCAAGATCGGTGATGGTCAGCGCCCACGCGACGATTGAACCCGCACCGGAGCCGCGCCCCGGACCCACCGGAATGCCCTGATCCTTGGCCCACTGGATAAAGTCGGCAACAATCAGGAAGTAGCCGGGAAAGCCCATATTGGTGATGATGCCGATCTCGTATTCGAGCCGGTCGAAATAGACTTTGCGATCCTCCTCGCTCATCTCGCCATAGGGTTCGAGGCGCGCGGCTAAACCGGCGCGCGATTGCTCGGCCAGCATCCGCACTTCGCCTTCCATATCACCCGCCAGAGACGGCAGGATCGGATCGCGATAGGGCGGCGCATAGGCACAGCGCTGCGCCACGACGAGGGTGTTGGCCATCGCCTCTGGCAAGTCGGCGAAGGCTTCCTCCATCATCGGACGGTTTTTCACAAACGCGGCCGAGTTGGAGCGCGGGCGGTCGTCATTATCGATATAGGTCGATCCGGCAATGCACAGCATCGCATCATGCGCCATGTGCATATGCGGATCGGCGTAATTGGCAGGGTTAGTGGCGGCCAGCGGCAGATCGCACGCATAGGCCAGATCAATCAGAGCCTCTTCCGCGCCCGCCGTCACCGGATCGCCATTGCGCGCCAGCTCGACATACAGCCGATCAGGAAAAAGCGCCTGCAAACGGTCAGCCAGCGCATGCGCCGCGGGAACCTGGCCCTGCGCAAACAACCGAGTCAGAGCGCCCTCACCTGCCCCCGTCAACGCGATCAGGCCATCGGTGCGACCTTCGAGGTCGGACAGCATGACATGCGGTTCAAGCTCAAGCGGGCGATCCAGATGCGCTTTGGACACAAGATGGCAAAGATTGTCATACCCGCCCTCATCCTGAGCGTAGAGCGGCAGGTAATCGACCTGTTTGCCATCGCCGCCACTGCCATCCGCACCGGGCCGCGCCACGCCCAGCAGGGTGCCAATGATCGGCTGTATGCCCTCCTTTTTACAGGCGTCGGCAAACATGACCGCACCATACAGCCCATTGCGGTCACAGATCGCAATCGCCGGAAAGCCGCGCTCCTTCGCCAGTTTCGCAATGGCCTTTGGATCGACCATGCTTTCCAGCATCGAATAGGAAGACAACACTCGCAGTGGGACAAACGGTTCAAACGGCATGGATGCAGCTTAGGAAAATTGCGCAGATTTAGAAGGCTTGAACCAGCCTAATTCTCCACAGGGACGCTCTGATATTAAATGAGCTTCTCGATATCCTTTGCAATGCGCGAAGGTGTGTCGTTCGAGCCATAGCGCTTTACGACATTACCCTCGCGGTCAATCAGGAATTTGGTAAAGTTCCACTTGATCGAGGCAGAGCCCATGACGCCGCGCTGCCCTTTCTTCATCCAGTCGAACAGGGGCGATGCGTCGGGGCCGTTGACGTCAACCTTTTCCATCAGCGGGAATGTCACGCCGAAATTGACCTTGCAGAACTCTGCGATTTCGTCGGCATTCCCGGGCTCTTGCCCGCCAAACTGGTTGCAGGGAAATCCGAGGACCTCAAAATCCTTGTCCTTGAATTCCTGATAGAGCTTTTCCAGCCCGTCATATTGCGGGGTAAAGCCGCATTTGCTGGCGGTGTTGACGATGAGGAGGAGCTTGCCCTTCTTCTCCGCAAGGTCGAGCGATTCGCCGCGATTGGTGGTGACAGTAAAATCGGCGATGGTTGTCATAGTCCGGAGCCCCTTTCAAAATGGGTCATTCCTCATCCCTCATCCTTCATCCCTCTGAGGAAAGTCGTCCCGTTGCGCAAGCTCGGCGGCTTCTGCACCGCTGTATTCGCGGTCGCCCGCCTTTTCGATCACATAGCCGGCACGATCGCTTTCCGGCAGCGCTGCGAGGTGGCGGATCATCTCGGCAAAAGTGCCGCTGCGCACCGCGCTGGACCGGGAAAAGATCCCGTCCTTGGTTTCGACAGGAATCAGTGAGGCGTGATCACTCCAAGCGGTTTCATCGCTTTTAACGGGTGTGCCTTCAAATGTGCTCGGATGGTCGGTCATGCAAATCTCCTTTTGCATAACTTACGTCTGAGAGCCGGGATCGCTCCCATTCAGGCCAGAACGCCATCCACCAGCCGTACAACCCGATCCATTCGCGCGGCGAGGCGTTCATTGTGGGTAGCGATCAGCGCAGCGCTGCCCTCCCCGCGCACCAGTTCCAGAAACTGGCCCAGCACCGTGTCCGAGGTGGTCTCGTCCAGATTGCCGGTCGGCTCATCGGCCAGCACCAGTGTGGGGCGATTGGCGAGCGCGCGGGCGACGGCGACGCGTTGCTGTTCCCCGCCTGAGAGCTGGCTGGGGCGGTGCGTCAGACGGTGACCGAGACCAAGGCTGGTCAACAAGCTCTCGGCCCGTTCATGCGCCGCATCGCGCGGTTTTCCCGCGACCATTTGCGGCATCACCACATTCTCTGTCGCGGTGAAATCGGGCAGCAGGTGGTGGAACTGATAGACAAAGCCCAGATGCTCTCGCCGCACCCGCGTGCGACCGTCGGCGGGCAGCTTTTCCGCGCGCTCGCCTGCGATGGCGATGGAGCCTTCGAAGCCACCTTCGAGCAGGCCGACCGCTTGCAACATGGTGGATTTGCCCGAGCCCGAGGGACCAAGAAGCGCAACAATTTCGCCAGGCTGGATGTTCAGATTAACGCCGCGCAGCACCTCAATGCGCTCGCCGCCCTGTTCGAAGGAACGCTTGACGTCACGCAGCTCTGCAATCGCTCCTGCATCACTCATAACGCAGCACCTGCACAGGATCGGTGTTTGCCGCCTTTAGCGCTGGATAAAGCGTGGCCAAAAAGCTCAACCCCAGCGCGAGCACCACAATGCCCAGCACTTCCCACGGGTCGGTGCGCGAAGGCAGGGTTGAGAGAAAACGCACTTCGGGGTCCCATATCTGCTGACCCGTCACCAGTGCGATGAACCATACGATCTGCTCACGGAAATACAGCACGATAAAGCCCAGTATCAGACCCGAAACCGTGCCGATTGCCCCGATGGTCGATCCGGTGGTGATGAATATCTTGAGCAGGCTGCGCCGTGTTGCACCCATTGTCCGCATAATCGCAATATCGCGCGTCTTGGCCCGCACCAGCATGACAAGGCTGGAGAGGATATTGAAAGAGGCGACCAACACCATAAAACTGAGCGCGAAGAACATCGCCACCCGCTCCACCTGCAGAGCCTCAAACAAGGTGGAGTTGATTGTCTTCCAGTCAGCGATCACCGCCTTGCCTTCGAGCGCCTGTTTCACCGGAGCAAGGATTTCGCCCACGCGGTCGGCATCTTCTACCGATACTTCGATCATGCCGATGGAATCGCCCATCAGCAAAAGCGTCTGCGCCTCTTCGATGGGCATGACGACGAACTTTTCGTCGTAATCATAAATGCCGACTTCAAAGATTGCCGAAATCTCGTAACCGACCTGGCGAATTTGCGTCCCGAACGGTGTCGCACGGCCCTGTGGGTTGATGATCGTGATCGTGTCGCCGACCCGCGCGCCGATATTCTGCGCTAGCCTGGTGCCGATTGCGACGTTGCGGGTGCCCGGCTGCAATTGGGTGACGTCCCCCATTACAACCTTGTCCGCCAGCGTGTCGATATCGTCCTGCACGTTGCCGCGCACGAAGATCGCCTCTGCCCGGCCATTGAAACTGGTAAGCAAGGGTTGTTCAATCAGGGGTGACGCACTGGTCACGCCGTTCGTCTCGCGCACCTGATACAGAACGTTTTCCCAATTATCGAGCCTGCCGCCATAGGCCTGAACGATAGCATGGCCGTTCAGCCCGACGATCTTGTCCAGTAGCTCGGCGCGAAAGCCGTTCATCACGCTCATGACAACCACCAGCATCGCCACGCTCAGCATCACCACGCCCACCGATATGCTGGCGACCAGTGCGATGAAGGCCTCACCTTTACCCGGCCAAAGGTATCGCTTGGCGATCATGCGTTCAAAGGGGGTGAGCATTGGTGAAATCAGACCTGAAAACTTGCGCCGATCCGGCTATGCCGCCCTGTGCGGGCGGGAAACTGAATGAGAGCTTTAGGCGCGGCGCGATGATGCCGCAATGCGCGGTGCAGCGATGATTGTGCGTAACGCGCGAACCACTCACAGGTAACACCGTCACCTTATTGTCAGGAAAAAGGCTCATGAAAAAGGTGGGGGCGGGTGCCCGCTTTCCCTTGTAATTGATCCGTAACAACGTCATTGAGCGCGCGTCCTCAACGCACCTTAACGCAAAAGAGAACCGGCCATGAATGTGACGCATCCGTTCCGCGACCATGATGGCGACAAATTGCGAGAAGAATGCGGCGTTTTCGGCGCGATCAACGCGACCGATGCCGCCGCCGCCACGGCCCTTGGCCTGCACGCTTTGCAACATCGCGGACAAGAAGCTGTCGGTATCACCAGCTTTACGCCGGAAACGGGCGCCTTTGTCTCCCGCCGCGCACTGGGCCATGTGGCGGAAACATTCTCTGACAAGACTGAGATCGCGGCTCTGCCCGGCTCCATGTCGGCGGGCCATGTCCGCTACTCGACCACTGGCGGCTCTGACATGCGCAATGTGCAACCGCTCTATGCCGAGCTTTCGACCGGCGGCTTTGCCGTGGCGCATAATGGCAACATTTCGAACGCGATGACCCTGCGCAAGGATCTGGTGCAAAAGGGTTCCATCTTCCAGTCGACCTCCGACACCGAGGTTATCATCCATCTGGTCGCGACCTCGCGCTATCCCACGATTGCAGACCGTCTGGTTGATGCGCTGCGCCTTGTCGAAGGTGCTTATGCGCTGATCGTGATGACGCCTGAGGGCATGATCGCCTGCCGCGATCCGCTGGGTATTCGTCCGCTGGTCATGGGCAAGATGGGCGATGCGGTCGTGTTCGCCAGCGAGACTGTGGCGTTTGATGTGATCGGCGCGGAATTCACCCGAGAAGTGGAACCGGGCGAATTGCTTCAGGTCGGCTTTGACGGAGAGATCAAGAGCGTGCGCCCGTTCGGCACACAGTCCGCGCGCCCGTGTATTTTCGAACACGTCTATTTCAGCCGTCCCGACAGTTTTTTTGCCGGACACAGCGTCTATCAGGCGCGCAAGGCCATTGGCGCGGAACTTGCGCGCGAGGCCCCGTGCGATGTTGATCTGGTTGTGCCCGTACCGGACAGCGGCGTGCCCGCGGCCATCGGTTTCGCGCAGGAATCGGGCATCCCGTTTGAGCTTGGTATCATCCGTTCGCACTATGTCGGGCGCACCTTCATTCAACCCTCTGACAGCGCGCGCGACACCGGCGTAAAGCGCAAGCACAATGCCAATCGCAGCCTTGTCGCAGGAAAGCGGATCGTCCTGATTGACGATTCCATCGTGCGCGGCACGACCAGCCTCAACATCGTGGAGATGATGAAGGATGCAGGCGCTCTTGAAGTTCATTTCCGCGTGGCCAGCCCGCCCACCGCTCACAGCTGTTTTTATGGCGTTGACACGCCCGAACGCTCAAAACTGCTGGCTGCACGCATGGATCTGGAACCGATGCGCGAATTCATCCACGCCGACAGCCTCGCCTTCATCTCTATCGATGGCCTGTACCGCGCGGTTGGCACGAAGGGCCGCGACAATGCTGCGCCGCAGTTTTGCGATGCCTGCTTCAGCGGCGACTACCCCACTTCCCTCACCGATCTCTCCATGCGAGAGGGCAAATCTCCGCAATTGCCCTTTGCCGACCCCAAGGCTGCCTGAACCATGAATGATGCCGCTTATTCCGAGAAACCCCTCGCAGGGCGTACAGCGCTCGTCACCGGCGCAAGCCGCGGGATTGGCGCAGCCTGCGCAGTTGATCTGGCCCGTGCCGGCGCGCATGTCATCATGGTCGCGCGCAAGGTGAAGGCTCTCGAAGTGATCGAGGATGCGATCCATGCAGAGGGCGGCACATCGACGATTGCGCCTGTCGACCTGACCGAGCCGGACGCGGTCACCCGCCTTGCTTCAGCCATTGGCGGACGCTGGGACACGCTGGAAGTGCTCCTGATGTCAGCGGCTTATCTGCCGGAGTTGACGCCGCTTTCACAGGCTGATCCCAAGCAGTTCAACACCGCGCTGATGACCAATGTCGTCGCGACGCAGGCGCTGCTCGCCAGCTTTGATCCGATGCTGCGCCGGTCCAAACAGGGCCGCGTCATCGGCCTGACCAGCAGCGTCGGCGCAGCCCCTCGCCCGTATTGGGGCGCTTATGGTTCGACCAAGGCGGCGTTCGACAATCTGCTGGAAACATACAGCGCGGAGGTTGAGCGTTTGAGCCCGGTCCGCATCGCCATCGTCGATCCGGGAGCCACGCGCACATCGATGCGGGAACGTGCCTATCCCGGCGAAGACCCGCAAACGGTCAAACCGCCCGAAACCGTGGCACAGCGAATCACTGAACTGTTGGTCGAGGATTTCGATAAACTTCACCGCGAGCGCATTGACTGAATCGAGTTCGCTAGGCTGGTCCGATAAAGGCCGAAACCCGGCTGTTTCTCGCGCTGTTCCTCTATTTTTTGCGATATCTCTAACGGGGCCTAGGACCTAATCCTTAACCTTAGGCGCGCGTTAACCGTGTTCCGACACCCGCTGTAAAGGGCGATGGGTGTCTGTGGTGCTTCATACCGAGGAAGTCTGATCTCCGGAGGGGTAACGCCTTTCGGCTTTTATGATGGAAGCACCAAAGCGATGGTAAGCAACAATCTTTACAACCGCGCCGCTCAGGAAGACCGCTCCGGTCCGCGCACAAAGCTCACGATCCCCGGCACTCTGCGCGTGTCCGGCGGGCGCTCTTTCCAGAGCGTGGTCCACGATCTGTCGATCTCGGGCTATTCAGCCTCTTCGATCAATCGGATGCATGAGGGCCAGGTTTGCTGGCTGACCCTGCCCGGTCTCGAATCGCTTCAGAGCGAAGTGGTCTGGTGGGACAATTGCATCGTCGGGTGCGCCTTTACCGAGTTGCTCAGCCCGATCGTGCACGACAATATTTTACAACGCTACAGCCACATCAGCGCGCCCAGAAAAGCAATCTGACCGACATGATTGAGTTGCGGGCCAATTGAGTGCCACCCGCGCTCTTCAGCTCCCGGTCGCTGCGATCTTTGAAGCGACCGCGCCCCATGCGCTGCGAAATTCGTTGCTTGTCGCAGCGGGCCAGTTGCTCACCACCGTAAGCACCAGATCAGCAGACGGTACGAGCGTGATCGATTGGCCAAAAATGCCCTGCGCGCCGAAATTGCCACCCGGATACGTCCACCACTGATAGCCATACCCAAAGCCGCCGCTGTCAAAGTCGACCTGCTGGCCACCAGCCTCGGCAAACCAGCCTTCGGGCACCACGCTGTTGCCTTCCGCATCCTTGCCATCGTTAAGCACAAACACGCCCATGCGCGTGTAATCCGCGAGCGAGAGAGACAGACAGCATCCGCCAATATTGCCATTTCGCGGATCGACCATCCAAAACATGCCATTCTCGAAACCGGCAGGCTCGATAATCTTGGTCTGCGAATATTCGGCGAGCGATTGGCCGATGGCGTTTTCCACCAGCACACCGATCAGATTGGTCTCACCCGTTTTATAGCTGAACACCGTCCCCGGCTCCGCCGCGCGTTCGAGACGCTTCATTTGCTCGACCACGGCGTCCTGCCCGTATTCGAGGACAAACAGGTTCATCTTGGCCACATCGCTGTTCGGATCGCCGTAATTCTCGTCCCACGCCACGCCGCTTGTCATCGTCGCAAGCTGTTTGACCGTCACGCCGTCATAGGCGGAGCCCTCCAATTCCGGAATATATTGCGTCACCGGATCTTCCAGACTGCCGATGAAGCCATCTGCAATCGCCGCACCAAGCAAGGTGGAGGTAAAGCTCTTCGCGACCGAGAAACTGGTCCAGCGTTGGTCCGGCCCGAAATCGAGGCCGTAATCTTCAAACCGCACTTTGCCCTTGTGCCAAACCATCACGCCTGCCGCGTTGGTTTTGGTCATTGTGTCGCGGATTTCCCTAGCGATGCTGGCGGGCAGCGGTTTGCCTTTGACGAGGGGATTTGTCGATGTCGCGGCGGGCACTTCGTGTCCGGCAAACCACTTTTCCATCTCGCGAAAGCGCGTCTCGCGCTGCTCATCGGTCCAGAACAGCACCTGAAGCTCTGACGGATCGACGTCGGGCGCGGGCATCAGCGTGACCGGCTCCAGTGCCGCGGGTGCGCTCGCCAAGTCGCTGACCGAAGCTGCATTGCATCCTGCCAAAGCAAGCGCTGCGACCGATGCGAGTGTCCATTTGGAGTATTTCATGATCAAGGCTCCTCTCCCGTTAAGCCTGTGCCGTGCACTATCGTTTGACGAGCGTCACCTGATGCACGTCAATGTTATGACAGCGAAATCCAGCCTCGCAATAGGCGAGATAATATCGCCACAATCGCACAAAACGCGCATCAAAGCCGGCGGGTAGACGGTTGTCTGATACTGCGCGGTCAAACCGTTCGCGCCACAGTTTAAGGGTATCGGCATAATCCAGCCCGAAATCGCATTGGTCTTGCCACTTCAGCCCGCGTTCTTCGGCCAGTGCGCGAAATTCGCTGCTCTTGATCAGCAGCCCGCCCGGAAAGACATAGGCCTGAATGAAATCGACGGTGCTGGCGTAGGTCTCAAACAGGTCATCCGCCATTGAGATATACTGGATTGCCGCGCGCGCGCCGGGCCTTAAAGCCTGTGCGACCGCATTCATGAAGGCAGGCCAGTATTCGCGGCCCAGCGCTTCGACCATTTCCACACTTGCGACCGCATCATATTGCCCGCTCACATCGCGGTAATCGCATTTTTTAAAGGCAATATCGGGTGAGCAATGTGCGCGGGCATAGGCCAATTGCTCATCAGACAGACTGATGCCAGTCACCCTCGCGCCGCGCTGTGCCAAGGCATCGGCGAGGCTGCCCCAGCCGCAGCCTATCTCAAGCACGCTTCGCGGCTGCCCCAACCGGTCCGCAATGGCGGCAAACTTGACGCGTTGTGCCGCTTCCAGACCGGCCCCATCCGCGCCGCGTTCCAACCCAAGCGCACTGGAATAGGCCATGCTCGGGTCCAGCCATGCGCGATAGAAGTCATTGCCCAGATCATAATGCGCAGAGATATTGCGCACCGATCCCGCCCGGTTGTTCCGGTTAAAGTGGTGCGCCAGGCGCGCCGCCCATTTGAACGGTCCCGCAGGGCGCGCCGCGTTGCCCAGGCTGCGCGCATTGTCGCCCATCACCGCAAACAGGGACACAAGATCATCACACTCCCACTCGCCTGCTTCATAGGCCTGGTACCAGCCAATGGAGCCGCTCGTCGCCAGCCTCAGCAACGCGCGCCAGTCTTTTATAGTGATGGTGACATCAAAACCGGGAGCGCGCCCGCCCAGCACCCGAGTGGTGCCGTCGGGCAGATGCGCACGCATGGAGCCACGCTCAAGCCCGGTATCTATTGCGTTAACAACTGACTGAAAACCGGGAGCGATCAGGCGAGCAAACAGGCCGGGATCGCCGGCAAAGCGGTTTCCCCCGCTTACCAGCGCCTCTCCTCTTACGTCCGTTCCGGCTCCTTGCGCACTCATGCGATGCTCTTAATCGCGACAGCCCCCTACGGGCAAGCATGCATGGCAGCGCGGCCCCTGCTCTTACCCGTCTTTCATCGCCTTATACGCATCCAGAGCGCGGGTCCGGGCGGCGCGGTGAGCGATGACCTTCGGCGGATAGGCCTTGGGCAGGCAGCCATGCTCTTCGGGATCATGTATATGGGGATCATCCAGATCGGCGAGTTCGGGCACAAATTCCCGAATATAGCCTGCGCAATCGAACTTCTCGGACTGAGTGAGCGGGGCCATGATCCGGCTGAACATGTTGGAATCCACGCCCGTGCCCGCATTCCACTGCCAGTTGACGGAATTGGACTGGTAATCAGCATCAACCAAGCAATCCCAAAACCATTCCTCTCCCCGGCGCCAATCAATCAGGAGATGTTTGATGAGGAAGCTCGCGGTGATCATGCGCACGCGATTGTGCATCCATCCGGTCTTGTACAACTGACGCATTCCGGCATCAACGATGGGATAGCCGGTCTTGCCTTGCTGCCATTTTTCGAGGTCGCGCGCCGCTCTCTCATCGGATTCGGGATCGCGCCATTTCAGCTGATCGAAATCGTCACGGTAGTTTTGCGTGCCGTAATCGGGCTGTTCGCAGATCACATTGGCCGCGTAATCGCGCCATACGATCTCGCTTTCATAGCTTTTCCAGCCATCGGACCGCTTGTCTTTAAGCGCGTGCCAAATCTGCACCGGGCTGATTTCTCCGTGGTGAAGATGCGGTGACATGCGCGACGAACCATCAACGCTGGGCAGGTTACGCTGGTCCTCATACTGGCCAACGTCGTCTTCCCATTCTGACAAGCGCGTATGCGCGGCAGCCTCGCCCACCTCCCAGAATTCGGCAATGCCACCCGACCAATCGGGCTTTGTGGGCAGCAGGTCCCAACTATCAAGATCATCGCTGGCGGGCCAGCTATCAGGAGAGCGCAGCGTATCAGGCTCCGGCAGGACGTCACGTGGCGGAAAGACCTGCCGCATGGCTTTATAGAAC
>Ga0207419_1002354_pt1 | contig 12561 bp, 8 predicted proteins | sample ElkSloMetagenome_4_FD_184723 | JGI IMG/M metagenome (GOLD analysis project Ga0207419, IMG submission 184723) | Hot spring microbial communities from Elkhorn Slough, Monterey Bay, USA - MD2A (version 2) | ecosystem: Environmental > Aquatic > Marine > Intertidal zone > Estuary: Microbial mat ... | reverse complement strand
TACTGTAAAATAAAATACAAATAACATGCTCAAAAATTTTCATTTAATCGGCTGTTTCATAATTATAAATATCTTATTGTCATTGCCGGCAACAGCACAATACAGAGTTGATTTCAATCAAGGGTATAAAGGTTTTGAACCTAACAACCTGCCGGGTTGGACCACAATGAAGGGTGATGGTGATGTTATTTTCAGACAAAAATATGAAGACGGCAGTGCAGTTTTGAATGTAGATGCACGGAAGGATAAAAGAAACATTTGGTATGCTTTTATGCACCAGGATGTGGCAGATGTTATTGATATCCGGAAATTGTCATTGCCGGATTATGAATTGAGGATGGAAGCCCGGGTAAAACCAAGTCATGGTCCAAGAAGAGTGAACATGTATTTGTCTACCCGTGGTGAAGGAGGTTATTTAAGGGAATTTGATTTGGAGGAAGCTAATGAATGGCACACCATCAGCATGGTAACCAGTGGCTACAATTTTGATCCTGAAAAGCCACTGATGGCCCAAGTATCACTAATGGACTGGGGTGTTTCTGATATTTTCGAGCTTCATGTAGATTATATCCAGGTTGATTTGATAAATATAAACGATGAGCAGGTGCAACATGGCTTGCCACTGGAATATCGACCAAAACTGGAAAAAGCTTCCACTTATAAGGAAGAAGTTACTGCCAGGTCCAAACTGATAGACCGGGCATTTGCCGATGAAATTTTGAAACCCTGGATGGTGATAGAAGACAACCAGCCGGTTTCAGCAATTCAGGTTGACCAAAGTAAAATCATTCTGCTGCACTGGAACCTTGAAGATTTTCAGGGAAAAATTGTGAATGGTGCGGGACAATTGGAGCTTTCCACCTTGGCCGTGTTCCGGCGGCAAAACAGTCCAAAGGATTTTGGTATGGTACGCTTCAGCGAAATTCGGAATACAAATACCCAATGGCAAAACGCCGAATTGACGTATAATTATTTTATAGCAAATCAAAAACTAAGTGAGCGAATAGTAAGCCAATGCATCATTGACACTGAAGTTGATTCCGTAAAAGGTGGCAAAACCATTGTCACAATTTCTCAACCGGTGATGCAGCGATTAATTGATGGTAAAAGCGAAGGCATAGCCATCATGCCTTTAGGTTTAATCAGCGCGGCTTTTTACGATGAAACCAATGCAGCATTAGCACCTGTTCTTAGGTTTAATATAAAAGAATAGTAGCGATTCATTATTTATTTAACAATAGCTAATACATTGATTCGCAGAAGGGCAATACTCCCTTTAATCTTTCCATATCATTTAATATTCGCAATTCCTGCTGCACCGGCTATAGGAATCAAAACCAATCCAGCTACCACTCCAACTAAGGTGTCGACTTTACTTTTTGTCAAGGCAATAGTATCCGCTATCCGGGCAGTATAAACAGCAGTCACACGGTTACAAGCCTTGATTTACTCGCTTTTCCAAAAGAGATTTATTTCTATTGGAATGACATCTGTAATATTAATGAGGTAATAAGAATAGAGGATAAAATTGCTATCAATATTCCTCCCGGCTGTGATCCAAAGGTCATTTAAAGCTAGTTTAAAGTTAATTCTTGCCCCGGCAATTACAACTAATCCCTATGGTGAAAGGACAGGTGCTACTACCAAGATATTAATTCTGTTTGCTTGTGAATATTAATAAATCTCCTAACCAAGACTTGGTACATAAAATGTTTTGCCTGCCGACCCTTCAGGTCTTTTTACTAAACAACCAGCTTTAGCAATAGTTACAGCTTGTACCCTTGATCAAAATGTAAAAGACCTCCGAAGTCGGCGAAATCATCATGAAGAGTAAGTTTTTAAGTTATTCCAACGCTATCCCGGTAGATGGATATATTTAGTTTAAAAGAAGTAAATTTCAAGCAGCACAGTGCATAACAGTTATGCAATCTTACATTATATTTGCAATTAAAAACTTTTTAAGTCCGTCAAATTTATCGTTTATGAAACTAAAATTCTTTTGCCCGTTGTGGGGTTCCAACTCCCTTGAATTTAACCAGTTTTGCCTCAAAGCAAAAGAAGCAGGTTATGATGGGGTAGAGCTCAGCTTTCCCCTGGAAGAAGATAAAAAAAGAGCAATGGTAGATGCGATTCAAAATCACGGACTGGAAATCATAGCACAGCATTTTGAAACTACAGACGCAGATTTTGATAATCATAAAGAAAATTACAGAACGAGAATAGAAAATCTCTCAACTGTAACCCCCCTTTTCATTAATAGCCAGACCGGCAAGGACTTTTTCAGTTTTGATCAAAATCATGAACTGATCGGAATTGCAAAAGATATAGAACAAAAAACCGGCGTGAAAGTACTTCATGAAACTCACAGGGGAAAATTCAGCTTTGCCGCGCACATTACTAAACAATTTATACAATGCATTCCTGATTTAAGGATGACTTTTGACCTTTCCCACTGGTGCAATGTAGCCGAAACCATGCTGGAAGACCAGGCGGAAGCAGTTGATCTGGCCATCGAGAGAGCCGATCATATTCATGCCAGGGTTGGCTTTGCCGAAGGCCCCCAGATACCGGACCCAAGGTCCAAAGAGTGGGAATCGACCGTGAAAAAATTTATCACCTGGTGGCAGAGGATCATTACCAGAGCCATACAAGAGGGCAAAAATGAATTTACCATTACATCAGAATTCGGTCCTTTTCCCTACATGACCATTCAGCCATTTACTACCATGCCAATCACCAATCAATGGGCAGTGAATGTGTATATGATGGAGCTGCTCAAAAGGGAGCTGACATAGCCACCTAGTGATAATTTGCTTATCTATTGGCTTCATTGGCTTGACAAATAATAACTTATTGATTAACTTGCATAACAGTACAGTAAAGAATAGACAAGGGCAACTCAATTAGAAAGCTTAATGGAAAGCAAACCAAAGATATCAGAGGTATCACTGGGAAATCAGGATCTTAAAATTCAAACCCGGGCATTGGGTGCCGAATTGACCAGCATTATTGATAAAGATGGCCAGGAGTATCTTTGGCAAGGACATTCTACCAAATGGGAAAGGAAAAATCCGGTGTTGTTCCCAATAATAGCCACTATAAAAAATGATCATTATAATTATGGTGGTCAGCAATTTCACCTGCCAATCCATGGTTTTGCCCTAAATGAAAACTTTCAGCTGGTTGGCCAAAATGATCAGGAAATTATATGGCAGTTGGAAAGCTATGCAGCTACCAGGCAATGGTACCCCTTTAATTTTATCTTGCAAGTAAAATATTTTCTTGAGGGTAACAAACTCAAAGTTTCCTACAATGTCAGGAACACCGGGAATCAGGAAATGCCCTTTTGTGTAGGTGGTCATCCTACTTTTGCCTGCCCATTGGAAAAAAAACTCCACTTCAATGATTATTTATTAGCTTTTGAGCAAAATGAAAACATTCTACGCCTTACCATGGATGGGGCACTCATGAGTGGAAAAACAGAACCGCTCCTGGAAGATCAAAGAGAAATTCCTCTGCAGAAATCTCTTTTTCGAGAAAATGCCATTGTGACTAAAAATATAAAATCCCGCTTCCTGACTTATCAATCTGGGCAGGGCAATAAGGGAGTACGTTTGCACCTGGGAAACTCCACTCATCTGGGGATTTTTTCCTGGTCGGAAAGCCTTACCGACGAGTATATCTGCATCGAGCCGTGGATAGGTTTACCGGGTTTTCAAGATGAATCAACTCTTGAAGAAAAGGAAGGTGTGATAATATTACCACCAGAGCAAAATTATGAAATGAATTATGTCATTGAAATATTATGAAGATGAAAACCAAAGTTAAAAAACAAGAGAAGGTAAGGGACTACAGTCTGCTGGGAATAGAAAGTAAAAGAGCTATCGAGCGAGGTTTAGCCAATGCCACCTGGTACTCTTCACCCATACCCAGGGAAAAAATGAAGGAGCTGCTGGTGAGGAAAGACGGGCCTGCCATTCGTGATACTTTGATATGGTTTGGGTTGATTTTCGGTTCCGGGTATTTGTTTTACACGCTTTGGGGAAGTTGGCTGGCCATATTTCCCTACATTGTTTACAGTGCACTGTATGCCGGCTCTTCAGATTCAAGATGGCACGAATCTAGTCATGGTACCGCGTTTAAAACTGACTGGATGAACAACGTTTTGTATGAAATTGCTTCCTTCATGGTTTTCCGGCAATCAGTTTCCTGGAAATGGAGCCATGCCCGTCATCATAGTGATACAATCATCAGGGGCAGAGATCCGGAAATAGCAGTGCAGCGACCTGCCGATCTTTTCGGAATATTCATGCAGCATTTCGCGCTCAAAAGCACTCCGGCCGAATTTACCAGAATGATAAAACATGCTTTTGGAAAAATAGATCCTGAGGTAGCTGATTATCTTCCTAAGTCAGATTTCAATAAAGTATTCTTAAGGGCTAGAATTTATCTGCTTATTTACGCTTCAGTGATAGGTTTATCCATTTATTACTGGACCATCCTACCTTTGATGTTCATCGGAATTCCCACCATTGCCGGTTCATGGTTAATGCTACTGTATGGTACCACGCAGCACGCCGGTTTAGCTGAAAACGTGCTGGACCACCGCCTCAATAGCCGCACAGTATACATGAATCGGGTCCACCGGTTTCTTTACTGGAACATGAACTATCACATTGAGCACCACATGTTTCCTCTGGTACCTTACCATGCTTTACCCAAACTACACGAAGTGGTAAAAAAAGACATGCCGAAGCCTTACAAAAGCATTTGGGATGCCTATAAGGAAATAATTCCTGCTCTGACCAGGCAAGCCAAAGATCCGGAATATTATGTGAAAAGAGAATTACCTGCTACTGCAAATACCCATATTGAATACCGCTCTTCCATTTGTTTTGTAGGTAATGCTGATAAAATGAATGACGGCGGTTGGATTGAAGTTTGTTCAGTGGAAGAGTTGGGCGCTGATGAAGCTATACGGTTTGATTTTAATGACAGAACGTTTGCTATTTACCGAAACAACAAAGAGGAATATTATGCTACCGATGGTATTTGTACTCATGGCAATGCTCATTTAGCCGATGGGCTGGTGATTGATAACCTGATTGAGTGTCCCAAACATAATGGCAGATTTGACATTACCGATGGTTCTGCTAAAAGATTTCCGGTTTGTGTAGGTCTGAAAACCTACCCTGTTAAAACCGAAAATTTCAAAATATACCTGAACGTGAAATCGGTACAGGGGAAGGGAATTGAAGAAGAACGCCTGCTGAATTCATATAAAGTGGTGAGCAATGAGTTTGTGGGCACTTACATGAAAGAGCTTGTGCTGCAACCTATGCAGGAGAACTTCACTTTCAAACCGGGTGAATATATTCAAATTGAAATTCCTGCTTTTGAAATGACTTTAGCGGAAATTGAAGTTAAAGAACCGTATCATGTGGTATGGAGAAAGCAGGGTACTTTCAGACATTTTGCCAAAAATTCATTTAAAACCCATAGAAGCTATTCCATGGCGTCTAATCCGGAAACGGATAAGTTGCTTCGTTTCAACATAAGGCTTGAACTGCCACCCCTGGGCATGAATTATAGCTCCGGCATAGGCTCGTCTTATCTTTTTAATTTGAATGAAGGGGATGAGGTTAAAGCCATGGGACCTTTTGGTGATTTTCATGTGAAAAAATCCGGGAGAGAAATGATTTACGTAGGAGGTGGTGCAGGCATGGCCCCTCTTCGATCGCATATCGCTTATTTGACTGAAACAGCAGGAAATAATGAAAAAATCAGCTATTGGTATGGTGCCAGAAATTTAAAAGAATTATTTTACCACGATTATTTTCAGGAATTAAGCCACCAGAATAGCAAATTCAGTTTTCAGGTTGCCTTATCGGAACCTGATCCGGAAGATAACTGGAATGGACTTCCAAAAGGATATATTCATGAGATTTTGGAGAAAGAATACCTGGCAGCTCATCCTAACCCGAAGGCGGTTGATTATTACCTTTGCGGACCGCCGGTAATGATACAAGCTACTCTACGGATGCTTAATAATTACGGTGTGCCAAACGACCAGATTGCTTATGATGAATTTTAAATTTTTGCTAATTAACCTATCCTTACGAATACAATTTTAAAAATATTATTTCCTTAAGATATGAATAATTTTAATCAATCCTACATAGCCTTAATTACTTTTGTGGCAGCCCTGGGGGGGCTGCTTTTTGGCTTCGACATAGCCATCATCACCGGAGCCATCCCTTTCATTAAACCTCATTTTGGCTTAAACGACCTTCAACTGGGCTGGGGAGTAAGTTCGCTTCTGGTAGGTTGCGTATTTGGGGCGGCCATAGCCGGACGCATTACGGACCTGTACGGCAGGAAAACGATACTGATTGCAGTGGCTGTACTTTTTGCAATTACCTGTATCGGTACCGGTTTGGCACCCAATTTTGACCTTTTCGTCATTGCCAGATTACTGGGAGGATTGGCTGTAGGGGCGGCTTCCATTATTTCTCCCATGTATATATCAGAAATTGCACCCTTCCAAATCCGGGGCAAACTTGTTTCTGTCTATCAACTTTCAATTGTTACCGGTATATTGATATCTTATTTTATCAATTATCAACTTCATGACATCGGACCTGATAATTGGCGCTGGATGTTTGCCTCGGGAGCTGTACCATCTGCTTTGTTTTTTGGTCTGTTATTTTTTGTTCCTGAAACACCTCGCTTCCTTTATAAAAAAGGCATGGTGGATCAGGCATTCAATGTATTGAAAAGAATTGGTGGCAAAGCCAATGCTGATAAAGAAATTGATCAAATAAAGCGAAGCCTGTCCAATACCAAAACGGGGTTTAAAGAACTCTTTAAACCTGATTTAAGGAGGGTAATGTGGGTAGGTTTTGGTTTGGCCGTATTTGTCCAATTTTCCGGCATCAATACCATCATTGATTATGCACCGGTAATTTTGGAAACGGCCGGCTGGAATATTGATGCAGCATTATTTTCAACCTTTGTAATTGGTGCTGTGAACGTGGTATTTACCTTAGTATCCATTTATACCATTGATAAGTTTGGTCGCAAAAAATTGTATCTGATAGGTTCTGCTGGTATGAGTATTATATTGGTAATAATTACAATTACTAACCTTACCGGTCATTTCAAGGGAGGTTTGGTGTTGATACTTATCATCCTGTTCATAGCATTTTTTGGAGCATGTATCGGTCCGGTGTTCTGGACTTTAATTTCTGAAATTTTTCCAAACAGAATCCGTGGCACAGCCATGTCAGTACCTGTATTCACTCAGTGGATTGCCAATGCCATCGTTGTTTTATTGTTCCCCTGGTTGCTAAATTATGGAGGCGGGGCCATTACATTTGGCATATTAGCTTTTTGCGCAATTTTCATGTTCTTTTTTACTTTATATTATGTACCTGAAACCAAAGGGAAGACATTGGAAGAAATCGAATCTTTTTGGAAAAATTAATCGGCTACTTATTTAGAATCTTTACTTTTGACAATTATATGTAAAGAATGTTTGAAAGGATATTAATTTGAAGATACATTTCGGAATTGATACAAGGAGTGAAGTTCCCATTTACCAGCAAATAGCCTCCTCCATCACCAGGTCAATTGAACTCAAAGAATTGAAAAAAGGAGATCGATTGCCATCTATTAATGCTGTTGCAGGTCAGTTTAGCCTTAGTAAAGACACCGTAATTAAAGGATTCAAATTGCTGCAACAAAAAGGTATCATTGCCTCAGTACATGGCAAGGGTTTTTTTATCAATACCAATAAGCCTGATTTGAGCCATAATGTAATGCTGATGTTAGATACATTTACCAACTACAAGCAGGATATTTACCATGCCATGCTGGAGGCATTTGGCGAAAAAGTGAAAGTGGATACTTATTTTCACCATTACAACTTTAAAGTTTTTGAAAAACTAATTTTAGATAATATTGGCAATTACGATTATTATATCATAATTCCTTTAGAAGATGCCAGGTTAGAAAAAGTTATTGATAAGCTTCCTTCCCAACAACTTTATCTACTTGATAGGATAAATGATTTAAACCCGGAAAAGTATGCCGGCATATATCAGGATTTTACAAGCGACTTATCCAAAATTTTGGCTACCATAAGTGACCACATTTCACAATATCAAAAATTCATCTTGCTCTTTCGCAATACCATAACAGTACCTCCCTCAGAACTCAAAATGGAATTTAAGAGAAGCTGCGAAAAGCTGGGTATTAATTATCAAATAATTGAAGATCAGTCAGCCTTTGAAGTAGGTCAGGGAGATGCTTTTTTGGTAATTGATGATAATGATCTGGTAAATATTGTTAGGCAGGCTTGGCAAAAAAATTTGATTCCCGGAGAAAATATAGGAATATTATCCTATAATGAAACCTCCTTGAAACAAGTGGTAGCCAGTGGAATTTCCGTTATTTCAACTGATTTTATTGATATGGGTAAGGAGATCGTAAGGATGGTATTTAGTGATGACCATACGCTAAAAGCCAACCGATGTTTGTTTATAGACAGAGGTTCTTTTTGATATTGGCAAAAAAATATTAGAATTAGAATATGATTTAGTTAGAATATTTTTTCAAATTATAAGCATTGATTTACCTACAATTTTCTTTTTTTCTTTCAGGTAAATGTTGCTCTATTGCTGTAATTCTTATAATTCATTTAAATGATTTCGTCATTTTTTTTAATACACTTTAGCATTAAATATTTATAAATTTGTCTTATCTTAGCATCCTAGAACTACCTAGAGGATGGATGAAATTATACACATAGATAAAGCTTCGGTTACGCCCAGGTATCAGCAAATAATCAATGCTGTTTTGCAAGGTATTCAGGCCAATCAATTGAAAAAAGGGGATAAAATTCCTTCCCTCAACTATTATAAACAGAAATTTCAATTATCCCAGGATACAGTTTTAACTGCCTACAATGAGTTGAAAGCCAGAGGGATCATAGCTTCTGCAGTTGGTAAAGGCTATTACATAGCTTCAAACGGGTCCAGCATTATCCATAAAATTTTTGTTTTATTTGACAACCTCACCGCCTACAAAGAGACGCTTTACAATGCCATGAAAGATGGCCTGGGCAAAAAAGGAACGCTTGATATTTTCTTTCACCATGCCAACAAGGAACTGTTTCAAAAACTTGTGGAAGAGGCAGCAGGAAAATACACAGCTTATGTGATCATGCCTTTAGAAAATAAGTCGCAATTGAAATGCCTCAATCAGCTTCCTGAAAAGCAGCTTTTTTTGCTGGACAGGGGCCGAAGTTTCAGTTCTGAAAAATATACAGGAGTTTTTCAAAATTTTGCAGCAGATACTTATCAAGCACTTGAGCAAGGTAGTGAATTAATCAAAAAGTACAATCAGTTATTCATTGTTACCAATGATCACCGCCACCATTTACAAGAGATAGTTTCTGGTTGCCATTCTTTCTGCCAGCATAATCGGTTGAAATTTAATCATATTAAAAACATAGAAGAAGTGATAGTAAAAGCAGGTGATGCTTTCCTGGTGATCAATGACCGGGGCTTAGTTTCACTGGTAGAACAAATTGAAAAGCTGGGTTTAACCATTGGAAGTCAGGTGGGAATCATATCCTACAATGATACTCCCCTCAAGCAAATTGCTGCCGGCGGTATTACCACCATTTCAACTGATTTTGTTGCCATGGGAAAAAATATTACGGATTTGATCCTAAACAGGCAGAAAAGCAGGATTGATAATCCCGCTCAATTAATTATCAGGAATTCACTATAAACCCAAATCGATATGAAAAACTTTATCTTTTTCAAATTTTTATTTTTGCTGACATTAATACTTAATGCTCAACATCAGGAAACCATCAACCTAAACGGTACCTGGCAATTTGAACAGACAGAAAAGGCTTTTCCACCCAAAAAATTTACCCGTACCATACCGGTGCCCGGCCTAATCCACCTGGCTGAGCCGAAAATTGATGATTATGAAAAATTTTTCAAGCGGCCGGATAAAGTAGCGCTTAAAACTACCCATTCGTTGTACGACATTGATTACACCCCACAGTACAGTTGGTACCGAAAAATGGTATCGATTCCAACATCACAGGAGGGTAAGGAAGCAGTATTGACCATTCTGAAAAGTCAGTACGTTACCCAGCTGTATGTCAATGGCCACGATTTTGGTACCTACATTGAATGTTATACGCCTATTGAAGCCAATATAACCTCCGCTCTCAGGTACGGGGAGGAAAATGAAATCCTGATCAAAGTGGGGGATCGTACCTGGCTACCCAGTCAGGCGGCCGGCGGAACCGACAAAGAAAAGGAACGTTATCTACCAGGGATTTGGGACGATGTGTACCTTTCTTTTTCCGGCAAAATCCGGGTCAACCGGTTGCTGTTGCTGCCCGATTTAAAAGAAAAGCAGGTAGTTGCCAAAGTACAGCTGCGCAATTACTATCCCGCCCAGATTGGCTATGGCGATAAGATGAACGATGAAATACAGCTCAAGATCGGGGTGCATGATAAGAAGAGTGGTCGACTGGTGGCAGAAAAAACCATTGCCGGGCTTTCCAAAAGGGACAACCTGAGCCAGCTGGAAACCAGCATAGCCATTCCTGATCCAAACGCCTGGACACCTGAACAGCCATTTTTGTATGAAGCAAAAGTAGAATTATTAGCCGACGGGCAAACTTCAGACATTTACCGGGATCATTTTGGCATGCGGGATTTTTCCCGCCAGGGAAAATACTTTTACCTGAATGGTAAAAAAACTTTTCTGCGGGGCTCCAATATTACCCTGCAGCGCTTTTTTGAAGATCCTGATTGCGCCGACCTGGTCTGGGACCGGGCATGGGTGAAAAAGTTACTGATAGATTATCCTAAACAGATGCACTGGAATACCATGCGTATCTGCGTAGGCATAGTGCCCGATTTCTGGTATGACCTGGCCGATGAGCATGGCATCATGTTCCAGAATGAATGGCTTTACTGGCAAAACCATGGCTGGGATCAGCAGATCAGAAAAGAGTACACCGACTGGGTGTGGAGCGACGGAAGCCATCCCAGCATCGTGATCTGGGATGCCATCAACGAAAACTGGGATGATTTTATTGGCAATGAACTGATACCCGAATTGATGGAACTGGACCCTACCCGCATCTGGGATGCCGGCTATATGACTGCCGAACAATTGAAGCGGGGCCTGGATGAAATGGATGAACCCCATCCCTACGAGGGACCAATGCCCTGGATTGATGCTAACAAGTACAAATCAGAACCATACCCTTTGGGTAATCTGGATTATCGAAACCAGAAAAACATTGAAAGCATAGAATCCAGTGCCGCCCAGTTGGTGAATGAATATGGCTGGATCTGGCTTTGGAGAAACGGCCAGCCAGCCAAGCTTACCGTTGATGTTTACAAGCACTACCTGGGAGAAAACGCCACCGCTGAGGAAAGGAGGTCTTTGCAAGCCTATTGGCTGCAGGCAGAAACAGAATGGCTGCGCTCGATCCGTGAGCATGCCGGTGTACTGGCTTTTTGTCACCTTACCAACAACTATGGCTATACCGGAGATTGGTTTATCAATGATATTGCTGATCTTGAGCCGGGTCCTGCCATGCATTGGTTCCGGCATGCTTTTGCCCCGGCTGCTGTATTTATTAACCTGACCGACGAAAGATATACAAAATTTACTGAACCACACCTGGCGGGTTCAGAACTGCTTTTTACCCTGGTAGGAATTAATGATCATACTCAACCTGTTAGGGGGGAGGTTCAGCTTAAATTGTATGATCACCAGGGGAAGGTGGTTTGGCAAAAAGATACTAAAACCGAATTGCCAACCGATATTCAAAAGGAGATACCAATTTTACTCACCTTGCCAGAGGTAGCCGGTGGTTACACGTTAGCTTCTGAATTTTATGCCGAGACACAGACGAAGCCAGTAATCAGCCGCCGATACATTAAGGTTGGTCAGCCTGATGAATACAAATACTTCGAATTAAAACCAGAGAAAATCGATAAAAACTTATAAGAAAAGCTATGGAAAAAACATCAATAGATCATCCCCTGGTACAGTTTCTTAATAATTCCGGAGAACTAATAGGTAATCCTGTAAATCAGTCCTCCCGGCAGATCAAAGACCTGGCGGGCGTATTTGCCAATGAAAAAGCGCGTGAAAATATGGATGCGGAGCAGTTGGTGTACGAGGTACAACTTTACCTTCCCGTGCAGGAAGGCACCGAAGGGGGATTGTTTTTTGGCAATACTACCATTTATCCGGGCAGGGTGGATCAGGAATATTTTATGACCAAAGGGCATTTTCATGCCATCCGTGATCGGGGTGAATATTACTGGTGCATTGAAGGAGAAGGAGTATTGATCCTAATGGATGAAAACCGGAATACGTGGGGAGAAAAAATGACTCCCGGTAGTTTGCATTACATTCCCGGAAAAATTGCTCACCGGGTAGCCAATACAGGTGCCAACCATTTACGGTTTGGCGCCTGTTGGCCTTCCGATGCAGGGCACGACTATG
>Ga0207419_1002353_pt1 | contig 12567 bp, 11 predicted proteins | sample ElkSloMetagenome_4_FD_184723 | JGI IMG/M metagenome (GOLD analysis project Ga0207419, IMG submission 184723) | Hot spring microbial communities from Elkhorn Slough, Monterey Bay, USA - MD2A (version 2) | ecosystem: Environmental > Aquatic > Marine > Intertidal zone > Estuary: Microbial mat ... | reverse complement strand
AAGCGTTAACTCCGAAAGAGTTAAGTCAGCAGTTCCGTTATTTTCGATAGTGAAGGTTTTGCTAACTACGCTTCCAACCGTCGAAGTTCCGAAGTCAAAAGAACTGTTATCTATTATATTAGTCGCATTTTGAATAACTTCTATTTCGGGAGTGGGAAACAGATATTCATAAGACCCAATATCAACGGTTGCTACACCGTTATTATCTCCATCTAACGGACGAGTTTGACCGAGTTGGTCTGTGGTTGGTGCATTTGTATTTGTTCCCCCGTCAATTGCTGAACTTCCAGCGAGTAAAGGATGAACCCATATTCCATTAATTTCTTGTAATGCACCTAATTGAGGGTCAGAAACTATAATATTTGGTGTGACAAATTCTGATTTTGGATGAGTTGTTAACCCTGGAAATTGTAAGTTATTTCCACCATCAATGAGTTGACGACTGCTATGATGAGTAAAGTCATTACCGTTAGCAAAATTATCCACAAAAATCGTATTACTAACGGTAATTGGAATAAGATTATCCGGGTCCCAACTAAAAATTCCGCCGCCTATTCCTTGTGATGTATTATTAACAATAGTGGTGTTAGTAATATTAGTAGGAGACTGAATAGTCATTGCACCTCCATAAGCCTCTCCCGTCGGATGTTCGGCTTTGTTTCCTGAAAATGTGCTATTAATAATGTTAGATTGAGTTGATCTAACATCAATCCAAACACCACCTCCACTAATGGCTAAATTGTTATCAAAGGTGGTATTTTTAATTGTGGCTAAAGCAACATTTCCTGTTCTGAGTCCACCACCATTACCTATTCCTCGACTATCGGCGATCACAGTATTTTGAGAGAAACGACTATTTTCAATCAAAATTTCGTCATTATCATAACCAAATAAAAATGCACCGCCACCACTTCCTGCGCCAATATTTCCCTGAAAATAACTATTTTGAATTAAAGCCGTACCCCCTGTTTGAGTTCCGTCTGGATAGGTAACTTTTAAACCATCAGTATAAATTGCTCCTCCATAACCCATTGTGTTGGGGCCAATCGGCCCTCCTGCTGTAGTATCATTATTAATAAATTGAGAATTTTTGACGGTTAACCAACTGGCTAAACTGTTAATTCCACCGCCATTAATGCCTTTATTGTTCTCAAAAATACTGTCTTCTACAATTAGTTCTACATCTCGAACATGAATAGCTCCTGCTCCCTGTTCACTTAAACTGAGAGTTCCGTCATTATTAATAAAGCGACTATTTATAACAACAGCTTTGCTAAAGTGATAAACGGTTAACGCACCGCCTTCTCCGGCTGTATTATTTTCAAATTCAACATTTTCAATGGTAATATTTGTCCGTTTTTCTGCAAAAATACCACCGCCTCTATCTCCTAAAAGTTCGTTCGGGTCATTTGCATAACCATCAGCGATTTTGATATTTTTCAGGGTAAATGTGGTGTCAGGCTGTTGATGAAAAACTCGGGAGGTATTATTTCCACTTAGAGTTAAACCTGTAGCATTTCCACCATCAATGATAAGATTTTTATTGATTTCTAATTCACCACTGGTTAAGGTAATTTTTTGGTTAGCTAAACTAGAGTCAAACTGAATAAAATCTCCAGGTTGAGCGAGAGAAATTGCTTCCCTTAATGAACCTACTCCACTATTATTCGTATTGCTAACAGTTAAAACTGCGGCTAATAAAATTCCCTCGTAAGCAATTAAATTCTGAGGATTAATTGGTAAATTTGCGTGAATTTCTCCGGTTTTATAGTCTAAATTCCAGCTTCCGCCCTGTAGATTATTTCCAACAATATCTGTTGATGCGGCAATATTAACGCCAGTCAGTTGGCTGATTTTTTGAACAAATACTGAACCTATACCTGCTGCAACTTGACATCCGTAAAGTAGAATATTGGCGGTTTTAGACAGATAAATTTGCCAATCTTTTAACTGATTTTGATACCGAGTAATAGTTTCAAGTTTGAGTTCGGTGTTACCGAGTAATAAGCAACCGGGATAACCGTGAGATAGAATATGTATAGCATCAATTTCTGTCTGATACTGAATTTGATGGGTTTTTAGTGTTTCAGTAATTTGCAGAATACCGTCTTCCTGAGAGTCGAGAATAATAACAGTTGCATTTTTATTGACTCCAGCTACTAAGTCGTGATAAGAATCTAAGCTAGCATCGATAAAAACCAGTGTTGCAGACTGAAAATTGTCACAGTTATCGGCAACTTTATCAACACAAAATGAAGGGAACATTGTTGATACTCCAAGAGGGTTTGTATTGGTAGATACGTCCCTGGAGTGATCAATTCAGGCTAAAAATTTAGCCATTGTTTATATTTATCGTCTTACAAAAAAATACAAATAAGCCTATTCCACTCTAGATAAAGAGCAGTAAATAGTAAGGTTAGATAAACCTCATTTCTAAACGTAAGTTTGTAGAGATAGACAGAATATCTACTTTGGTTTGCAATTTAATTTAGAGCAAATGATCATCATTCAAAAGTCTCCAAGAGTAAAATTGAAGGTAGATACACCCTTGGAAACCCTGAAAATTAAGTTCTAAAGTTTGATCACCCTGAGCAGTAATTAAGAAATAAGTAGGTTGACACTTTCAGCCAGCCACGATTAGAAAGTGTCAAGCCTACACGACTCAATGATCTACCGATTGAGTGCATCGTCAACACCTAAATTCAGTTTAGGTTGTCTTTTTGAGTCCTATCTCTATTAATAACCGATACCGGGGATAAATGTCCTCAGAAGATTTACGGATTTTGTATGTTTATTTAAAACGAATGTTTCCGCAAAAATCCGCATATCTCCCCGTAATTCACCTTTAAAACAATAAAAATTAGTCTATAGCCTTTGCCTTTCTGAGCAGTTTGGCGATCGCTTTATCACCTTGAAATTCTGCCAACATCAAAGCCGTACATCCACCTTGATTTTTCAGATTGACCTCAGCACCCGCCTCAATTAAAGCCTGTACAGCCTCTAAATGCCCTCGGTGAGCCGCCCACATCAACGCCGTTGCTCCCACCTCATCTTGCTGGTTAACCTGCGCTCCTGAAGCCACAAACTCCTGCAAAACTTGAGTATATCCGCGTTCTGCTGCTTTCATCAACGCTGTTTTTCCCCCCTCAGCCGGAACATTCACATCCGCACCCGCCTTTAATAACACCTTCACTGTATCGAGATCATTGTGCAGCGTCGCCAGGGTCAGAGCAGTTTCCCCTAAAATTTTAGTCGTCAGGAGAGGGGAGAGATTTTCAGGGGAAAGCCGCTGTAAAAGAGAACCACAAATGGAGCGATAACCCTGTAATAACGCCACCATCACAGGCGTATCCCCGAGTTTATTGGCAACCGTCATATCCGCTCCTCGACTCACGAGAAGCTCAACCATCGGGGCATATTCTTCGACTACTGCTAAATGTAAAGCCGTTTCTCCATCTTGATCGCAAGCTGCAACATCAGCACCCGCATCTAAAAGTTGAGAAGCGATCGCCACATTTCCCGAAGCAGCGGCAGCCATCAGCGCTGTAAATCCCTCGTCTGTACTGGTGTTGACCTCTGCACCCAACTGAATTAAAGTTTTGACAATTTCGAGATGATTCAAGTCTACGGCTTGCATCAGGGGAGTTTCACCGCGATCGTTCGGGAGGTTCAGATCAATCCCGACACTGGCGATTATTTGAATGAGTTGCAGATTTTGTTGCTGTATCGCTTCGGTTAACACAGCAGAAATAAATTCTGGACTCCCGAGTCTGCTTTCGAGTAAAGCTTTAATTCCCTGCCAATGTTGGCCTGATAACGCCAGAGAAAAAGCTGTTTGGTGTTGATGATCCCGCAGATGAACATCAGCACCGGCATTTAAGAGCAACTGGATCACGTTTACATTTCCCTTTAAGCAAGCCACCATCAACGCTGTACTTCCCGTCGGGTTCGTCCCATTGACATTCGCCCCACGAGCTAACAATAACTCCATAGTGTCGAGTTTGCCATGAGCAACAGCCAACATCAAAGCCGTTAAGCCATAGCGTTTGCTGGTGTAGTTAACAGATGCTCCTTTGTCTAATAAAATCTGTACGATATTGGTATAACCCTGACGAGCCGCAAGCATCAAAACCGTAACACCATCTTGATCTTTAGCATTGGCGTTGACCCCTTTGGCGAGTAAGGCGCGAGTATGAATCAGGTTTCCCGTCTTAACGGCTCGAATTAATGTACTGTCTTGTGTTGTAGAACCCATGAATGTCTCTCATCCCACTCGTCGTTAAAGACCGACTGCACAAATACTCCCCTAAAAGGAGAGTTACGCAATTTAATATACACCTTGCATATTCCCAGGAACCCTCAAAAACCGTCAATCCCCTTAACACTGGTGACTGGTCACGGCAAAGACTGTTATGCTAACTTTTATGAAGTTTCTTAACCCAACCAGATAACACTATGGAGTTACCCATTCCCGAGTCTGTCAAACCTTGGCTTAACTTTTTTCATCCCGTTTTAATGTTTATTTTGCTCGCCCTGACCGTTTATGCGCTGTATCTGGGGATTCAAATTCGCCGCACCCGCAGTGCCGAAGGTGAGGTCAAAAAAGAATTAATCAAAGGTAAATTTAATCTCAAACACCATCAGGCTGGCTCTCTGTTGCTAGCATTCATGGTGTCCGGTACGATTGGAGGAATGGCAGTTACCTATATCAACAATCAGAAATTATTCGTCGGCCCTCATCTACTCGCAGGGCTAGGAATGACAGGTATGATTGCCATTTCAGCCTCTCTCACGCCCTGGATGCAAAAAGGATTTGATTGGGCTAGATATACTCATATTGCTCTCAATGTCACCTTACTTGCTTTATTTAGCTGGCAGGCTCTAACTGGAATTGAAATTCTGCAACGGATTATCAGCAAAATGTAGACTTTGATTTTTGACTGAAACTGCGGCGAATCTTCAGTAAGAGGCAAAGAGGGAAAGGAACACCGAAGAACAATCTACGTTTCAAGAGCCTTTTACCTTTTGCCTTCTTCTGTGTGATTGTCACTTGCTCTCAACCTACGCCTTTTTTACGCTTTCCTTGAGTTAGAAAGGGAATATTCTCAGTTGTATGAAAATCCATCTGGGTTTTGTAACTTAAGCGTCGGGAAACCTGCTTAACAACTTGAGCAAGAACTCCATCGCCTGTTTTTTGAATAATCGACTCAGACATTGCTCGAACAAATTTGGGAAACTTCACCCCAACATACAAATCTAGCGTCCATTGCGCCCCAGTAATTGCGGATGGACGTTGATTCGGCTTAATTTTCTGTTCTCGACAAAATTCATCAATCGGCAATTCCACTAATTTCATTGTGGCTTGAAAATCAATTTCATATCCTGGAGGAGTATAGCCCGGAACGGGAACACTGCGAATCCGATAGATTCCCTGTTCATCAGGAGGAAGTAACTCTAAACCAATCCGAGCCTCAACCTGATAGCCAAAGGAGCCAAAACGACCAATGAGTAAATCATAAGCATTCTCTCCGATGGGCTGAGTTTGCATGGGTTCCGCACAGCGACAAAACCAACCCCGATGATTGCTGAGATATTCCGCAACCGTGTCTGGGTCGGCATACATTTCCATACAATCTTCAAAGCGGGTGTAAAACCATGTCGGTTCAACTTGCTCTAATCCTACTCTGTCAGAGTGTTCAGCTTGAGGAAAACTCAAAAATTCCTCAGAGATCGCGTGAGATTGTAGGTTAATCGAATTTTGGTGCATTGTGGGTTCTCCTGCCATTTAATCTGCCTAACTCTAGGATGCCTCTTGTTAACGTCTGATCGCTACTATGAATATACTGAACTTTTGAAATTGACCCTGATACAGTTTAACTTCTATACTCAGCATATTCATCTACCGAACAGGATAACGAATGATGAAAGCATTTGTAGCGGGTGCAACAGGTCAAACAGGTCGCCGAATTGTCAGACAACTGGTGGAACAAAATGTTCCCGTGCGAGCCTTAGTTCGTGACCTAGAAACGGCTCAAAAAATTCTTCCGAGTGAGGCTGAATTGGTTACAGGAGACGTTCTTCAGCCTCAAAGTTTAAAAGCGGCGATCGCAGACAGTACGGTGTTATTGTGTGCCACAGGAGCTAGCCCGAGCTTTGATCCGACCGGGCCGTATAAAATAGATTATGAAGGTACGAGAAATCTCGTAGACGTGGCCAAACAACAGGGCATAGAACATTTTGTTTTGGTTTCTTCGTTGTGTGTCTCGCAGTTGTTTCACCCGCTTAATCTATTCTGGTTGATTCTGGTTTGGAAAAAGCAAGCTGAAGACTACATCCGTCAAAGTGGTTTAACCTACACCATTGTTCGTCCGGGGGGTCTTAAGAACGAAGACAACGAAGATGCGATTGTGATGAAGTCCGCCGATACCCTGTTTGACGGGAGTATTCCCCGGACTAAGGTGGCTGAGGTTTGTGTTGAAGCGTTGTCTATCCCGACGGCTCGTAATAAAATTGTTGAGATTATTGCCAAGCCGGAAGGAACTCAACCTTCTTTTGAGCAGTTGTTCGCTAGTGTCGTTTAAAACTTCATGAGTCGAACAAGAAGAACAAAAAACCGAGTTCAACCGCAGAATCTTCCGTCGGGAACTCCTATGAACCCTCAAAATTTTTCGTCTGCTTCCCAAAAGAGGACAGCCCTAGCTTTGAGAGAACGTCGTCAAAGACGGACGGTCGGCCGAGGTCGTGTTTTCCAACGCTTGATTTTGATGAGTCTGGTCTTGGCGGGAATTGTCGTTTATTGGCCGGAAGCTCAGTTAGACGAATATGTAGGGGATCAGCTTGATATTGTTCTCGAAGAAATCAATCGAGATATTGATCGCAGGTGGCCGCCTTTGGTCATGGAAGGCGGTGATCCCTTTGTGCGTGCCTTGATGCGAACGATCTCCGCCAGTGAGTCCAATTCCTCTAAGCCCTATCATGTCCTCTACGGTGGGCGTCATATTTCTGATCTGAGTCATCATCCTGACCGTTGTGTAACCATTGTTGCCGGCCCGAACAAAGGACGCTGTACAACGGCCGCAGGTCGCTATCAACTCCTGACTAACACTTGGGAACGAATCGCCGGTCACTATCATCCTGAACCGAATCAGTCTTGGTTTCGTCAATCTTACAATTTTGACGCTCAATATCAAGATATTGTGATTTACCGTTGGTTAACCGATGTTGAATTTTGGGAGATGGATATTGCTCAAGATTTGCGAGAGGGTCAACTCAGTGAGGTCTTACGTTCTCTCTCCGATACTTGGACCAGTTTGGGTTATGGGATTGAAGATAATGTGATGACTCCCTATTTACCTAAAATTTATGAGGAAATTTTGCAGCGAGAATTGGATGCTGTTAATGCTCCGCCGGAGTCAAATCCCTATTCTTCTTCGTCTTCAAAATTAGATTGATTTGCAGTCAGTTCCCGTCAATCTCTCTCAATAACCGGAGGTTAATTGATAAACTGATTATCAATAAATTGACCTCCTCGAATGGATTGACGCAACCACTGAAGCTGAATTTCGGCTTGCTCTAATTCACTGAGTTTCCAATCTAGATTGGATGCTCTCAATTTTGTCGTGATTTCATACAAACACAGGGCTACACTCACGGAAATATTAAAACTTTCACTAAATCCAACCATCGGAATTCTGACTAAATAATCGGCTTGGGACACAGCATCATCGGATAAACCATTTAACTCGGTTCCAAACATTAACCCTAACTTTTCTTCGACTGATATCTGTTCGATAGTTATTTCTTCTTCGTGAGGTGTTGTCGCAACAATTTTATAGCCCTGACTTTTCAGTTTTTCTAAACAGATTTTGGTATTGTTAATCTTGGGTTCATTGTAGCGAGATATCGTTAACCATCGATGTGAACCTAAACTCACCTCGCGGTTGAGATCAAAATCATTCCGGTTTTCAATAATATGAACATCCTGAACTCCAAAACTATCACAGTTTCTCAAACACGCACTGGCATTGTGAGGCTGATAAATATCTTCTAAAATCACAGTCAATTGTCGGGTTCGCTGCTGTACAACAGTCTCAATTTTTTGGTGACGTGTCTCGGTGACAAACTGACTTAAATGGGTAATTAAATCTTGTTTTTCTTGAATTGACATCTGAGCAAAAAGAATAGTATTTGTCTTAATTATAAAAGCTGAGATTAGACTTTTCTAGTCTGATTTTGAAGCTAAATAATCCGCCCAACGAGTCGTTTCGGGTAAACGATATTTTGATGTACATTGTAAGACCAAATTAATCGCCGTTTCTAAGCTAATTCGATGACCAGGAGAGACATACAATGGCTTCACATGGGTTCGCGATCGCACTACAGCCCCGATCACTTCTCCGCCATCAATTAAAGGCTTCCAACTGCCCTTTTCTGCGGCTAATTCTTGATGGGTGCCGATAAATCTTGATTTGGCTGCGCCAATTGTGGGAAGATCAATTAATACTCCTAAATGACAAGCTAAACCAAAACGTTGAGGATGAGCAATTCCTTGACCATCACAGATGATTATATCAGGAATTATCGTGAGTTTTTCTAATGCCTCTAAAATCACTGGAACTTCCCGAAAGGATAAAAAACCGGGAATATAAGGAAAGGTCGTCTGACGTTGAGAAATCGCTTGTTCTTGCAGTTGTAAATCGGGAAAACTCAACACCGCTACAGCCGCCTGAGAAATGGTATAATTGTCTAAAAATCAGACATCAACTCCGGCGACATATTGAATCGATTCGAGTTGATCGGTTGTCACAACCAGAGATTTTAATTGTTCTTGAATAGGGATTGCTTCTTCTGCGGTTTCTGGCCAAGTTTGAGGATGTTGAATCTTCATTTTTTCATTCTCAAGTGTTTTTCAACTCATATTGTACTTTTTTTGATTACCTTGAGTAAAACGAAGGGTCTGATAGATTCTTCACTCCATTCAAAATGACAAATATTTTGGCAAACTGTCACCCTGGTTTATAATATTTTAAAGCATTGTGTTGAGAGTTAATGATGAATTTATTTTATCAAAACAAACTGAGGCTGTTAACCGGGGGAATATTGGCGTTGTGTATTCCTTTATTTAGGTTAGATGTCGCTTTTGCTAATCTGATAACAGAAACCGTTCAACGCTTAGAAACTCGTGGATTAACGATAGAAGAAATTCACGGAGAATCTGTTACCCTGAACGGAAAATCTGCCCAAGTTGGAGAGATTTTAAAAGTGGGTGATCAAATTAATACAGGTCAAAATACTGTTGTTAATTTACGAGTCGATAGTTATATAGGGTTGGTTGAAGTTGCCGAAAATACAACCGTTGAAGTTAAAACGCTTGCGGGAGAAGTGGGAATTAATCCCAATCAAATCACAGTTTTATCGGTAACAGCAGGACAAGTCAGATTATCTGTTTCTCGGTTTGTCAGTTCGCCTTTTTGGAGTGAAACAATTCCTGAAAATCAACGTCAAACTTCAGTGACTAATTCTCCCTTTAGAATCGAAACACCAACGACAATTATCGGAGTTCGAGGAACAACTTTTGGTGTCAATGTTTCCCCCGATGGAAAAACAGCAATTCACACCATTGAAGGAACAGTTGGAGTTGTCAACGCTGGGGAAGAAGTCAGACTAGAAAAGGGTCAGGTTGCTATCGTTAACTCCGCCGAAAAACCGACACCAATTGACAATATTCCCCCGATATCTCAACTGCGGGTGAGAAGTTTAACAAGATTGGGTTTAGAAACGGTACAATTACGAGGAACAGTCGATCCGATGGATTTAGTGTATATTAATAACCAACCAATTCAGACGGATGCTGAGGGCAATTTTGACTTTATCGGACGTTTACCCGTGAGTCAGCGTTTACAAGTGACAGTGCGAGGGCCATCGGTACGAGAACGATTTTATGTCATTGCCGTTCCTTAGTGCTAAATTATTATTTATGTGTTTTGTAAGGGAAGATAGAAACGATGGCAATTTTACAATTAGAAGACGGAACAACTTACACTGAACTTGAGGAAATTTCTCGCCGATTAGAACCGTTGAATGTGCGGTTAAATTATTGGAAAGTTGGAGAAGATCCAGAGTTGAAAGCTTTGTTAAATCAATCCGCTTTAGATAACGAAGAAAAAGAACAAGTGCTTCTGGAATTAGATCATTATTTTGAACATTTAAAACAAACGGATGGTTATCAATCTCGAGATTTAATTGCGTTACATCCTGATATTCCCAATCTTGATTCATTAATGGCAAAATTTGAAAGTTGTCACACTCACGCCGATGATGAAGTTCGTTATATTATTGAAGGGGAAGGGGTTTTTGGGTTTGTTTGTCCCGATGGTTCACAAATGGAGTTAACCATTCAACCTGAAGAATATATTAATGTTCCAGCCGGAAGCGAACATTGGTTTCATTTAACCGATAAAAAACGCATTAAAGCCGTGCGTTACTTTATCACTACAGAGGGTTGGGTTCCTGAATATACGGAAACAAAAATTCGCATAGATTCTCAAAAAAACTCGTTATTAATCGGTTAAAATAATATCCTCCTTTCTCTCCAAGATTGGAGGAGTATTTGTTGATTTTATGTTAAGATAAAGAATGACAATAGAAGTAGATTATCGCTTTCCTGCGGGTGTTGATGCTGAACGTCAAGCAAAAGTGATTGCTATCGGACAAACGGCCGGAACTTGGGATGCAAGGTTTAGTCACCGAGAGGAAATTATGCGATCGCATTTGGGGGAAGTGATCGCGATTAAAACCGAGGAAAATGGGGACAGTATTGCCACAGTTTCCTTTCCGGAAATTAACGTTGAAAATGATATTGCTAGCCTGCTGACGATGATTTTTGGGAAGTATTCAATGGCGGGTGTGGGTAAGGTTGTCGGCTTGCGTTTGGATGAAAATTATGGCAAGTTTCCTCAATTTGGAATCAAGGGAATTAGAAAACTATTGAATGTCTTTGATCGCCCCTTAATTATGGCAATTTATAAGCCAGCTTTGGGGTTATCAGCAACTGATCATGCTAATATTTTAGAACAGGTGGCTTTTGCCGGGTTGGATATCATTAAAGATGATGAAATTATGGCAGATTTGGATGTCGCCCCGACGTTGAAACGGTTAGAAGCTTGTTATCCGGTTTTAGAACGAGTCAAACAAGAAACCGGGCGAACCGTTTTGTATGCAGTGAATGTTACAGGTTCAGCCGAACAGTTAATCAAAAAAGCTAAAACTTTAGTTCAAAATGGGGCAAATGCTCTATTATTAAATGTGCTAACTTATGGGTTTTCAGTGTTGGAAGCTTTAGCCGCAGATCCAGATATTAATGTGCCGATTTTTGCTCATCCAGCTTTGGCGGGGGCGATGTGTGCTTCAGCAGATACGGGGTTAGCTTATTCGGTGGTTTTAGGAACATTAATGGCGCATGGTGGGGCGGATGCGGTGCTTTATCCGGCGCATTATGGAAGTTTACCATTTGATGCGGTAGAAGAAGGTAGAATTAGAGATATTTTGCGATCGCGAAATGTTTTTCCGGTGCCTTCTGCGGGAATTCATCCGGGTATTGTTCCCCAAGCATTAAGAGATTATGGGAATGATGTAATTTTAAATGCAGGAACCGGAATTATGGATCATCCAGAGAATCCTGCGGCGGGTGTAAAAGCGTTTTTTGAAGCGTTAGAACGGTGTGAAAATCAAGATTCTTTTGAATTAGAAAAAGTCCCAACCGGGGCGTTGCGTCAAGCGCTGGAAAAATGGGGAAATAAATAAGGGAAAAACAGAGATGAATAGCGATCCACGTCAAGATTTAATCACCGCTTCTCGCCAATTTTATCAACTGGGTTGGATGGCGGGAACTGCCGGAAATTTGTCCGCTAGAGTCGATGATGGCAGTTTTTGGATTACCGCAAGTGGCAAACAAAAAGGTAAGTTAACCGAAGAGGATTTTGTGCGCGTTTCTCTGCAAGGAGAAGTGATGGAAAATCCAAATTTAGGCAACCGTCCATCGGCGGAAACGAGTATTCATCAAGCGGTTTATTCGCTGTTTCCCGATACAAAAGCTTGTTATCATGTTCATTCTGTAGAAGCCAAACTTGTGACGAACTTTACCGAAGGCGATCACTTAAATTTACCTCCGATAGAAATGTTAAAAGGGTTGGGGGTTTGGGAGGAACATCCGAAAGTGGTGATGCCTGTATTTAAGAATCATTTAGATGTCTCTAAAATAGCAAAAGAAATTAGCACTCGCTTTCAACAATCAAAACCCAATGTTCCGGCGTTATTGATTAAAAATCATGGGGTTACGGTTTGGGCAAATTCGGCCTTTGATGCGGAAAATTATATCGAGTTGACTGAATATATCTTCCGTTATATTGTGGCAGCGCGTCAAGTTGGAGTTTCCCACTAATCTCAATTTGCTCCTAAAATAAACTGCTCTAGCCCTGAAACCTGACTAAAGCAGCGCAACTATCTCAATGGAATTCAATGCTACTCACCCTGTTGTCAAAGATTTAACAATAGATTGTGAGCCGTCTA
>Ga0207419_1002352_pt1 | contig 12571 bp, 7 predicted proteins | sample ElkSloMetagenome_4_FD_184723 | JGI IMG/M metagenome (GOLD analysis project Ga0207419, IMG submission 184723) | Hot spring microbial communities from Elkhorn Slough, Monterey Bay, USA - MD2A (version 2) | ecosystem: Environmental > Aquatic > Marine > Intertidal zone > Estuary: Microbial mat ... | reverse complement strand
TAGTACCTAATAATATATCTTATAGCTCTTTAATGGAAATTGTTTGCCAAACAGAGATGGGTTTTGAATTAGAATACCTAAAGAACGATGTATTTTAAATTATTTCGAAAAAGGAAAAAAACTATCAGTAAAAATGATCAACTATATTGCGTCAACCAAAAAAAGCAACGTTTAAACCATATTTCAACCACATTTACAACTATATTTAAACAGTATTTTAGGCCCTGTAAAAATATTTAACCACTAAAATAAGAATAGTACCCAATAGATAAACATTCTGCACAAGTAAAAAATGTATTTTATGCATGCAAAGATATTCGGGGACTACAAACGCATTATAAAAAAATGAGTATTCATTATCAGCGCTTTAGTATATATAAATACTTAAAATAGACGAATTTTTCTTAAAGTTGGGTTAGTGCATAAGCCGGGTTTAATAGAATAAAAAGGCTGCCATAAGGCAGCCTTCAAATTGTATAAAGAACACTATACGTCGTTTATTCAACTTTAATTACCTTATTTGATTTAACAGTCTTGATCTCCTCTAATCCACTATTAGAAGCTATCCAGGTAACTATATAGTCTCCAGGATATTCATATACATAAGATAATTCATCTGTACCATTTGCAAGCGCCAATCCCTGGCAAGGTTCTGATCGCATCAGATAATTTGTATCTCCCTCTTCAGACACCATGAGTCTAAATACCTTCCCTTCATCGCATGTTCCATAATCGTGATAGTCACCTGATGAGGTAGAATCGCCCGGCCATATGCTGTTAAACCAGCTATCATTTTGTTTTACAAAATACACCATCTGCCCGGTTTTTACAGTATTCACTTCCATTCTGACTAGAACACCATCAACTATACTGTCAACTTCGATCGTAAATTCTGCACTTGGATTTTCTACTGTTTCGCTGCAGGCTATGGATAAAAACATAGTTGCAGATACTATATAAAATATGAAATTTTTCATTGTTCAATTCTGTTTAAATTAATATCCTGGATTTTGAGTAAGATTCGGTGCAAGCGCCAACTCACTGGCCGGTATTGGCAACAATTCGTGTTTACCTTCTTGAAATAATATTTCAGGTTTTTTCTCCTTAAGAATGTGCAACCTATGTGTACGTTTCAGATCGTAAAAACGATCTCCCTCACCTGCTAATTCCAATCTCCTCTCCTGCCAGATATCCTCAAGTAACTGCTTGCCGGAAGAGTTTATTTCAACTTCGGCCAGGGTTGTTCTGCCATCATTAATAGCAGGCCTGAAGGCTCTTTCACGAATCATATTCACCAACCTCCTGGCTTCTTCTTCATTGCCAAGGTAATAAGCTGCCTCTGCAGCAATTAATAAAGTTTCAGCGTACCTGATAAGGTGCATGTTTGATCCGGCACTCCAGTACAAAGTTGCCAATTTTTCGCGACTATATTTTTGCAGATAGTAATTAGCATCATCGGTAGCATGCGGATTGGTGGTTTCAGGCCTGGAGGTTAACTCGTCTACTATAATGTATTGCTCATCTGTATATCGTTCCCATCTTGTCCAAAAAGTAATTTTACCCCGGCTATCTGTTAAATTTACCCATTGCAGGCTATCATAACCTTGATAATATCCATATTGGTTGGCCATATCCTCGGTAATTCCGGAAATTCCAAAGCCAAACTCCAGTTTTCGGTCATGTTTTGGCACTCCATTTGCATCGAAGTAATACCGTGGACTAAGACCATGGATATAACTATCCTTCTCACTGTCAAATGCTTCATCTACAATAATATCTAAAATAAACTCACTGCTGAATTGACCGGCTACCTTCCACATATCTTCATGCAGGGTATTTAGATTATATTCTCCGGATAATTCAACCTCACGACAAAGATCATATGCTTCCTGCCAATTTGGTGATGAACCATCAATTTCTGCCTCTGTAATTAAGGCTTTTGCTAATAAAGTTTGAGCAGCGGCCTTTGTAATGCGTCCATACATTGCGTCGCCATAATCACTTCTTAAAGGAAGTAATTCTTTTGCCTCCCGTAAGTCTTTAAATATTTGTGCATAAACCAGGCTTTCTTCTTGTCTTGATTGGGAATACCACTCATCCTGGCTTAATGAATTGGTATAAAGCACAACAGGACCAAAATTTTTAACCAACAAAAAATAAAAGTATGAACGAATAACCTTCGCTTCAGCTTTATATTGCTCAACTAAAGGCTGCTGTGACACAGGAAAACTGGTGCTATTCATTCCTTCCAGGTATTTATTGATGGTATTCACTCCATTGTAGCAAACTTCCCATACGCCATATGCATGGACATTGTCAGCTAAAATATCGAAATTCGCAAAGCCGGAAGCTTTATAATAATTTTGCTCTTCAACAACACCCCTTGGATTTCCTGCATAATCTGTATCATCCGAACGTATATCCAGATCCCAAATATAGCGAAGAGTAGTCTCACCGGTATTGTAATTAGTAAAAGAATTATAACAGCCTACCAATCCTTCAAAGGCTGTTGCAGAATCAGTGTAATAGGTTTCTAATGCCGGATAAATAGGTTGATCCAGCTCCAAAAAGCTTTCATCACAAGACTGTAGCAACATGGTTGCTGTGAGTGAAAGGATTGTTAATATTTTAATATATCTCATAGTAATAAATTAATTTAAATGATTAAAAAGTTAAATTAAAGCCGGCAATATAGGTTCTGGGCATTGGATAATTTCCATTATCAACCCCCATATCTAATGGATCTGGTTTCCATGAAACTGACTTTCCAATTTCAGGATCAAATCCTTTATAATTGGTTAACAAAAAGACGTTTTGTACTGTAACGTAAATTTTTACATTAGATATTCTGATTTTCGATGTTAAATTATCAGGCAAAATGTAAGACAAAGTAGCTGTTTGCAATCTTAAGTAGGATGCATCCTGCAACCATCTGTCACTTAGCAAGACTAAATTATCGTGTCTTGAATTATCTTGAACAACCGGCAATTCCGCATCAGGATTACCCCATGACCATGAATTAAGAATATCTACATGTTTATTTAAACCATATCGACCCATCATTAGGCGATACGTGTTGTTATAAATTTGATAATCTGCATTTCCCTGGAAAAAAAGGTTTAGTTGTATATTCTTATATTGAGTATTAGCTGATAATCCAAATGTATAATTTGGTATAGGGCTACCTAATACAGTTTGATCATCTCCTGTAATTATTCCATCGCCATTTACATCTACAAACCTAACATCACCAATTTGTGCATTTGATTGATATGGCCCTTCTTTTAACTCCTCAAGAGATCGGAATATTCCATCAGTTTTATATCCCCAAAAATCAGCAATACCACCGCCTTCAATTGTTCGGGAGGCTTCATTTCCTGCGGTAATCCGATTTGAATTGAAAAGATCTGACTGCCCGGCTAAATCAACAACATCTGTTTTAATATGTGACATATTCGCGCTTATATCAAAATTGAAAACACCACGGCTTTTATGAAAACCAACTTCAAGCTCATATCCGTTATTCACAATTTTACCGCCATTGACAGTAGGCGCTCCTGATCCTGTATACAAGGGAACTGAAGTTACAAGTAACATGTCAATATTCTCTTTCTGAAACCAATCGGCAGCAAAGGAAACGCTTCCCTTAAAAAAGGACAAATCCAGACCAAAGTTAGTTGACATGGTTGTTTCCCATGTTAAACCCTTGTTCCCAGGAATTCCTGAACTACCAGGTGAGCCGTACCCTGCCGGATAATTTAGGCCTGCAGTTACACCGGAATAAATTGTTTTGGGGATTCCAAACAAATAATTGGCATTAATGGCAATTGGAGTAGTATACCTGAATGTACCTATTGTACTTTGATTACCTACCTGTCCCCAACCAAATCGGATTTTACCATTATATATCCAATCAACATCCTGCATAAATTCCTCCTGGGTAAATCGCCAACCAGCTGAGAATGCAGGGAAAACCCCTTTGCGATTTTCTGGCCCAAACTTAGACGATGCATCCTGACGAACTGATGCGGTTAATAGGTATCGTTCGTCGAAATTATATGTTGCACGCCCAAGGTAGGAATACATGCGCCAATAATCTGCACCACCATCCAAAGTGATTTCATCAGGGTCACCTGCATCAAAATAACGAAAATTATCCGCGTTTGATAACATGCTATTATTCTTGCCTTCAATAAAATATTGATCCCAGGACTCAACTGTAGAAGCTGCCATTAAACTAAATGAATGCTTACCAAACGTACGATTGTATGTTAAAATATTCTCCATAATCAAATAAGTGGTGTTAATCGTATTTTGCTTTAAAGTTGGAACGAGCTGAGCTTCATTCCGCGGCGAACCTATGACCTCAAATGCAGGCAAAAACTCACGTACTTCTCCAGTGTTATAATCAACTCCAAGGTTAGTTCTAAATTTAAAATCATTTAGAAAAGAAATTTCAGAATAAACACTACCATTCATTTTTTTATTTTGATACCTGTAATTGGCCCGGTCACGCAATCCGGCTCCATTAAAAGTTGCTGTGCGCATGTAGTTCCACTCACCCAAATCATTATAAGCCTCGGTAAGGGGGTCTGATAACAACGCGGCCATAACAGGATTTGCAGTTATACTGCTATAACCAGCACCCGATTCTTGAACTCTGTCCCTGTTGGAATAAGTAACCATAAAACTTTCACCAACTTTTAACCAGTTTCTTACCTGGTGGTCACTATTCAATCGGAAATTTGTACGATTATACCCCGAAGTGTTTACCATACCCGTTTGAGCATTATTGGAAATACTCATCATATAATTCGAATTTTCATCTCCGCCTGAAATAGAGAGCTGAACGTTGGATATAGGGCTATTATCAAATATTTCATCCTGCCAGTCATAATCGGGCAATTGGGCATATGCCTCCGGATCATGTAGATCAGTATCTTCGTCGTTGTCTACTATTAAATTATATTCCCTATACTGTGCTTTATCCAGTACATCAATTTTTCTGGCAAGGGTCTGTATTCCATAATATGCGTTTAAGTTTACTTTCATTTCACCAGCTTTGCCTCGCTTGGTAGTTATCAGTATAACCCCATTTGAACCCCTTGATCCATAGATTGCCTGTGCAGATGCATCCTTGAGGATTTGTATAGATTCAATATCATTAGGATTCAGTGAATTGATACCAAATCCATTATCGGCACCTCCGCCAGCAGAAGACATGGGAATACCATCAACCACGTAAAGTGGTTGCGCTTCTCCAAGTGAAAGATTACCACGAATGGTAACATTTACAGAAGAACCCGGAGAACCTGAGTTAGCCATAACTTTTACACCTGAGGCTTTCCCCTGTAGCAATGATTGGGTGTTTGAGAGCGGTGTCTCTTGAATTGTTTCAGTGCTGACAGTTGAAATTGCTGACGTTAAGTCAGCTTTTTTCTGGGTACCATAGCCAACCACTACTACTTCTGAAAGTTCCTCCATGGATGGAACCATGTTCATGTTAATTACAGACTGGCCATCTACGGCTACCTGTTCAGATAAATAACCAATGGAAGAGAACTCCAAAGTTACATCCGGGCCACTAACATTTATTGTGTAATTTCCGTCCAAATCTGTAACAGCTCCATTAGTGGTTCCTTTTTCAACAATATTTACGCCTATTAGCGGTTGGTCAAATTCATCCGTGATAGTACCTCTAACTGTAAAGCCATCCTGACCATATTGGTTTAACAAAAAATAAAAACCCATAATAATCAGTAAAAGAATTTTTCGCATTTTTAGTTAATTTTAGTTTAACAAATTATTGACAAATATAAAAAATATTACTTTTATGTAATTGTTTTATTTATTCAAAAGCTAATACTAGTAAGTTCAAAAGTCATTCAAAAATATCAATTTTACTTTAATCCGCTTTGTGAAATAACGATAGGGGTAAAACCAGGAATCATTTCTGATAAATCAATTGTGTCAGAAATAAAATCACCTTTGCCGTCTATCAACTCTTGTCTTTTTTCATCCTCACCGCCAGCAAAATAATTATTCCTGTAAACAGCAAAAACTGATGAATCAATGTTGTGTTTACTAATAATAAACCTGTCGCAATCAATGTAGTTATTTTCAAACTGATTTCCTGTAAGCATAATGATGTTGCCGTTTTCATCGTAGGGTTGGAAATCCGGGTATTGTTTTTTCCATACATCTTTGGTGATGTCTATATCTTTATACAAACGATTACCGGTCAGACCGTTTTTCCCGTACCTCTCTGAAAAAATATCTTCCGGTATGGCCATTTTAGGACTTTCTATCCACAAAACTTGCGAACCATCAATAAAAACATTGTTGCGGATAATGTTATCATTGCCACCATTAATTAATATATCACCAAAATCAAACTTTGATGCTTTATAAAAAACGTTATTTTCAATTACTGTGGCACAGGCCATATCGTCCAGATGAATTGCACAGTTTTTAAAGCCTTCAACGCCTATCTCAGTAAATAAATTGTTTCGAATAACATTTCCCCTCTCAGAAGGATTTCTGCCAATGTATATACTGCCATTATCGTGCACATCCATAACCATTTTGTGCAAATGATTATCCTGGATCAAATGCTCATTGCCAAAAATTGCAATTCCCTGGTGGGGTGCATCATGGAGGTAACAATTTTCAATTGAATTACCTACGCCATACAGGGTGATTCCGGCGCAATATGTTTTGTTCCACCTGTTAAAATTATATATTTCACAATTTTCAACAAAATTGTTTCCTGGTATTAAATCAGATCGTTTACCGCCAGAAAGAATGACCGCGCCTGTTCCGGTATTATAGATCTTACTATTGATAATACCGCAGTTTGTACCGGCATGATTAAAAAAACCAGTATTTTCATATACGTGGGCTTTTAAATTTCCAATGGTTCTGGAGGTAAGTTCCCCGGTAAATTCATGAATAGGATAATCAATCCCTGAAACCCCTTTGCCAAACATTGCAGCAACTGTACCCAGGTTTTTAAACGTGCAACGATCAAAAAGAATGCTATCTGAATTTTCAAAATAGACACCCATTCCCCGGCCATGGCCTATTTTAATCCCAGTAAAAGTAATGTTTTTGCTGTTCTCAATGGCAATCAACGGATCTTCAGTATTAGAAAGTATAATCTCTGATTTTGTAAAGTCTTTAGGAGGATAGAGATATAAGATTCCTTTATCTCGGTCAATATAATACTCACCAGGCTGATCAATCTCTTCAAGCAGATTATAGGCCTGATATCCTACAATTCGTCCTCCCCATTCATCTGTGGTATCGGTAGCCATCATTCCAAACATGTGCGCGTGATTGAGATGAATGGCATTATTCACTGTGTCAATGTCTCTAATCCCTAAATTATCATCAGCAAATCCAGCTCTAAAGTATCCCCATATCCATATATCTTTTGCACTTGTCCATAAATCAGGGCGGTCAGAATCATATCCTATAATGCCCGGTTCAAAGGAAAAATCACGGTCAATTGCCCTTGAACAATCTTTAATAACTTCAGAAACAGACATCTTCCCCTGATTTGGGAACCTTGCGATTGTCATAGGTTCCCCATTTACAAATAGCTCCATGGGTGCCGGTAGAATTGCAGTTGAGAAGCCATGTTGACGCAAAACCCCATAATCATCAATGCCCAGGGCTTTCAAATCAGCTTTTAAAATATTTCCCCTTATATTTTGATCAATAATCCGCTTAATTATGCTACTATCCGTGAGCGGTTGAAATGCATCTGTTTCTATTTTTAAGCCTCCTGAAAGCATCACTTCTTCATCATTATATGCAGAAATTGAGATACGTGCATTTTGTTGATTTTCAATTTCAATGGTACTGTCAACAGCGTATATTCCTTCACGTAAAAAGATATTTACTGACTCACCCGTACCTATATCCAGTGAATTTATGTGTAATATCGCCTTTTCTATACTTTTATAAGGAGAGTTTTCGGTTCCATCATTAGAATCAAGCCCTACAGGAGAGACATAAATATTTAATGATCTTTCTTGACAGGATAATAAGATGAAAAAACCTGCAGTTAATATCATTGCAAATATCTGTCTGAGATGAACTGTTTGTTTGTACATTAGATTATTTGTTATTAATTTGTGAATTATAAAAATATGATCAAATTTAAATGAACTATATCATAAACGCTAAAACTATTTCGTTAATAATATCTTTGAATTGAACCATTAGTTCAATTGGTAAAATTATAATTTTTTACCATAAATATAAGCGATTTGATTAGACCATGTCTATTTTTTCTGATAAAATAATCTCAATTCATGATACAATTGTTTCATGTCACTGATATTTGCAAAAACAATTGATCTTTTTAGATATTAAATTATATATTTAACAATTCATTTTTGTTGATAAAATAAATATCACCCATTCATTATTAAATTCACTATCTGTTAATACAATCTGTCAATAATATTTATAATTTATAAACGTAAAACATGAGAAATTTCATATTTATCTTACTAACTTTATTTGCATTTATTAGCTGCAAGAAAGAAAAAACAACAGAAAAAGAGAAAACAATTATTCCAAAACAAAATTATGCTGCATTGCAAGAAAGCTTTTGCCAGGGATGGAACACCTGGAATTATCGTAGCGTGACTTCCCATGTATTAATGCCAGAGGCTTTCGCGATTAATCTTGGAATGAAGGACTACCTTAACAAAGACGTACTAAAAGAAACTATGTTAGGCTTTGACCGTGAAGATATTGTTATGGGCCCGCATGCGTATGATGGTTCATACACGCAGCTTATTGTTAATAACTGGTCTGATATGGGCTACAGAAAAGGCATCAGCTTTGAAGTTGAAACTGCCCATTTGGGTGATGAATTAGTGGTACTTGTAAAACCTGTAAATGAAATAGACAGATTAAAGAAACCTTTATTATTAATACAATCCGGTTTTTTATGGAACAGGCCCGGAACCATCGAAAAAAAGGATAGCGTGCTTTATGCTAGCAGCCAGGATAAAAACATAACAGTTTATACTACCGGAAATGAAGTTGAAGAATATTATGTTGGTGGAACCACCTCGCCATATTTAGCAGTTACATTCGATGGACCAGTTGGCGTTTCAACAGGTAAAGCCATGAGCATTAAAGAAATTGAATCCGCCATAGCTTTACAAAAAACAAAGTGGGAGCAAGAAAAAGCCAGTTATAAGGAAAATAGCGAAATTTTTGATGCCATTCAAACCGTAATGGCCTGGAACGTTGTTTACGAACCCCAATTTGACCGGGTGATCTCTCCAGTTAGTCGCCGATGGAGCTATTGGAACCGGGGATATGTGCAATATAACTGGGACACCTATTTTGCCGGACTGCAAGCTGCAGCAACAGGCAGCAAAGAAGTGGCATATTTTAACCTGGTTGAAATGACCAGGGCAAAAGCCAAAGCCGGCACCCAATTCGTACCCAATGTTGAACAGGCTAATGGATTTATTAGTCGGGACAGGTCTCAGCCACAAGTAGGTTCATACTGTTTGTATGAAACCTACAAGATTTTTGAAGAAAAGTGGATACTGGAACTGCTTTACGACGATATGCTTGATTGGAATAACTGGCGTTATGGAGAACGTCAACACAAAGGTTTAATATCTTTAGGATCTACCCCTTACGAGCCAGTAGTTGGCTCCGCAGGAGAAACAACCGATAATGAAACCATAAACGGATGGTTTGGAGCATCAATGGAATCAGGATGGGATGGTGCTGCCCAATATATTGATGCTCCTTTTGATAAAGAAAAGCACATTCTGAAAGAGTGGGACGTTGCACAAAACGGATTATATGTACTGGATTGCGAGAATTTAGCAAATATTGCAGATGAATTGGGTAAAACTGAAGATGCGGAAATGCTAAGAAGCAGAGCTGATACTATTCGTCAGAATATGAGTAAACTATGGAATGAAGATAAAGGTTTTTTCTTTAACCGGAACTGGGAAACAGGTGAATTTATTGATGATGTGAATATTAGTGGGTTTTATCCCTTAATTGCCCAATCAGCAACAGATGAACAAGCCACTCAAATTATTCAGGAATATTTTTACAATGAAGACCATTTTTGGGCTCCTTATATTATGCCATCACTTTCAATAAGCCATCCGAAATTTGCTGCCCAAAAATATTGGGATGGAAGAATATGGCCACCTGTTAATTACCTTGTTTACCTTGGATTAAAAAATTATGAGCATTTACCAGAAGTTAAAAAAGCCAAGGATGATCTAGTTAGAAAGTCACGTGAATTGCTAATGGTAGATTGGAAAGCCCGACGTTACGTTCGTGAAAATTACAACCCGTTAACCGGAGTTGGAGATGAATCAAAAGCCTCGGCTAAGTTTTACCATTGGGGTGGTTTGATTGGACTGATGTCATTAATGGAAAACAAATAAGAAACAAAATATAAAATCCATGAACCTATTTCTTTTATCCTATACTGCATTTTTATCTTCTGCCTGGTTCAACCCTTCTAAAAGCGAACCTGATAAAAGCAGTCCCAATATAATATATATTTTTTGTGATGACGTTGGTTATGGTGATATAGGGTGCTATGGATCAACCATTCATAAAACTCCAAATGTTGATAAGTTGGCTAAGCAAGGCTTACGTTTTACTGATTTTTATGCCGGAAGCTCAGTTTGTACTCCCTCAAGAGCATCCTTACTAACTGGTTGTTACCCACAACGGATAGATATGCATGTAAACGAAAAACCAGAGCCTGAATTCAGGGCAGTTTTGGGACCAATGTCACCAAAAGGTTTAAACCCTGACGAGTTTACCATGGCGGAAATGTTAAAGGATCAGGGTTACGCAACAGCATGCATTGGCAAGTGGCATTTGGGCGATCAGGAAACATTTTTCCCATTAAATCATGGTTTCGATTATTTTTATGGCATACTAACAAGCCATAATCAAGGTACTGATGATTGTCCTCTCGTGGTTTATGAACAAAAAAAAGTAATTCAAGACCCCGTGAACATTCCATTGTTAACTAAAAATATTACTGAAAAAACTATTGCTTTTATTAATCAAAAGAAAGATGAGCCATTTTTTGTTTATCTTCCACATCCAATGCCACATTTTCCTGTTGATGCCAGTTCTAAATTTAAAGGGAAATCACAGGATGGTATTTATGGCGATGCCGTACAAGAAATTGACTGGTCAGTAGGGCAAATTGTGAAAACACTGAAAGAAAATGATTTGGATGAAAATACCATTATTATTTTTTCATCTGATAACGGAGGAGAAGGACGCTGGGGCAAAAATAAAGGCGGCTTGAACTGGCCCTTAAGTGGTCATAAAGGTACTGTTTGGGAAGGCGGTTTTCGTGTTCCATTTATTGCGAAATGGCCGTCAATGATCCCAGGTGGTAAAACATCAGATGCTTTAATAACAGCCATGGATTTACTGCCCACCATTGCTCAAATAACCGGTGCAGTTCTACCAGAAGATATCATAATCGATGGCAGGGATATATCAGATGTTTTATTTGACCCTGATCATGCCCCCGAACCCAATGAAGTGTTTTTTTATTATGACAGAGATCAGCTGCAAGCTGTTCGCTGGAAAAACTGGAAACTACATCTTGAAATGCCCAAGGGGAGGTTTAATGCCGCATGGGAGGGTAACCTGACCCCTTTTGATGGGCCACGTTTATATAACCTTAATACGGATATTACAGAAACATATAACCTTGCGGAACAATATCCCGATGTTGTTAAAAAGATAAATTACCTTGCTGATTCCATTCGAGTTGAACTTGGAGACCATCAAGCACCTGGTAAAGCTATACGGAGAGCCGGTTGGGTTGAACATCCGAATTGTTTTTCAACAGGCAAATAGAATTAGGTATGTTCTTTTCTAAAAATAAGAGGTGAAAATTTGGTGTGTTTTTTTAAAAACGCGTGAAAAATAAGTGTAGCTTTCAAACCCGGTCAATCGGGCAATTTCATCAATTGACTCTTCAGATGAAATCAGCAGTTCTTTAGCTTTTTCAACTTTTTTTATTTGGATAAACTCCAATGGTCTGACTCCCAAATTATCCAGGAATAGCCTGGAAAAATAGTCGGTATTTAAACATGCCTCATCTGCCAGTTCTTTTACCGTAAGACGTTTAGACCAATTTTTATTTATGTAAGATACAATTCGCCTGATTTTATGCGTGGAGGATTTCTTTGCATTAGCATCTGTCCTTTCATGCATAATAAATCGCGATAAAAGTTGAATCATAATTCCTGAAGATTCCAAATATTGTTCAGGCTTAGATATATCCATTGACTGCATTGGTTTAAATAAGTCAAAAGTGTTGTCGTAGTACTTTGGATGTTTTTTGAATAGTTTTTTATCGGGATTTAATTCTACCAGCTTATTAAATAATGTATAATCTGTATCCTCTGAAATAACCACGAATGCACGAATAGCACTTCGTGCTTTATTTTTTTTATTGTTCTACTACCATTTGTGTGGAAAGATTAAGAAATTTAGTCCCCATTCCATTTATTATCAGTAATTTATA
>Ga0207419_1002351_pt1 | contig 12571 bp, 6 predicted proteins | sample ElkSloMetagenome_4_FD_184723 | JGI IMG/M metagenome (GOLD analysis project Ga0207419, IMG submission 184723) | Hot spring microbial communities from Elkhorn Slough, Monterey Bay, USA - MD2A (version 2) | ecosystem: Environmental > Aquatic > Marine > Intertidal zone > Estuary: Microbial mat ... | reverse complement strand
GTCGCGTTTTCTGCTAGAAACCGATGAGACCTACACGCTGATCCCCTGGCAGGACTGCATCGTGCAGACCGTCAGCAATCTGCAACAGGAAAGTGCCAGCCAGATCTTCCTGGATATCCTGGGTCAGCTTCTTGCCGGTGGACAAGCAGTGATTGATGATGACATGAAGAACCCGCGTGAGTATCCAGCGGGTGTGACGCTGATCGGCTACAAGGATGATACCTTCATCTACCTGCTGCCAGAGATCGCGCACAAGGCCGTCAACGGCGTGCAGCCGATTAACTTCGGCACCAATGCGATTGGCAACATGCTGAAGGAGGATGGCTTCTTGCTGCCCGGACCCACCAATCTCAGCACGCAGAAGCGGGTGCGTGGTGGCCGTGTGCGTTTTTGGAAACTGCGGGCCGAATCCTTACTTGAGACGGCTGAGCCACCTGAGACGCCCACCACCTGAGTGTAAAATAGCACCGCAAAGTGCCGTATTTGTACTTGAGACGGTTGTGCCACTTGAGACGCTCTATGATATAGGGCGTCTTTTTCTTGCGTAGATACACGCTTGGCTCATCTAATAGATTATTACTACAGCCCTCTGACAACATAACCACAATAAATTCGCTAGAATAAACAAAAGATTAATCTATATCATCGGGGTATGATCATATTATGGATAATTACACAATAAAGCTGTTTAGCATCGTTACAGTGCTTTTTGCATTTGGTACATTGCTTCCCCGCACTGCTGGTGCCTATCAGATGAACGTTGTGGTCGGAGATGGCTCATCTGCTAGCTGCACCGAAAGCGCTCTGGATACAGCAGTTGCGTCTATCAATGCGGCGGCTGGCGGCAACCTGTCATTCAGTTGTGGCAGTAGCATGGTTACCATTCCCGTGACGACGACCAAAGTCTTCGAGCACGATGTGACGATTGACGGCGGAGGACGCATCACTTTAGATGGTGGCGGCAATACACGTGTTTTGTTCAATGATAAGCGTAAGACGATGACAGTTCGCAATTTGCGCATTATCAATGGATATGCACCAGACCAGGGTGGAGCGATCAGTAACAGTTGGCGGGGGAACTTGAATGTGTATAACAGCATATTCGAGAACAATGTCGCTAATGGCAATGGCGGTCATGGAGGTGGGGCGATATTTAACCATGAAGCGACCTTGATCATCGCAGACAGCGAATTTACCAATAATACTTCACACAGTGCAGGCACAGCCGATGGCGGTGGTGGAGCGGTTTATGGTTTGCTGTCCAATGTCATCATAACGAATTCTCGTTTTGTTGGTAATCGTGCAACTGCATCTGCGGGCGGCGCTTTTTACAGTGACGGCACCCTGAATCAGAATGGATATATTGGGTTGTTCAACAATCAATGGATAGATAATGAAGGTTCCAGAGAAGGTGGGGCAGTTTTTACCTTTTTATATCCTGATCGCGTCGGTAGCTATGTAGAAATTCGCGACAATCTCTTTAAAGACAATGTGGTTTTGCTTGCAATGAACCGGAACAATTCGCTGTTCTCCGGCGGTGGCGGACTTCGCCACGGGAATGGTCCCTTGATCTTATCCAACAGCGCTTTCATCAACAATATGGCTTATCGTCAGGGTGGGGGCATCTGGATCGGTGAAAACTCGGCAGCAACGCTCACAAACCTGACGTTGAGCGGCAACCAGGCCAATGACCCTAACGAGGATAATCAAGGGCTGGGTGGTGGCATAATGACAGGGAATGGCGCAGTAAATATCTCGCATACCACCATTGTGAACAACTATGCCGGGTTCATGGGTGGAGGGATGTTCGGTGGTGGTGCGGGTGTGCAGTTGAGAAACTCAATTGTAGCCAAAAACACCGTCGGTAATCCGTGGGATATCAACATCAATTGTGCCGAAACCTATACCGACGGTGGCAGTAACATTCAAGATTCACAACGCAAACCTCATGACACCAATGATCATGACTGCACACCGCATATGATTATTGCCGATCCGCTGATTATGGATTTACGCTCGAATGATCCGTTACCCAATCATCCCCTACAAGCCAGTAGCCCGGCACTTGATGGAGCCTATCAATGTGGTGCGTCGGATGATCAAATCGGCACCCTCAGGCCACAGGGCGGCATCTGTGATATTGGTGCGATTGAAATGCCAGTCGAGCCGGTTCCACCGCGCCTGTATCCATTATCAGGTGCTGTGATTAATGCTAGCACCTACCAGGGGCCGAACTTCCAGTTCAGCCACGTTGAGGGTACCGAATGGTACCGGGTATGGGTAGGCAAAACAGATGGCACACGCTACTTTGATCAAGCCATGTATCAATGGTTCAACGCATCAGTAATTTGTTCTGGTGGGGTTTGCACCATCCCGAATGACTTGTGGCTGACAAATGGTAACTACGCCTGGTGGATAACGCGCTACTCTCAGGCTGACCCAAACTTTGGGCAGAAGTGGCATCCTAGCACATTGAGCGTGGACTTTGAGCCACCCGCACAGACGGTTACCCTGACCAGTCCAGTGGCTGGCGTGACTTTAGCTACAGCACCGAATACGATTTCTTGGGCGCGGGATACCAACGTACATTGGTATCGGGTGTGGTTCGGGCCAGCAGATTACAGCCGGGGTGCACTATTCTACCAATGGGTAGATGCCACCGATAGCCAATACTGCAATAACACAACCTGCACAATTGCCGTGAACGCGGCACAAATCAGTGACGGCGAGTATCATGTTTACTTCCAGGTGTGGGGGCCGAATGGCTTCTACAAGTGGGGTGGTGTTAACGGCGGCCAGCCGAGTGTGTTTACGGTAGGTAGTGGGTAACTAGAGAATCGTAGTTCAAAATATCATTTTAAGCGGTGAGAGACGCTCTATCCCATGGGGCGTCTTTTGCTTGCGGAAATACTGATTCTGTCTTAAGTGTCTCAGGGGCACAGGCTGAGACACCTCCATCTACGCGATTTTCAAAAAATTGTACCCCCCAAAAAAGGTACGGCAATTCCACAAATCCAGGCTGAGACGGTTGAGCCACTTGAGCCATTTATGCCCCGGTCTGTTACCCGACAACTGCAAAGGAGTTCTTACATCATATGGATAAAGTCGAGCACTAATGACATCAGTACTATTGCCAATATCCACTTCCGTTTTGTATAAAAGCGTAAAGATAGCAAAAATGCCGTCATAAACATGCTTTACTACTTCGAAGCCTATGATTCGATCAATCTGTCGCAGTAGAACTCAGAATTTGTCTATGAATCTCAATGAACTCAAATAGGATGAGCTGGATGACTAAAATCGATCCATCCGTCGAACGTACATGGCTTGAGCAAGGTGCAATAATACAGTATGTAGCAGAGTCAGTTTCTCCTTCAACAATTATGGCTTGGTCAGCGGATGTATTAAAGATGCTAGTAAAACAAGAGGATAAGCATGTAGTGCGCCTTTTGTACAATGTTTCTGCTCCTAGAGCTAGCCTAGCATACTTGGTATTGACGAATCGTGACATTCTGCACCCTGGTATAACGCTCACGGGGAAGATGCATGTAGAACGCGTCTTGAAGCAAAATCCTCAACTACACATTTATTTTGCGTTGGTTCTTTCTCAGTCTGCTTCGGGAAAGCTTGCACAACAATACGACCAGAGCAAATCAACATCACTGAATCAAGTTACAGGCCAAATTTTTTTTGATGAAACTGCTGCTATAAATTGGTTAGAGGGAAAAGGGTATGAGCAATCTACTATGACCCGTCCTTTAGATCAATCTAAATTATTAAATCTGGGAAGCTTATTAGAAAATGAAGAGAGGGATGTCGAATTTGGTGATCGGGACTCAATTGCTTTCATGATTGATGGTGATGTGAGAAAAATCAACTTTCGTGCATCGCGATCTATCATCATAGGTCGCGATGTGATTATGGAAAACAATACATCTGTCGATTTAGACTTAAACCGATATAAGACTGCCAGTAGCATATCGCGGCAACATGCACGAATCAAGTTAAGTGATGGTAAGCTTTATATTGTCGATTTGAATAGCACAAATGGCACACGGGTTGACGGCAAACTAATTACACCCGGAGTCCCTCACATCATCCGCAAGTTTGATATGATCCAAATTGGTCAACTGTCACTGTCGATTATTTTCTGATAGACCCTGTATTCGCTGGTGTTTTCCAAGGCCAGCCTCATAGTCTAAGGAGTTAATTGCCATATTGTAATTGTCTCAAGACTCACTGCCACCTGGCTGAACGCTGTATCTCTCAGCGTACCACTTGTCCACAATGGGATCATATCTGCGTAGTGTTCATTTCGATAGTCGCCATGCTGACCGGTAGAATTTATGGATTGAGATTGATCAAAATCGGATAGATCAACGATCATACGCATACTGGGTAGGCTAGTTGCATCAAAGGTTCCAGTAAGTGGATTAAAGTTAGATACATTGAGTGTAGCCAGCGTGCCAGGTGCTTCCACTATTGGAACTAATTGCGTTATCTTTTCTTCACCGAGGTCAATATAGTCAAGCAAATCAGGTTCAAATTGCAGTTCATGGAGGGCACCCCAACGCCAGGATTCATACTCTTCACCAAACTCAGAAGCCAAAAAGTCATATGCATCCACAAACGCTTTGGTAAGCACATCATCGCGATTAGTGAGTTCTAAATCGCTGTTACGCCATAGTGGATGAATAGGTATATCAATGATTGTTGAAAGCAGATAAATACTGTGCGATGCTTCGTAAAGTGGTAATTCATCCAGACCATAGATTAACACATTAGACAGAAACACATTAAACAAAGCTGCATGTGAGCTGTCTACACCATTTTGCTGATCCCAGGTGTTCATCCAATCACGGAGACGCAGTAAATTTTCGTCCGGCAGAGTTAAGTCATTTAATGCGGGCATCAAGAATTCAGCAGCGGGATGCTGAGTATCCGCAAGAATATTAGTGAAGGATTTTATTGTGTGTTCGGCAGTATTTTGTATCAATGTCTCCAGACGATCCGCACGGAAACCATAATCGTAGAAGTAAGCGATTGTGTGGGGAAATGCATCAGCATCAACCATCGCATTGTTTGCCGAAAGAATGTATCCTTGTGCTGGATTAAACAAACGTGGTAACTCCGCTGGGTCAACGTAACCTTGCCAATCGTAGAGGTTTGTATTCCCATCTACGGGTAATTTACCATCATGTTCATCCGCTCGGACGGGCACTCGCCCACTCAGCAAATAACCGATGTTGCCATCAGTATCAGCATACAATACGTTTAACCCAGGTGCATCGAATAGCTCAAATGCCGCTTGGAAAGTTGCCCAGTCAGTTGCTTGGTTAGCAGCAAATATAGCGTCAACGGCTCGGTTACCATCGGCAACCGTCCAACGGAGCGCATACGCATGAGGAAGTACTATACCGTCAAATATATCGATGACAGGCCCAAACCGCGTATTTTTAATCGTAATCTCTACGGGGTCTGATCCAGCAACTTGCAGTGTGACCGTCTCTATATCCATATCAAGATAGTCATCATTAAATAGATACTGGTTAGGTTGCTCTGGATTGAGATCAAGTTGGTAGAGGTCAATCATATCCGTCTGGGCATTCGTAAATCCCCAGGCAACATGCTGATTATGCCCAATAATCACACCGGGGCTACCGGGAATACTAAACCCGCTGACATCGTAAGGGCACTCAGAGGTGATCTCTACACAGTGAAGGCCAATCTGATACCAGTATGATGGCATACGAATACTCATATGGGTGTCATTTGCGAGCAGAGGCATCCCGGTTTCACTACGCTCACCGCTAACGACCCACGCATTTGATCCAGTAATCTCAGTATGATATGCAAGATCTAAGCCTGCAATTGCTGCATATGCCTCATCGGTCATACTGCTGGTTTGCTCATCAGCAGGTTGGGTTCCACCCGGTTCCATCGTCACCGGATATATACCATATGGGTACGGTGGTAAGATAACATTCACAAACAACTCACCGACATCTTCCGCGATCAGACCACTTACGACTTCTGCCAACAAACTGTTCTCGTTGAATGACAAGGCCTGTAAGGATTGCAATACAAGTGAATCCCTACGTTGCCACGGCCTGACTGTATCATGGTCGTAGCCGATCAGTCCGTATTCAGGTGCAAGTTCATCCAGAGATCTTTCGGTAATCCATGCGTTGATGCCCTGTACGTAGGCGTCTAGCTTTCGGGCTGTTGGTCCTGCTACTTGGGAAGCATCACGTTCGGCGTAGCGTGGGATTTGCAGCGTGTGTATTAGGGTATCATCAGCTACTGCTTCAGTGCCAACCAATTCGGAAAGCCGCCCCATACCCGTATGACGTGACCATTCCATCTGCCACCATCGTGCTGAGGCATGTATGTAACCCTGTGCAAAGAACAGATCTTCGGCGGTATGAGCGTAGATATGTGGGACATCAAATGCATCGAAATGAATGGTAACAGTATCGGTTAGTTCGGGTAGATTGACTGTTGCTGTTTGGTTTTGGGAAACTGTGTGTGCTGGAATGGAAATTACAAACAACATGATCAACATAACAACTGCTAAGTATGTTCTGTAGAAATTTGTCAAGAATACACCTCTAAGTCAGCACACCTTTGTAAAACTGAACGCACCATTTGCATTATATCCATGTGTTAAGTTAATGAAAAGTACCATGATTAATAGCCCTAAAGTATGCTGCGATTTTACCTGTACCATGTTACAATTCATCAAATTAATTTTGAGCATACTGTCAACTCAACGATATATGACGAGGACAAACGCTTGATGGCGGATTCAGAACCAATAGAGATCAAAAATGTCATGAAAGGGCTGGACCTATATTGGTACAGCGATGGCCGTATCGTGAAATATGTGATCTCCGCTGTAAATGCAACATTACTGGATACTTGGAGTCAGGCTGTCATCGATGTTCTCAAGGAATGGCCTGATAGCCAGCCTTACCTGGCCCTGCACGATTTATCTGACCGAGGTGTGAGTATGTCCTATGCAGCACAGGTGAAATTTAATATGCTCAATCTTGCAATTCGCCCGGATGCTATTGAGAGAGTGCAGCAAATCTTAGACGAGAAGCAAGAATTTAATGCGAGAGTGGCACTGCTTTTCAATAGCTATCATTCAGGCTATGTTGGTCAGTTCATGGCGCGGCAGGGCCGCAATCCACTGCCAAGCGTTCACTACGATATGTTCTATGAGGAAGCGGGGGCATTTCAATGGTTATCTGAAGGCCTACGTGAGTCGAACGAAGAAAATGGTGGCTAATGACATTAATTGGTAGAGAGATAAAGGGATACCGAATTAAGCAATTAATCGGAGAAGGCGGTTTCGGTGCCGTTTATCTTGCCGAGCAACCCATCGTTGGGCGTACAGTCGCTATCAAGGTCATCTGGCCGGAACTTGCCAATAATATTGACTTTGTTCGCCGTTTTGAGACTGAGGCCAAAATTATCGCTTCACTCGAACATCCTCGCATTGTTCCACTGTATGATTTTTGGCGTGATGTGGATGGCGCATACATGGTGATGCGTTTGCTTCGACATGGAAATTTGCGCTCCAAGATGGACAAGCGTTGGGAACCTGAACACGTTGTCCGCCTTTTGAACCAACTTGCAAGTGCCTTAATGCTCGCACATCGCTATGGTGTAGTTCACCGGGACATTAAGCCTGAGAATATTCTACTTGATGAGGACAATAACGCCTATCTATCTGACTTTGGCATTGCTCAAATGTTTGGGAAGAAAGAGCAGGACGCTGAAATAATCGGTGGTGTCGGTTCTATTATGTATGCCGCACCTGAACAGATTGAAGATAGTGGCAGTTCACCACAGACTGATCAATACAGTATGGCAATTCTCGTATATGAATTGCTGACGGGTGAACATCCTTTTAAAGATCTCTTACCTCTACCACATAGCAAAATATATGAGCAACGCTTGACCAAAGTGTTACCCAAGATCACCCTTGTACGGCCAGATTTGCCGCCAGGGTTAAATGCTATCTTGGAACGTGCTACATCCCTTAGAGAGCGTGATCGCTACGAAGATATCATGACTTTCGCCAGAACATTTCGTGATGTGTATACGTTTAAAGCTTCTCAGCGTGCGGAGTCAAGCCTTCTCAATGATGATACGCTGTTCCGAACGCCCGACGGTACCATCCGAACCTCTGATGGCTCTCCCTACATAGACCATATCTTAGATGTTGTGCCAGAGGAAATTCAAAATCCTTACCGAGGATTACGGGCCTTCCAGGAAAGTGACTCGATCTATTTTTTTGGTAGAGAGCAACTCACGCAACATATCATCACACGTTTAGCCGAAACTGATCCGGCAGGCATAGTACACTTTTTGGCTGTTGTAGGCCCAAGCGGCAGCGGGAAATCAAGCCTTGTGAAGGCCGGTATTATTCCATCCTTACGTGATGATGCCATACCCGGTTCAAAAGACTGGTTTGTTATAAGCATGACACCGGGTACACATCCATTGGATGAGCTTGAGGTCGCGCTTTTACAACTTGCTACAGATGCGGATCTGAATATTGATGAGCAGTTACATCGTGATACGCGCGGATTAGCCCGTGTGGTAAAGCTGCTCTTATCGAATACAGATGGCGATCTTGTCTTATATATTGATCAATTTGAAGAACTATTCACGCTGGTTGAAGACAAGAGACAGACGGAATTTTTTCTGGATAGTCTTTATCATGCAATCATGGCTCCGCATGGTAACCTACGCGTAATTGTGACGTTGCGTGCCGACTTTTATGACCGCCCCTTGCTCTACGAGAAATTTAGCCAGTTGATGAGAGAGCGTACTGAGGTAGTGGTACCGATGACCTCAGAAGAATTAGACCGAGCTATCGTAACACCAGCACAGTTAGTTGGAGTCAACTTTGAACAAGGGCTTGCGCCAACTATTGTTTCTGAAGTTAGTGGACAACTCGGCGCGCTACCCTTATTGCAGTATGGACTAACAGAAATATTCGATGAACGTACAGACAACGTCATCACGCTGGAAAAGTACCGCAGTATTGGTGGCATATTGGGCGCACTCGCCCGACGTGCAGAAGCTATTTACGAAGAGCTAACTCCAGATCAACAAGAGGCCGCACGACAGTTATTTGTACGACTGGTTAACCTTGGTGAAGGTACAGAAGACACAAGGCGTCGTGTACTACTGCAAGAGATTCAGTCAGCCGCTTCGGATGTATCAACTATGCAAGCCGTCATCGAAAAGTTCAGCAAATCGCGCTTGCTCACGTTTGACCATGATCCAGCAACACGCAGTCCGACCATAGAAGTTGCACATGAAGCAATCATTCGTGAGTGGACACGTTATCGCGGTTGGTTGGATGAAAGCCGCGAGGACATACGCCTACAACGAAATCTAGGTACGCTTGCAAACGAATGGAACAAGGCCAGTCAAGATGAGAGTTATCTGCTGCGGGGTATACGCTTAGAACAATACCAACAATGGCACGGCGATGCGAAAATTGCCCTTACCGATGTAGAACAGGCCTATCTTGATGCCAGCATCCAGGCACGTAGCTCACGCCAGGCCTCAGAAATGGCACAAGAACGTCGTCAAGTTGCTCTTGAGCGACGCGCTAGAATGCGCCTGCGTTTTCTGCTCGTGGTAATGACACTCGCTGTTATTGTGACGTTTGCATTATTTCTCCGTGTTCAAAATGAAAATCAGCAGGTCATTGATGCTCGTGCGACTAGCGATGCAAATGCTTCAATTTCAAATACGCTGGCAATTGTCGCTAATGCACGCGCTGCCCTGGCTCAGGATAATATTGATAATGCGCTAGCACTTGCAGTTGTCGCAAATACACAACCTGACATTCCAGTGGAGGCACAGAGTTTATTGGCTGAAGTTGGTCTGGGACCTGGAGTGCGCTGGTTAGAAGACCGCCATGACAGTCGTATTAGTCGCATCATAGTTACAGATGATGGTGAGACATTTTTCACAGCAGATGCGGATGGCATCATTTTGCGGTGGGATCTAGCATCGGCTTCACCGATTCAACAATATGAAGGCCATCGTGCTGATATTCGTGATATTGATTTGAACGCAGATGGCTCCATATTAGCATCTGGTGCTGAAAATGGAGAAGTGGTTATTTGGGATACCCAGTCTGGTGAAATTATTCATCAAGTCAGTGTCAGTGAACAAATAGTGAGATCTCTTATATTCTCAAATGATGGTCGATACCTGGTGGTTGGTGGTGGCAATGGTCAAGAAGACGGTGAGCTTGCCATTATCGATGTAGATAGCGCTGAGGTTATTGATCGATTCAATAGCCCTGTTGGTGATATCTTTACAATTGCAGCCTATAATGATGGACTTTCATACTTAATCGGTGGTTCGGACAGCAGAATTGCCTTGTGGAATATGGCTGATGATACAGTGACAACAACTTTTTCAGGTCACACTGGTATTGTTCGCCGCGTAGTATTTAATCAAGACTATTCGCTGATGCTTTCTGGTGCTGAGGACAACCGGGTTATCTTATGGGATGCTGAAACAGGAGAGAGTATTCAGAGCTTCCAGGGCCATTCGCGCACAGTACATGATGTTGATTTCGGACCACGTGATCTGATCATCATGTCTACATCTGCAGACTCTACGATTAATGTATGGAATACCCGTACTGGGGAGGTTATCGAACGTTTCCGGGCATCGGATAACTATGCCTTTGGTAGCATATTCATACCTGATCAGATGGCGCTACTAAGTGCTTATATTGATGGGACAGTACGCCGTTGGGATCTGACCAGTGTCGAACAAGTATGGGGGCGTTTCATCACTCAGGATCGTGGTTTAGTCCGCATCAAATTATTCCCTGAAAATGGACGTGTTTTCACGAGTCTTGGGCCAACTAATCTGGACTCTATCATTAACACACGCCCTGAGTTAGTCGAGTTAGATCCGTCTTCTGGTGAGGTCTTAGGCACGTTTTCTGGTCATGGCCTTGCAATTTCTGATGTTGCTCTGCTGAATGATGATACCCTTCTGACGAGTTCTTTTGATGGTACTATCATCCGCTGGGATTTACAGTCCGGTGAGCAAATTCAGCAGACTACATTGAACTCAGGTTTTTTGATGTCACTGGCACTGCCTTCAGACCAAAGGACCGTTGCTGTAGCTTCGTTCGGTGAACTTGTTCATATATTGGATATGTCCAGTGGAGAAACAATTCGTACACTTGTAGGACATGAAAGACCTGTAATTGATATTGCCTATCATCCAAATGATCTCTGGTTAGCATCAGGTGATGACCGTGGTGAAATTCGCTTGTGGGATGTCGAAACCGGGCAGACGATGCGAATATATGAGGGCCATACCGGGATTGTTTTTGGGATTGTTTTCAGCCCTGATGGTGAACAGATGTTAACCGGATCACTTGATGGGCAGGTTATCCTCTGGGATGTCGAAACCGGACAGGTAATCCGCACATTCACAGGCAACTCAGCCGGTGTGACTGATATTGCTCTGCATCCATCCGGTGAGTTTGTGATGTCAGGTGCTGAAGATGGTCGATTGTTGATGTGGTTCGTAGAAACTGGTGAAATCGTTCGCACATTTACTGGTCATGTGGATGCCGTGACGGGTGTTACATTTGGGCAAGACGGGCAACACGCTTTCTCTGTAGGCCTTGATGGAGGTGTATTCCAGTGGAATGTTCTCGGCGCAATAGAAGGTTCAGTATTATTGGATACTATCCAGAATAGTCGCCATATTGTTGAATTGAACTGCGAAGAACGTGTTCAGTACCGCCTTGAATCTACATGCTGATATCATCAAGACGATACAGATTTAGTCAGTGAAAAGCAGATCAGCGATGTGTTGCGTAACATCTTCTACACTCCTGATAGTCGCCTCATGAGGGTCGTGGTCTGTGGGTAGGACTTCATGAATATATGCCATACGCACCTTTTTGAGAAAGGTAGACAAGCCTGGATTCAGCCAGATTAACGAAAAAATAGGCATAATTTCTCGAGGCTCATCTGACTGTGCATGGATGTACAGCGCAAACAAAGTAATCAGGGAAGACAGGTTGATAAGCGGGTTCTCAAGTAGTCGATTGCGATCAAGATTTGCCTGAATAAGAGTGACTGCCTCCTGAAAATTCTCTAATCGTATGTGTACGAAACCCATGTTGGCGGCCACCTCGACTAGACTGGGTGGGCTGCTGATCTCCTTAGCAATCTGTTTACATTGTTTATAATAGCCCAATGCCTGTCTGTGTATGCCCCCTGCTGTTCCGTAAGTTGCCCAAGTTCACCGTTAGGACTTTCGCTTCTAAACAGTCTCCAGAGCAGGAATACGTGGATCACGGAGTTCAGCTCGGAGAAATTCGTACAACAAATCGTGGACCAATGCATATAGGGTTTTACCAACTTTGTCGGCTTTGACTTTGATGGCAAGCCAAGCCTGATAGCAACACGCAATATGATTGCGCTGCGGTCGCTGCTTGCGGCACTGGCATTTCTCGATGCCCGTCAACTGCTTTAATTCACGGTGCAACTGCTCC
>Ga0207419_1002349_pt1 | contig 12573 bp, 10 predicted proteins | sample ElkSloMetagenome_4_FD_184723 | JGI IMG/M metagenome (GOLD analysis project Ga0207419, IMG submission 184723) | Hot spring microbial communities from Elkhorn Slough, Monterey Bay, USA - MD2A (version 2) | ecosystem: Environmental > Aquatic > Marine > Intertidal zone > Estuary: Microbial mat ... | reverse complement strand
GGATTTAGTGGGTGCTGTTCCTGAACGAGATTTACTCGAACTTTTAAAAGCAATTGCCTCTGAAAAAAGCACCGATATTATTGATTATATTCGTAAACTTCTCAATCGAGGACGAGAACCCCTAATTGTTCTACAAAATTTAGCTGAATTTTATCGTGATTTACTTATTGCTAAAACTGCACCTCAACGTTCCGATTTAGTCAAATTAACTCAACCGACTTGGGAAGAACTTTGTCAGTTTGCTGATCATTGGGAAATCCCAACGATCTTAGCCGCTCAAAAATATCTCCGTGAAGGGGAACCTCAAATTAAAAATACCACCCAACCCCGTTTATGGTTAGAGATTATTTTACTCGGATTATTACCCTCTGCACTTCGTTATTCTGCACCATCTACCCCTCAACCCACCGCTTTATCTAAACCTTCGATCACCCCTTCATCACCTCCCCAAAACTCACCCTCTACCGCACCGTTACCGACTCCGCCACCGCCACCTAAATCCGAAGAAAAACCCGTTGTAGAACCCTCTCCAACTGTCGCTAATCAACCGTCTGAACCTTCCCCAGAAATACAGGAAAATCATCTCGAAGAAACACCCACACCTACATTTTCTGCTAATACAGAAGACTATGATCTTGAGGATATTTGGCGGCGAGTTCTGGAGGAACTTCAACCCCCAGCAACCCAGGCTTTATTTCGTCAGCATGGACGTTTATTGGGTATGGATACACAAGTCGCCTATATTGGGGTTCCCACTCAAAAATTACTGAAAATAGCACAGGGAAGAATTTCTAATGTTGAAGCTGCATTTAAACAGTTATTCAAACATTCTATTAAAGTTCGTTTAGAAGTCGGAACCAAACCCAAAAATCTTTCCTCCTCAAAGGCTACTTCTCCCGAACAAATTGAGAATCAACAAACAGCATCTCCTGAACCTGTTGTTAATCCTTCTCCAGAAAATCCTCAACCCAATGAACAACCGAATGAACAATTATCAGCAACTCCTTCACCAGAATCACCTGTAGAATCATCACCGATTGAACCGCAGTTAGAAACGCCTATTTCTCCCATTGAAGACTCTCCTAAACCCCTAGAAACTCCTTCTTTTAATTCACCCTCATTTTCTCCTCAAGAAATAATCAATTCTCATCCTTTAGAAGAAGATCGGGTTGCAATTGCTTCTCGACAACTAGCAGAGGCTTTTTCTGGAGAATTGATGAATTTAAAGGATCAAAAAGATTCAACCGCGTTGCAGAATTTTTCTGGGATTATAGAAGAAGAAAAATCGGATTTTGAAGCCAATATTGATTCAGACGAAGATCAGACTGATGACAGTGACTTACCTTTTTAGCCGTTGATGTTCAGAGTCAGGGACTTTCTCAGGGAGTTCTCAGTTAAAGTTCAGTCCGAATTCAGTCCACTGAAGTTGAATAGAAGTGAGGGATAGATTAATATTTTAATCAAGTTTATCTATTAAATTTGGGTTAGATTAGATTGAGGTTATAAATTTTAAAGCTTAATAATACAAGTATGACTAATTTGAGATTCAAATATTTTGATCAGATCAAAAATAGGAAGATTTTACCGACAGCTTCTTTGAAATTTCAACTGACGCTAGGAATTACCATTTTTTCGGTGTTGAGTTTAGGAAGTGTGACGACTTGGACGAGTTTGAGAATGCAAAAACTCTTGGTTGATAGTCATAAATATAAAATTGAGGAGATGGCAAAAAAGTTTTCCCATGAGGTTACGGTTTATAGTGATATGATGTCTCGGGATGCAGCAATTCAGCGAGTGATTGAGAAGCCAGAAGTCAAAGAACATTTAGTTTGGATTCGAGATAATAATGGTGAAATCATTGCTGAATCAATGGGATTTCAAGAAGATATTAATCCTCAAACCCATGCTCAACTTTTAGAGTATACAAATATGCCCTTGAAGCCAAAGGTTGCTCTGATTAGTGATCGCTATTGGATTGCTTGTGGAGGGCCTTTAAAGCTTTCCAATCAACATTTAGGGAAACTTTATTTAGTGACGGATATTACCCGAGAATATACAATTTTTTTATCAATTATTTATAGCTTGATTCCATTGACAATCTTTGTAACGTTAGTATTAGTGATTATCAGTGCTTGGTATATTCGCAAATCTTTAGAACCTCTACAAAAAATGAGTCAGCTTACTGAAACAATTTCGGCGGATGACTTGTCGGATTATCGTTTGAAGTTAGAACAAGCACCCAGTGAAGTGTCGATGCTGGCTAATACTTGTAATAAAATGCTAGATCGGTTGTCAGAATCTTGGGAACAACAGCGACAATTTGTGAGTAATGTTTCCCACGAGTTACGAACTCCGTTAACGATTGTTCAGGGATATTTACAAAGTACATTACGCCGAGGAAATAACCTCACTCCTCCGCAACGAGAAGGCTTAGAAGTTGCTGCTAATGAAGCGGAACGTACCATTCGTTTATTACAAGATTTACTCGAACTCGCCCGCGCAGATCATGGGAATCTTCATTTTCAAATTGAACCCTTTGAAGTGAATAGTTTACTTTTAGAAGTGCGAGAAATGGCACAACAATTTAGTCAAGGTCGAGTTCGTCTCGAACAAATTCCAGGAACGATTCAGATTAAAGCTGATCGCAATCGTCTGAAACAGGTTTTACTCAATTTAATTGATAATGCGATTAAATATTCTGAACCCGAACAGCCAATTACACTGAAAGTCAAACAGACGGACAAAAAAGTTTATTTGAGTGTTTGTGACCAAGGACAAGGTATTCCTCTCCAACATCAAAGCCGTATTTTTGAACGATTTTATCGGGTTGATGAAGCTCGAACTCGCGCCGGAGGAACGGGTTTAGGATTGTCAATTGTCAAAACCATTGTTGAAGGAATGGGAGGTCGAGTTACATTGCTTTCTAAACCCGGAGAAGGAAGTATATTTACAGTGATTTTATCGGGTTTTTAGTCTATTCTCGTAATACATATCCCACACTCCGAATAGTCTGAATCAGGCGAGGTTCTCCTTCTAATTCTAGCTTTATTCGCAGATAACGAACATAGACTTCAATAATATTAGAATCTCCCATAAAATCATATCCCCAAACTTGTTCGAGAATTTGATTCCGAGTCATAACTTGACGGGGATGACTCATTAAGTATTCGAGTAAATCATATTCTTTAGCGGTTAAATCAATTAAACGATTGGCGCGTCTGACTTCCCGAGTTTTCCTATCTAAGCTTAAATCATAAAAGGTTAATAAGTCGGCGTTGGGTTCTTGGAGATGACGAATATGCACTCGAACTCGTGCTAAAAATTCTTCCAAACTAAACGGTTTAATGATATAATCGTTAGCACCCGAGTCTAAACCCGTAACCCGATCGCTGACTTCATCTTTAGCCGTTAATAAAATAATCGGCACATGATTATGACTTGTTCTTAAACGCCGACAAATTTCGATTCCTGATAATCGAGGCAGCATCCAGTCTAAAATGATTAAATCGGGATTAGATTCTCTGGCTTTGACTAATCCATTCATCCCGTCTTGTTCGACTGTGACTTCGTATCCCTCATAGGTTAACTCTTGTTTGAGAAATTGAGCGAGTGCTTCTTCGTCTTCAACGAGTAAAATTTGGGTACTCATCGGATTTTTATTAATCTAAATTATAGAGTGGTGAATGAAACTTAACTTTTCGAGAAAATGCTAAGATTTTCAATTTCACATCCTAACAAATTTGAGGACTTAATCCTCGAAAAAAAAGTGAGGGTTGCCAAATTTAGGCTTTTCGTCTAAAATATTAGGTATATAGTATTGTGGGCTTACTATACCTACTGCGTCAAACTCTTGATCAAGATCAATCCTTAAGACCCCAAACTGATTGATTTGTGACTTAAAGCTGACAAGAATCGAGACGTTCAAACACCTCAAAAACCACCACCCGAGACAAAGCAATACACCACCACACTACCCACCACGCGAACCCAACAGGAAGATGACCTTGAGGCGATCGCAAATCAAAAACCAGGTCATCGTAGTCTAACCATTGTCCCTCTTTTCGCCACCCTAAATAATCCCCAAAATGGGCTTCAGAGATAGATTCTTTCTGATTGATCAAACTTTCCCAGATTCGTTTTTGTACAGAAAACCCAAAATGTCCGCGACTATACTCTAGCCAGAGTTGATTAATCGTGTAGAGGTCTTGACAAGGAAAATCACGAACGGCATAGAGATCAAGATAACCTGCTTTTTCCCGTTGAGCGGCAAGCAACATCACCCGAGTCGTTTCTTCATCGGCCTCTCGCCATTGTCTAGCTTCTAAAAGATTACGAAGCGGAGTGTAATTAATTTTCCGCTCAGAGTGCAGTCTCTCTACACTTGTAGAAGTCACAATTAAACTTCGAGAAGTAGAACTCTCTTGCTCCGCTGGATTTTGAGATGCAGTATTGGCAGAGTCAATCGGTGAAATTTGTTCTAATTCTTGTAACTTTTTCCAAATCCTTCTCGCCCAAGCAACTTGCTGAGTCTGACGGTCTTGAAAATCAGGTGGACAGGGCGTTAAATCCCAACCACAAACCGAACAAAATAAAACATTTTCCGGTTGATCTTCATTTTGACAAACAGGACAGAGATACATTAGATTAAATTGAGTCCATGCTAGATTCGCCTCACTCCCACCATTTGGAATCAGAGTCGTTTGCTCAGACAACGCCTTCACCTCCCAAAAGAGTTAAAATCACGATCATCCTTCTCCCTTAATCAGTCTAGACTGGAGTGCTTCAGCAAAACTTATACATCCAATTTAGCAACAGAGTCAGAACTCCTCTGAGACAACTAGGCAAACTTGCCAATCAGAGTTAAAGTAGAAACAATTTTTCCGGTGGGAATTTTCCCAAAAGCCGATGAAACTGTCAACTGTTGTCTCTATCTCCATCCCTCTACCTGAGCGCCCCAGAGAGAACAGTTTGAGAACTGACCACTGACAGGTGACAAAATCGTTCATCTAAACTCTAGAATTGAAGTGCTTCTCTCTATCGACCTCCTATGCAACCTGCCATTCCACTCGGAACAGTTCTGCAACATCGCTACCGCTTGATCGATATTTTGGGTCAGGGGGGGTTTGGTCGTACTTATCTGGCAGAAGATCAAGGACGCTTTAACGAACGCTGTGCGCTTAAAGAATTCATTCCCCCAACGACTGAAAATTATGCTTTCGAGAAGTCCAAAGAACTGTTCCACCGGGAAGCCCAGGTTCTCTACCAAATTAAACATCCCCAAATTCCTCAATTTTGTGCAGTCTTTGAAGAAAATCAACGGCTATTCTTGGTTCAAGACTATGTAGAAGGGAAAACCTATCACACCCTACTCAACGAACGGAAAAACGCCCCTCCTGGCTTTCCGACGACCTTCTCCGAAGCGGAAGTGTTGCTCTTTTTGCGACAAATCTTACCCGTCCTTGATCATATTCATAGCCTGGGGATTATCCATCGGGATATTTCACCCGATAATATTATTTTGCGACAACGGGATCAACTGCCTGTTTTAATCGATTTCGGTGTGGTGAATGCTTTAGCAACTCAAATTCATTCTAAGGGAGGAACATTACCCCCTGTAACCCGGGTCGGAAAAATAGGTTACGCCCCCTTTGAACAGTTACAAACTGGAAATGTTTCTGCTAGTAGCGATCTCTATGCGTTAGCGGTGACAACCATTGTCTTGCTAACGGGTCAAGATCCTCATCTGTTACTCGATCAAGCGAATCTAACTTGGAATTGGCAACAGGCGGTAACTGTGCGTCCTGCTTTTGCTCAAATAATCAACCGGATGCTGAGTCGTCAACCGGGCGATCGCTATCAGTCTGCGGCTGAACTTGAACGGGCTTTACAAACTTTAAATCCGGTTGCGGCTTCTGCTGCTTCGGGTTCATCGACCGTGAATTTATCGGAAATGAAGACTGTGGCGGTGGGAAACCAGCCTCTTGTTAACACGACCGCTAGTTCCAACCCGAATCAAATCAATCCCAGTATTCCCACAAGTTCGCCGAGATCTTTTTGGGAAAATCCTTGGGCGATTATTGCAACGGGGATGGCGGTTGCTTTGTTAACGGGTTGGGGATCGGTGGCGTTAATTCGGAGTTTATTAACCTCTGATGAGGATACCTCGGGCGATCAAACTCCCAGAGTGGTGATTAGCCCCAGTCCGTCCACACCCAGTCGCACTCTTGAACCAATGCCTACTCGCACTCCGAGGTCTAGACCGACTCCCAGACCTGAACCGACTCCAACTCCCGAACCGATTCCTGAACCGACTCCCGAACCGATCACTCGCCGCTTAGAGGTGTATGCTGATGGGCCGGAAGTGGTCAAAAAAGGATCTGTCACAGCCAGTCAGAAAACGGATTATATTATCTCTGCTGAAGCTGATCAACAGCTTTATGTCACGGTGTCTGGAGAGGGAGTGTTATTCAATCTCTATGATCCCAAGCAAAATGCAGTTGCTCAAGAGGTGTCTTTATGGCAGGGAACAGCCTCTATGGGGGGTGAGTATATTGTGGAGTTACAAACGTTACCGGGATTTTCCAAAAGCGATTATATCCTAGAGGTGAGTCTGATTAATACTCTCCCTCCCATTGTTCCTGAACCGGAACCCACTTGGGAACCCGAACCGGAACCAACCTGGGAACCCATACCCGAACCGATTCCTGAACCGACTTGGGAACCGGAACCCTTACCTGAACCGATACCTGAACCCATACCTGAACCGACTCCGACTCCGACTCCGACTCCGATTCCGGAACTCATTCCCGAACCAACTCCGAGTCCTGAACCCATACCCGAACCGAGTCCTGAACCGACTCTCGAACCCGAACCCGAACCCGAACTGATTCCGGAACCCATACCGGAACTGACTCCCGAACCGACTCCCGAACCGACTCCCGAACCAGAACCCAAGCCGGAAGAACCTCCAAAATCTTCCCAGGAACCCAAAATTCCAATTGTTCCGAAACCTGAATCTCCTGTCGAAGAATCATCGGAACTTGAACCGACTGCCTCTCCTAAACCCGAACCGAAAGAACCAACTTTTTTTCCTGAAATAGAAGAAGAAGCCGGAGAGGAGAATATAGAGAATAATGATACGGGTTGAATCTATTTTTCTAAATCTCAAACATTAGTTTATTTCCAGTTTATTTCTTTAATCAATTAGATCTGGTGAGCAATGATTATGATGAATTCACTTCTGATTTCTGGAACTGATACAGAAGCAGGTAAAACTGTATTAACAACCGCTTTAATTGCTTATTGGAAAAAGTATTGTTCCTCTCAAAATTTAGGGGTAATGAAGCCCTTACAGTCGGGGGTTGGCGATCGCGAATTGTATAGTCAACTTTTTGCACTCGAACAGTCACCCGAAGAAATTACACCCCTTTATTTTGAAGCCCCTTTAGCCCCGCCGATTGCAGCCGAACAAGAAGGACGTCGAGTCGAAATCGAAAAGGTTTGGGCGGCTTTTTGTAATCTCCAACAACAGCGAGATTTTATTTTAATTGAAGCAGTGGGCGGTTTAGGTTCTCCAATTACCCATGAATTAATTGTTGCAGATTTAGCCCGAGATTGGCGTTTACCGACAGTTTTAGTGGTTCCTATCCGGTTGGGGGCGATCGCCCAAGCTGTTTCTAATGTGGCTTTAGCGCGTCGTATGGGAGTTAATCTCAGAGGAATTGTTCTAAATTGTGTACAACCTTGTAATCAACAAGAAATTGAGAATTGGAGTCCAACTGCTTTAATTGAATCGTTAACTCAAATTCCCGTTTTAGGCATTATACCTTATCTTGAAAATCCCCATGATGTTAACCAACTCGCTCAAGTGGCGACGAATCTAGACCTAGAACAATTATTACCCCGTTTGGCTTTAAAAGCTTCTGTAGCCCTGTCTTAAAATTCTAACTCTGAAGCTGAAGAAGATACATGAGTTAGAGTTTGATGGGCGATTGCTTGCAGGGTTGATAGAGGAACTTCACAGAAATATTTACGACGAAATTGTTCTTCTTGAATCGCGGCTAAAAACTTTTCGACTAAGGCATTTTCAGCTTCAGTTGTTTCTTGATTGTCTATTTTACGCATATAAAATTCACGATCACGGTGTTCAATTTGAAATCCTAGTTGTTTTAAAATATCAAATCCAAACCTCAAGGCTGAATCTCCAATTGTTAAGGTTTGCTGTAACTTTTTACGACTCACTGATTTTTCAGTTCGACTTAAGTATTTGGCAATTCCAATCAGTCTTGTCCAAATTTCTCTCGATGAAATCTCCGGTTGAAGTTGATAAGCCAAAATTAACCGATGTTGAGGATCAACTAAACGTCGAAACCAGATTCGCAACTCCTCCCAACTTGTCGGACAATCTTTAATCATCAAAGGCTTTATATCTTCATTTAAAATATCTTTTTCAGAATGATTGAGATGACTATTTCGTTGGTCAATAATACAATCGATTTGAGGAAAAATGGGGTTTGAAGGGGTATTTTCAACCGGACGAACCTCTAACAATCGCACTTCATAACGTTTTTTAAACGTATTAAAATCAAGTTCTACTACCACATCACAACGATTTTCTGGAACTTCATCTTTATAATGACCCCACCACACCCCCGGAAACCCCTCTGTTACAGACTCATCCCACAGTTCAAATGTAGTTTTAATATAAGAAACTTTCTGACCTTTAATATCTTTTTCATTTTGATTCCAGGGATTGCTAAACCAACAATTTTGGATTAAAATATGAGGAACAGGATTTCCCATTCCACAAGGTTCTAATAGTTTCAACTCCTGAAACAAATCTCGTCCCAACTCCGCCACCGTACAAACCAAATCCACTTGTAAAATTGGTTCCAATCCGCCACCGGGAATCTGTTCTATTTGTTCGCGCAGTTGACGGTTAATTGCCTCTGTAAACATCGGAATATTTTCGACAGGTAAACTCAAACCTGCTGCAAAAGGATGACCCCCAAAGCGATTTAATAAATGGGCTTGACCTTTGACTAATTCATACAAATCAATTTGATTAACAGATCTTGCCGAACCTCTCGCCAAAAGCTGATAATTTTCTTCTATTTTTAACCCTTCTGTGGGGAAATCTTCTGTTGATAAATTGACCCCAATATCGGTACTTAATAAAATCGTAGGTCGTCCGTATTCTTGGGCAACTTGACCCGCCACTAACCCTAAAACTCCGGTTGGCCATTGGGGATCACTCAACACAATTACACAAGTAGTTGATAAGTCGAGTTGGGAGAGTTTTTTCATCACATCTCGACTGACTTCTCGCTGAAGCGACTTACGGCGAGTATTGGCTAATTCTGTTTCTAAAGCCAACTGATGACAGCGTTTTTCATCTCGGCTGGTGAGGAGTTCGACACAAAAACGGGCATCTCCATGAATCCGACTCACGGCATTAATTCGAGGGCCTAAACCAAAGGAAATATCAGTCGGACGATCTCCGGTTCGTTTACACAAACTCAATAATTTTCCCACTCCTGGACGAGTTGGATTTTGCTGTTGTTTTTTGAGTTGTTCAATCCCACATTGGGCGAGATAACGACAATCTCCAGTGAGTTGAACTAAATCAGCAATTAAACCAATTGCCACTAAATCCAACAGATTTTCTAAGGGTTGTTCGGGAATATCTGGTAAGGTTTTGTAGAGGGCTTCAACAAGTTTATAAGCAACAGCAACCCCAGACAAATGATACATCGGATGCTGGGGGGATAAATTGCGAGGATTAATAATCGCAACCACAGGCGGACGTTCGGGCGGTAAGGTATGATGATCGGTAATAATTACATCAATTCCTAACTGTTTGGCGTATTCAATTTCAGTAATATTTGTGCTACCCGTGTCGCAAGTGACAATCACCTTTACCCCTTGTTGGGCTAATCCTTCAATTCCGGCAATATTGAGGCCGTGAGACTCCGTTAAACGATTAGGAATGTAGTAAGATAAACAAGCTGAGGCGTCGTCTGTGGGTTCGGCAAGCCTTCCCGCTTGGTTAAAAAACTGACCCAAACCTTCCCACAATACAGCGGTTGCGGTAATTCCATCGGCGTCAAAATCTCCCCAAATCGCGATCGCTTCATCACAGTTTCGGGCAATTACTAATCGATTCACCGCCCATTTGATCTCCGATCCAAACTCAAACGGACTACTTGGTTTGTACTTGTTAACATCGAGAAAAACTGCTAATTGTTCCGGGGTTTGAATTCCCCGAGACATGAGTAATTGAGCGGCAAAACGTCCGTCTATTTCGGGGATATGGTGACGAAGTGCAGGAACCATCCAGTCGGGAATCTCAACAGTCGGCTGAATTTGCCACATTGGAATGATGTTTTAATTTAATTTAAAATGGGGAAAGAAAAAAAGGAATTTCACATTTAGATGGGGATTTCTTCAATTTTAGCGAAATTTGGCAGTTTGTTCACGTTGAATTCCTGAGATTCTCCAAAGTGATCCTCCGTTTCCTGAATGCGTTGACAACGAAGGGCAAATGAGCAAGATTGACAAGATCTGCTGGAGATTTCGACTTGGGGAAAGGGTTCGCCTTGTTCGTAGCGTTGGAGATATTCGTCGAGTTGGGTGATCAGTTGGGTGAGATCCTGTTGGGTTTGTTGATGTTCTTGGCTATTGTAGGAAAGGGGTAAATATTGGGGGCCAGAGTTTTTATTCCCTCGCACAAACCAATAGGTCATCGAAACGTCTTCGGGTAAGTAATTACTGGTTTCGACTAACAAATAAAGATAAAGACGAGTTTGCCAATTCTTGATCAGATGATCAGAATTTTGAGGACGAGGATAGGTTTTCCAGTCGATAATTTGAGCCTTTTTTTGATCGGCGATTAAGAGATCATAAATGCCCAGGATAAGATGACCTCGAAAGTTTAGAGTTCGTTGATGTTCGGCTTCTCGAAAGGTTTGATCGGGAGAATTGGAATCAGAATTAAACAGATGAGGTGCTGCTTGAATTAAGGCTGTTAAGTCTTGTCCGAGTTGAGGATTTGCCGCAATTAATTGATCGAGAGGTAAGCCTAATTCTCGCTGCTGCATTAATAGGTGAAAGCGATTTCCCCAAATGATTCGTTCTTCTTGATCGGGGGAAGGCGGAGAAATCAGTTGATCTAAATAAGTCTGTTGAAACCGACGCGGACACACTGACAATGTATTGAGTTGTTTCTGCGAAAGTTTCATCGGCGGAGTTGGAGACTAACAAATATTATTTTTTCTCTGTTCTAATTGTAATCTTTTGGGGGGACATTTGTTCAGCGATCGCTAAATTTGAGTTAATTTTTTTGCAAATAGAGGGATCTCAATAATTGTCACCCTGAGTGAAATGAAGGATCGATGAGAGAGTCTTCACTTCCCCAAGAATGACATTTTATCCCCTACTTAGGGGTTTGATTAGTTGTGACCATAGGGATCTCGACAGCCTGTATAAGCGACTTGTAGTTCTTCTGCGGCATCTTCCGCTAAACCTTGCTGTCGTTGAAGAACTTGTTCTCTAAAGCGTCTAGCGCCAGCACGAGTGGTTGCACCTGTACTATCGAGTACCCAAGCTTGATCGCCGATTTTGTACTTGAAATAACAGACAATATCTTGTTCTGTGACTCGAATGGCTAGGGCGGGTAAACTCAGGTTTAATCCTACAAAAACCAGTGCAATACAACTGATTAACTTGTTCATGGTGTTCTCTCTCAAAGGATTAGCTGATCTTTAACCAATAAACTATTATTAATCTTAAGTTAACCTTAGCATAATCTAATATTTTTTTAAAATAGTTTTATCTTGATTTCTTGAAAAGTTAAATTTTAGTCAACGATCTTTATTTTTTATATAAATTAAATTTGATATAAATTTATAGTAAAAACTTAGAGTTCAATTATTTTAAGTGTAATTGAATACCAAAAATACAAAATAAGCTTACCCAATTGAGTAAACTCATCTTTAAACACTCTAATTCAAAGAAAAAACTGTATAAAATCAATCAAAAACCATTTTTAATCAATTAATTTTGACCCCAAGGATCACGACACCCTAAATGAACAATTTCTAACTCTGATCCCGTTGACTCGGCTTGACTTTGGATACCCTCAATGATTTTGTTTCGTGTCTTTTTAGCATCCAAACGGGTTGTTCCACTAGCATCACCCATCATCCAATCTTCATTAGCGAACTTATAGTTAAATCGACAAAAACATCATTTTCTACCCCAGTTTGGGGATATTGAGCATTTGCAGGTTGGCTCGGAAACAGACTGATACCGATTGCAGCCAGTGCGACTAAACTAAATCGCTTTTTCATGGTTTTCTTGAGGATAAATATCTCTCTTGTACTGTTCAATTCTTACTTTAAGAGAAGATTATGAGAACAGATTAAACCTGAAGTGAACTGAGATTGAGGTAAAGATTAATTTTGACTGAATTTTACCAACGGTCCGTGCCGTCTCCGTCGTTTTACGGTGAACCAGTGCGGTAAGCGCGGTTACGCCTGCGTGGAGCAACTGGTGAACCCGAAGGGCGGAGTA
>Ga0207419_1002348_pt1 | contig 12590 bp, 11 predicted proteins | sample ElkSloMetagenome_4_FD_184723 | JGI IMG/M metagenome (GOLD analysis project Ga0207419, IMG submission 184723) | Hot spring microbial communities from Elkhorn Slough, Monterey Bay, USA - MD2A (version 2) | ecosystem: Environmental > Aquatic > Marine > Intertidal zone > Estuary: Microbial mat ... | reverse complement strand
CCCTACCAATGGCGGCTTGCTGGAATAGGTCCCGGCATTGGGCAATCTTTTCGACGAACGACTGCACAGTCCGCGAAGTCGTGAATTTCAGCGCCATGGCATTTAACAAATGTGGTCTTTTACTGGCCCGGCTCGGATCGAGGCGCGGCGTGCGGCCCGTGTCCTCGCTTGCCCGGCCCACCCATGCCCAATCGCCAATCACGAATTTCTGCGCGCACCCCGTGTGACTGGAACGCCTTGCGTGCCATAGACATATGCGAATCGAGTGCCGGGAAACGGCGCCGCAAGGGGAGAGCGAGAATGAGCGAAACCGAAGCCCGGGCAGAAGAGATCCTCGAACCCGATCTGGCGATCATCGACCCGCACCATCACCTGTGGGACCTGCGCCCGCTTCTCCCGATGTTTCCCGAGCCGCGCCACCGCTTCATCGAGGCGCTCGTGCCGCATTCCTATTACACGTTCGACCACTTCCACGCTCATGCGACCAGCGGGCACAAGGTGATCGCCAGCGTCTTCATGGAGTGCGGCGCCTTCTACAACCCTGCGCTAGGCGAAGCGTTCGGCCCGGTGGGCGAGGTCGAATTCGTGAACGGTGTCGCCGCACAGGCCGCCAGCGGGCTTTACGGCGAAGTGCGCTGGTGCGCCGGGATCGTCGGCCATGCCGACCTGACGCGCGGCGCGGTCGCGGGCGAGGTGCTCGACGCGCTCAAGGCGGCCGCGCCCGCAAGATTTCGCGGAATTCGCCATCAGGGCGCATGGGACAAGGACCCCGAAGTGCTCGGCCCGCCCTTCCATGCGCCCGAGGGACTGTACCGCGACGCCACTTTCCGCGAAGGCTTCGCCGAACTGGGCAAGCGGAACATGAGCTTCGATGCCTGGATCCTCGAGCCGCAGATCCCCGACGTGATCGACCTCGCCCGCGCCTTTCCGGACGTGCCGATCTGCCTCGACCATTGCGGCACGCCCCTGGGCTGCGCGAGCTATGAGGGCAGGCTCGAAGAGCGCTTCGATATCTGGGCGGCGAACATTCGCGAGCTCGCCCGGTGCGACAACGTCATGGTGAAGCTCGGCGGGCTCGCCATGCACAATTGCGCCATGCCGAACGAAGGCCCCGCCGCCGGTCTCGGCTCCGAGGAACTGGCCCGCATGTGGCGCCCCTATGTCGAAACCTGCATCGAAGCCTTCGGGCCGAGGCGCGCCATGTTCGAAAGCAATTACCCGGTCGATTACTGGGGGGCGAGCTATCCCGTCCTGTGGAACGCCTTCAAACGGATCACCGGCGGCGCCAGCGCCGACGAGAAGGCCGACCTTTATGCGGGGAACGCGGCGCGCTTCTATGACATTGAAGAGGTGCTCCGCTAAGGACACACTGTCACATCTTAAGACATAACCCTCTCAGGAGACATTCCACGATGCCGCTTCCCGCTCCGTTCGACCGCCTGCGCCTGCCGCTGATCGGTTCGCCCCTGTTCATCGTGTCCGGACCGGAACTGGTGATCGCGCAATGCAAGGCGGGGATCATCGGCAGCTTCCCGGCGCTGAACGCGCGCCCGCAGAGCCTGCTCGACGAATGGCTCCACCAGATTACCGAAGAGCTCGCCAAGCATAATCGCGAGCACCCCGACCGCCCGGCAGCGCCCTTTGCCGTCAACCAGATCATTCACAAGACCAACGACCGGGTCGAAGCGGACATGGCGACCTGCGAGAAATGGCAGGTACCGATGATCATCACCTCGCTCGGCGCGCGCACCGAGGTGTTCGACGCGGTCCGCAACTGGGGCGGGATCACGATGCACGACGTGATCAACAACCGTTTCGCGATGAAGGCGATCGAAAAGGGCGCCGACGGCCTCATTCCGGTTGCCGCCGGCGCGGGCGGGCACGCGGGCGCCCTGTCGCCTTTCGCATTGATGCAGGAAATCCGCGAATGGTTCGACGGGCTCGTCGCCCTGTCGGGTTCGATCGCGCACGGCGCATCGATCCTCGCGGCTCAGGCATTGCGCGCGGATTTCGCCTATTCGGGCAGCGCCTTCATCGCCACCGAGGAAGCGAACGCGACCGAAGGCTACAAGCAGGGCATCGTCGAAGGCTCGTCCGAGGGGATCGTCTACACCAACCTGTTCACCGGCGTGCACGGCAATTACCTGCGCTCCTCGATCGAGAACGCGGGGCTCGATCCCGACAACCTGCCCGTCAGCGATCCTTCCAAGATGAACTTCGGCAGCGGCGGCAACACCAAGGCCAAGGCGTGGAAGGACATCTGGGGTTCGGGCCAGGGTGTCGGTGCGGTCAAGTCGGTCGGATCGGTCGAGGATCTCGTCGCCCGGATGGAGCGCGAATATCACGCGGCCAAGAGCCAGCTTGTCGCCAATTCGAACTACACCGCGTGGGAAAGCCTCGCCGAGGCGGCCGAGTAAGGCCGGCTCAGGCCTCCCGCGTCGAAACCCAGAGCGTTTCGGCCATCGCGTCGAGTTCGGTGAAGTCGAAGCCGGCGCCCAGCGGATCCCTGCGATTGAGGAGAAAGCGCCGCCGCTCGTCGAGGAGCTGGCGGCGCAAGGCCCCTTGCAGCAGGCAGAGCCGCATCAGCGCTTCGTGGAGCGCGGCCTCGGGATCGTGTCGGCGGGACTGTGCCCAGCGCCGTTCGATCCGCCCCACGCGTTCGATCACCACTTCGTTGTAACGCCGGTGGGGGCCGCGATGGAGCGGCATGCCTAGCCGCAAGGTCGCCTCCTCGGTCGCTGGCAGGAGCAGGCCGTTGACGCGGAAATCGTCGAACCCGACCGAACCTCGCCCGACCCGTTCGAAAAGAGTCCCGAAACAGCGCTCGCCCAGAAGCTGGCGGGGCAGGAGGTGGTGGCGCTGGAGGCCGGGATCGAAGCCGGGGCTGCCCTTGCGATTGACGTTGCGGAACGGGATCGCCGTCCGCCTCGCCATGCCCGGCCCAGGCCTGTGCGCCCCCCCTTGCAAGGGTTACTCCCGCCAGACCCGGATGAAGCGCCCATTGCGCGACGGGCGAAGGATCAGCCGCGTGCCGTCGGGCGCGATGATCCGCTCGCTTTCGTCGAGGCCACCGACGAGGACGAGCTGGTTGACGAGCCGCACGCCGAGCCGCGTCGCGCTGGCCCGGTCGGTCGAAAGCGGCGGCTCGATCCTGAGCTCCTGCCCGATCCAGTGTTCGAGCCCCACGCTCTGCAAGGCGCCGCCGATGTCTTCGCGGAACGCGGTCAGGCCGAGAGCGGGGAAGGTCCCGCCTTCGAGCCATGCGGTGACGGTCGATTCGAAGAACCGCCGGCCTGTCACGCTTTTCGCAGGCGGCCAGGCGACCGCCGCCAGATCGTCGAAATGATGAACGAGATCGCGGGCGAGCGCGATCATTCCGCGCATGACCGGCACGGTTCGCTCTCCGCCTGCAAGATGCGGCCCGGGCATGATCCGCATGGCCTCGCAGGTGGACAGGTTGGGCGCATCCTCCATGTCGAAGAGATTTTCGACATGGGGCACGGGGCATGCCCTTCCCGGCACCATGCCGCGCAGGTCGAAAGTCAGCCCGTCGCGCAGCAGTTCGACCCAGACCTTCTCGGCGAGGTCGGTCCCTGCGGGCGCGGCAGGCGCATCGCCGTCCGCGCTCGCCGCGATCAGGCCGGGCGTGGGAGGGTCGAACGGGTCGTGGCTGAGCGAGACTGCCGGATGGCGTTCGGCGAAACGGCGGATTGAATCCCGATCGGGCCGCTTGCCCGGGGCAAACAGCAGGTAAAGCCCGGTATTGTCATTCGCTTGCTGCGCGATGACCTTTCCCCCCAATGAAAACCGTCCTCACCTCGATCCCGGGTGCAAGACTTTGACTTGTTTGACGTGCCTCGTCGAGTCCCGAATACTACGTGTTCCAGAGCGGGATGGACGCGCTCAGAAAATCCCCTCGCGAAGACCGGTGGCGAGCGCCTCGCCAAGCTCCGCGCACGCGGCGAGCGTGTCTTCGGGCACGCTCTTGGCCGCGAGAATCGCCTCGGGTGTCTGGGCCGAGAAGTTGACGATCATCCGTTCCGCGACGCGTTTCAGCCGCCAGCCCTGGGCGATCCGGTCGATCTGGCGCTGGGCGCCCTCCCCGTCGGAGCCGGCGGCGATGATCGTGGCGAAGGGGCGCCCCTCGATCCGGCCGAGCACGGGGTAATAGCAGCGGTCGAACATCTCCTTCATCGCCCCGCTCATCGTGGCGAGATTTTCGGGGCAGCAGAAAAGATAGCCTCCCGCCGCCATGATCGCGTCCGGCTCGACCTTGTCGCAGCGCAGCAGGATTGCGTCGCCCGCACCCCCGGCGGCGGCGCGGGCCATCGCCTCGCTAGCCCCGGTGCGGCTGTGCCAGGCGATGAGGAGCCGCGTCTGGATATCGGTTTCGTTCACTGCAAGGGGCCTGCCTCTCCCACCTGTCGATTGTCAACGCCGCGCCCTGTCGCGCGCGCCTGCGCTGGTGTAGCGTCTTCGCCCATGGCAACCCGCTCGCTCCCCCCCGAACCCGGCACCACGAGCGCGCGCGCCTGCGTGCTCGGCGTGACGCAATCGCTGTCGGGCCGGGCGTGGCGCTGGCGCGGCGGCAACATGGATGTCGGCGAAGGCACAGGCGGTGGCGCGGGCGGACTTGGACAGGACATCCTGACGCAATTGCTGATGACCCGCGGTGTCGCCGCCGGGGATGTCGCGCGCCATGCGAGACCGACCCTGCGCGACTTCCTGCCCGACCCTTCGGAATTTCGCGACATGGACCGTGCCGCCCAGCGGATCGCGGCGGCGGTGCTGTCGGGCGAGAAGATCACGATCTACGGCGATTACGATGTCGACGGGGCGACCAGCGCGGCGTTGATGATCGAATTGCTGCGCGGGCTCGGCTCGGACGCGGAATACTACATCCCCGACCGCCTGCTCGAAGGATACGGTCCAAGCGGGGAAGCACTGGTCAGGCTCGCCAAAACCGGGTCGAGCCTGATCGTGACGGTCGATTGCGGGGCGATGGCGCACGAAGCTCTGGCGATGGCCAAGGCGGCAGGCGTCGACGTGATCGTGGTCGATCACCACAAATGCTCGCCCGAACTTCCCGAGACGGCGGCGCTGGTCAATCCGAACCGCCTCGACGAAAGCGATCTTGCCGCCGCACATGGCCATCTCGCCGCCGTCGGAGTCGCATTCCTGCTGGCGGTCGCGGTGGTTCGCACGCTGCGCGGCGAGGACTTCTTCGAAGGGCGGCAAGAACCCGATCTCATGGCGCTGCTCGATCTCGTCGCGCTCGGCACGGTGGCCGATGTCGCGGCGCTGCACGGGCTCAACCGCGCGTTTGTCGCGCAGGGGCTGAAAGTGCTCGCCCGGCGCCAGCGGATCGGCATGGCCGCGCTTATCGATGCAAGCCGCATCACCCGAGCGCCGATCGCAAGCGACCTCGGCTTTGCGCTCGGCCCGCGAATCAATGCGGGTGGTCGAATCGGGGAATCGACGCTGGGCGTGCGGCTGCTGACGACCCGCGACCCCGAAGAAGCGCGCACGATCTCCGAACAGCTCTCGCAATTGAACGAGGAACGCCGCGCGATCGAGGCGGCGGTGCAGGAAGCGGCCGAGGCGCAGCTGGCCGGGCAGCACAACATGGCTGTTCACGTGCTAGCGGGCACCGGCTGGCATCCCGGCGTGATCGGGATCGTCGCCGGGCGGATCAAGGAGAAGACCGGCAAGCCCGCCATCGTGATCGCGCAGGACGAAACCGATGGCACCGGCAAGGGTTCGGGCCGCTCGATCTCGGGTGTCGATCTCGGCGCCGCGATCATCGCCGCGCGAGAGGCCGGCCTGCTGGTCGCGGGCGGAGGCCATGCCATGGCTGCGGGGCTGACGGTGCCGAACGCGAATCTATCCGCCTTCACCGAATTCCTCGACGAGCGCCTTGCGCGCGATGTCGAACGCGCGCGCGCCGGGCAGGCAATGGCGCTCGATCTTTCGCTTGCGCCCGGCGGGCTGACGCCGGACCTGTGCGAAACGCTCGAGGCGGCCGGACCATATGGCGTCGGCTGGCCCGCACCGCGCATCGCGGTGGGGCCGGTGCGGATCGTCAAGGCGGATATCGTCGGCAAGGATCACCTTCGTCTCATCGCGAGCGGCAATGACGGGCGTTCGTTCAAGGCGATCGCCTTTCGCGCGGCCGAGACCGAGATGGCGCAGACCCTGCTCCACCGCCACCAGGGCCGCCGGTTCCATCTTGCCGGGCGGGTCAAGCTCGACGACTGGGGCGCGCGTCCGGCGGCAGAACTCCACCTGGAGGATGCCGCCTTCGCCGACTGATGCGGGGCCGGGGACGGGGCGCTGTAAAAAAACCGCAGCATGTCGCGAAAGCAGGGTTGACCCGTCCCGGCGAGGCCCCTAGATGCGCGCTCTCACGAGCGACAGGCGCTTGTCAAAGCGCACGTGGCCCCTTCGTCTAGCGGTTAGGACGCGGCCCTTTCACGGCTGAAACACGGGTTCGATTCCCGTAGGGGTCACCATTCGCTCGCCCCCGTGCCTCCGGCACGGCGGGCCTTTCCCCCTCCATGCTTTCCTCATCGGTCGCGAGGCGATAAGGCACACATCATGGGCCGGATCGAGACCCTCCCCGTGGCCGGGATCACCCTCGCCGCCGTGACCTTCGTCGCGCTGCTGCTGCTGGGCATTGACCCGGTGGTCGCGCTCGCGGTGCTCGCGGTATGGGTGGGTTCGCTGCTGATCGCGGCGATCCGTCCGCCCGAGCCGCCGACGGTGCGGGTCGAAAAGAAATTCACCGTCGAATCAATGCGCGGCCTGATCGAGAATTCCTCGATCCCGCTGCTTGTCACCGAACTGGGCGCGATCGCGCTTGCCAATCGCGCGGCGCGGCGGATGCTCGGCCAGCATGTCGTCGGGCAGGATGCGCGGGTGATCTTTCGCCAGCCCGAGGCGATCACCCTTCTCGGCCGCAATCGCGACGGGCAGGCGATCGTGCGCGGATTGGTGCGCCGGCAGGACATCTGGCAGATAAACCGCCAGTCGATCGACGACAGGCTGGCCGTGATCGAGCTCATCAACCAGACCGCCGAAGCCGACATTTCCCGCGCACATACCGATTTTGTCGCCAATGCGAGCCACGAACTGCGCACCCCGATGGCCGCGATCCTCGGCTATGTCGAAACCCTGCGCGAAAGCGGGGACAGCCTCGATTCGCCGACCGCGCAGAAATTCCTCGCCACGATCGAGCGCGAGGCGCGGCGCCTGCAGAGCCTCATCAGCGATCTCATGAGCCTGTCGCGGGTCGAGGCGGAAAAGCACGATCCGCCGCAGGACCGGATCGAACTCGCCGCGCTGGTCGAGCGCGCCGCGCGCGAGGGTGCGGGGCCGGACCGGAGCGAGCGGCTGGAATTCGAATTGAGCGCCGCGCCGGTGGTCCATGGCGACCGCCAGCAGCTCGAACAGGTGGTCCGCAATCTCGTCGACAACGCGCTCAAATACGGCGCCGCCGACGCGCCGGTGCGGGTCATGCTCGACCTCTCGCGCGAGAATCAGGCGCGGCTCGTCGTGATCGACCGCGGCGAAGGCATCGCGCCCGAGCAGATCCCGCATCTCACCCGCCGCTTCTACCGCACCGATCCGGGCCGCAGCCGGGCTTCGGGGGGGACCGGGCTCGGCCTTGCGATCGTCAAGCATATCGTGGAACGCCACCGCGGACGGCTCGACATCGACAGCACGCTGGGCGAAGGAACGCGCGTCTCGATCCGCATCCCACTGGCCGAACCGCAGCAGCCGCAGACCCCACCCGCGGCACAGGATCAGGCCGAACCCAGCGAGGCGCAGGAGATGTCGTGAGCGGCGTGTCTTATTTCTTCAACATGCGCCCGCCAAAGGGCAAGGCTTAGCGCGGGGGCCTTTCGCCAGTTCAATGCCCGGCCTACCGGGTTCGAGCCGGATTCGAAGTCGTCCGGGAACAACAGAGTCTTTTGATGTCGCCGATCACGCTTATCCTGATTGCCATCGGGCTTGGTCTTGCCGGCTGGCTCGCCGGCCGCGCGCGGGCGTGGACCTTCCAGAAGGCCGATCCGGGCGCGCGCCCGGTCGCCCGCCCGGTCTACCACGCATGGTATGTCGCGCTCTGGATCGTCCTGCCGCTGATCGTCTTCATCGCCCTGTGGTCGGTGATCGCGCCTCAGCTCGTCACGCAAAGCGTGCTCGCATCGCCCGCTGCGGCGAACCTTCCCGAATTCGGATTCGAACGCGAGGCATGGCTGGCAGAGGCGCGCGCAGTCGCGCAGGGCAATGCGCCCGGTGTCTTCAACGAAGGGGCCGAAGTGCTGATCGCCCCCTATCGCGAGGCGATCGGCCGCTACAGCGTGATCGGGATCGTCATCGCCCTGGTCATCGCATTCGGCGGCGGCGCCTTCGCCTATCTGCGCGTGCGCCCGGATTTCCGCGCCCGCACGAGGGTCGAACGCACCGTGCTCGCCATACTGCTGCTCGCCTCGCTGGTCGCCATCCTGACGACGTTCGGCATCTTCGTGAGCCTCGTCTTCGAGACGGTGCGTTTCTTCGGCATGGTCTCTCCGGTGGATTTCCTGTTCGGGACCTTCTGGAACCCCGACCCGATGAGCAATCCGGAAAACCCGGACGGATCACGCTACGGCGCCATACCGCTGTTCTGGGGGACGATCTTCATCGGCGCGATCATCGCCATGATCGTGGCCATTCCGCTCGGGCTGATGAGCGCGGTCTATCTCACCCAATATGCCGACCGGCGGCTGCGGTCCTGGGTCAAGCCCATGCTCGAAATCCTCGCCGGCGTCCCCACCGTCGTCTACGGCTATTTCGCCGCGCTGACGGTCGCCCCCGCCTTCCGCGACGCGGCGGTGGCGCTCGGCATGACCAATGCCTCGACCGAAAGCGCGCTCGCGGCGGGCATCGTCATGGGCATCATGATCATCCCCTTCGTCTCCTCGATGGCGGACGATTCGATCGCCGCCGTGCCGAGCGCGATGCGCGACGGAAGCCTCGCCATGGGCGCGACCCAGTCGGAAACGATCAAGCGCGTGCTGTTTCCCGCGGCCCTTCCCGGCATCGTCGCGGGCGTCATGCTCGCCGTCAGCCGCGCGATCGGGGAAACGATGATCGTCGTCATGGCCGCCTCGACCGCGGCGAACCTTTCGGCCAACCCGTTCGACCGGATGACCACGGTCACCGTTCAGATCGTCAAGATGCTCACCGGCGAGGGCAGTTTCGACCACCCCACGACGCTCAGCGCCTTTGCGCTGGGCTTCGTGCTGTTCCTCGTTACCCTTGCTCTCAACATCATCGCCCTGCGCGTCGTCAAACGGTTCCGCGAAGCCTATGAGTAGCACACCCCTCACCCCCGACATGGCCGTCATGCAGGCGAGCGAGCCACCGACCCGGACAGCCGCTTTCGAAAAGCGGCTGGCAAAGCGGTATCGCTCCGAGCGCAATTTCAAGGCGCTGGGCCTCGGCGCGATCGGCTTTTCCATCGCGGCGCTGATCTTCCTGCTCGCCAACATGCTGGTGAACGGCATTCCCGGCCTGCAGCGGGCGGAGCTCGCGGTGGAGATCGATTTCGCCGAAGCGGGCGTCACCGGAGACGAGGTCTCGCTCACCGCGCCATCCGCGATGCAGGTGCTGGAACTGCAGGGCCTGCCCGCGGTCGTGGAAATCTACGCCGAACGGTCGCTGGGCGAAGAAGGGGCCGAGCAGGTCTATCGCGGTGCGTGGCGCGATGTCGCCCGCGCGCTCGCCGATGATCCCGCGCTGATCTACGGCAGGACGACGCTGTGGCTGCCGGCTTCCTCCGACCTTGCCTCGGGGCTCAATGACGAGGGGTCACCCGAAATGCAGGCGCTCGCCGACCGGCTGGAGGCCGAGGGCAAGCTTGCCAAGAACTGGGACTGGGGCTTTTTCGCCCGCTCGGATGCGACGAGCCCGCAGATGGCCGGCATCTGGGGGGCATTGAAGGGTTCGATCCTGACGATGCTGGTGACGTTCGTCCTAGCCTTTCCGATCGGCATTCTCTCCGCCCTCTATCTCGAGGAATACGCGCCCAAGAACCGCTGGACCGACCTCATCGAAGTGTCGATCAACAATCTCGCGGCGGTGCCTTCGATCATTTTCGGCCTGCTCGGGCTGGCGGTTTTCCTGACGGTCTTCCCGAACCTGCGCTCGACGCCGATCATCGGTGGCATGACGCTGGCGCTGATGACCATGCCGGTGATCGTCATTTCCGGGCGCAACGCGATCAAGGCGGTCCCGCCGTCGATCCGCGACGGGGCGCTCGCGGTGGGCGCCTCGCCGGTGCAGGTGGTGTTCCACCATGTCCTGCCGCTGGCGCTGCCCGGCATGCTGACTGGCACGATCATCGGCATGGCGCGCGCGCTGGGCGAGACCGCGCCGCTGATCCTGATCGGCATGCGCGCTTTCGTGGCGACGCCGCCCGATGGCTTTACCGCGCCGGCTACTGTACTGCCGATGCAGATTTTCCTGTGGTCGGATGAAATCGACCGCGGCTTCGTCGAGCGGACCAGCGCGACGATCATCGTCCTCCTGCTGTTCCTCCTCATGATGAACGGCATCGCCATCTACCTGCGCAACAAATTCGAGAAGACCTGGTGACTGTCATTCACGAAAACATGGAAGACGCGAGCGCCAAGATCAAAGCGCGGGACGTCTCGGTCTATTACGGGGACAAGAAGGCGATCGACGAGGTGTCGATCGACATCTCGCCCGATTACGTGACCGCCTTCATCGGCCCGTCGGGCTGCGGCAAGTCGACCTTCCTGCGCTGCTTCAACCGCATGAACGACACGATCGCGAGCGCCCGCGTGACCGGCTCGATCGAACTCGAGGGCGAGAACATCCTCGATAACACGATGGACGTGGTGCAATTGCGCGCCCGGGTCGGGATGGTGTTCCAGAAGCCCAATCCGTTTCCGAAATCGATCTACGACAACATCGCCTACGGCCCCAAGATCCACGGCCTCGCCGAAAAGAAGGCCGATCTCGACGTGATCGTGGAAAAGTCGCTGACCCGCGCAGGGCTGTGGGAAGAGGTCAAGGATCGGTTGAGCGATTCGGGCACGGCTCTTTCGGGCGGGCAGCAGCAGCGCCTGTGCATCGCGCGCGCCATCGCGGTCGATCCCGAAGTGATCCTGATGGACGAACCCGCTTCCGCGCTCGACCCGATCGCCACGGCCAAGATCGAGGAACTGATCGACGAGCTTTCCGGGCGCTACGCAATCGTCATCGTGACCCATTCGATGCAGCAGGCGGCGCGGGTCAGCCAACGCACGGCTTTCTTTCACCTCGGGAAGATGGTGGAATACGGGCCGACTTCAGACATCTTCACCAATCCCATCGAGGAGCGGACGAAGGATTATATCACAGGACGTTACGGCTGATGGGCGAACATACGGTCAAGGCCTTTGACGAGGACATCACCCGGCTTCGCGGCCTTATCGCGGAGATGGGCGGCCTTGCCGAAGTTGCGATCGCCGAGGCGCTCGACGCGATGGTGCGCGGCGACGTCGAACTCGGCGACCGCGTGGTCGCACGCGACAAGAAGATCGACGCACTGGAGACCGAGGTCGACAAGCTCTCGGTCCGGATCATCGCCTTGCGCGCGCCGATGGCGGACGACCTGCGCGAGGTGATCGCGGCGCTCAAGATCGCCGGCGTGGTCGAACGGATCGGCGATTATTCGAAGAACATCGCCAAGCGTGTCGGCATGATCGAGGGGCGTGACCGGTTCGAACCGCTCACATTGCTGCCCGCGATGGGCGAACTCACCAGCGAAATGGTCCACGACGTGCTCACCGCCTATGCCGCGCGCGACCCCGACCTTGCCCGCGAAGTGATCGCTACCGATGCCAAGGTAGATGCCTTCTACAATTCCATTTTCCGCAATCTCGTCAGTCACATGGTCGAAAACCCCGCGACCATTTCGAGCGCGGCGCAGCTGCTCTTCGTCGCCCGCAATCTCGAGCGCATCGGAGACCATGCGACCAATGTCGCGGAAATGGTCCACTTCGCTGCGACCGGCAATTACCCCCCTGAAGAGGAGCGCTGAGCGCCCCTGTCGCGGTTCATGTGGATAAGTTGCCGGCCACGATTTCATGAAAGTGCAGCAAAATTGAAACATGGAGCATATCGATCGCCCGTGGCGCTGCCGGGGCAGAATCGAGGATGAAAGCCATGTCCGCTGCGAAACTGCTGCTTGTCGAAGACGATCCCGCGCTTTCCGAACTGCTTGAATACCGATTCCAGAACGAGGGCTACCAGGTCCGCTCCACCGGCGACGGGGACGAGGCCATGGTACTGGCGAGCGAGGACGTGCCCGATCTCATCATCCTCGACTGGATGATCGAGGGCACCAGCGGGATCGAGGTCTGCCGCCGGTTGCGCCGCGACAAGGAAACCGCGCACGTGCCCATCATAATGCTGACCGCGCGCGAGGCCGAGGACGACCGCGTGCGCGGGCTCGAGATCGGCGCGGACGATTACATGACCAAGCCCTTTTCCCCGCGCGAACTGCTCGCCCGCGTTGCCGCCGTGATGCGCCGCAT
>Ga0207419_1002347_pt1 | contig 12597 bp, 1 predicted proteins | sample ElkSloMetagenome_4_FD_184723 | JGI IMG/M metagenome (GOLD analysis project Ga0207419, IMG submission 184723) | Hot spring microbial communities from Elkhorn Slough, Monterey Bay, USA - MD2A (version 2) | ecosystem: Environmental > Aquatic > Marine > Intertidal zone > Estuary: Microbial mat ... | reverse complement strand
GGGAAGGGTCGCGGCTAAATTCTTCACCAGGCGCTGCTGCATTATTAACGCTGGCTAACTCGTTACCTAAGCCGTCAAACAACCGTAGTTCGGAGTCTAAGCGTAAGTCAACGCCTTCATACAGGGACAAGTTCAATGCACCAACGGCATCAACATCAATCTCGACCGTATCTCCAGCATTGAGTTCAAAGGAGTAGAAATCTACGTCTTCGCTGGGGTCATTGAACAGAGGGAAAAATCCCCCTAATCCAATACCTGGTTGTTCGGGTTCAGTGGAGAAAAGACCTCCCCGGATCGTAGCATTGGGGTTGGCTGAACTGAGATTAATATCGAGAGCCTGCTCGATGGTATCATTGGCATCAAGCTCTGCTGTAAGAGGAACTTGGTCTGGATTGTCAACCAGCGTCAGCGTTGCCTCGTTGGTGTCCGGATTAATTGTAGAATCCGTACTGTCTACTAAAGCAAAGGTTGCCGTTTCTGATCCTTCTGATTCGCCATCTGCGAGTACGGGTAATTCAACCGTAGCGGTGGCATCGGTAATATTGAGGGAGAAACCCGAATTGGTAATCTCGGTAATTTCGCCTCCCGTTGCGGTTAATGCCTCGACATCAAACTCCGAGAGGTTGGGCGCATCAACCGTCACAGTGATACCGTCTTCTGGGGGTTCTGCCGTGAGGTTAAAGGTGAGTACGCCTGTCGGATTTTCTGACTCGACCAAAGTTTCCCCATCGCTACTCAAGCTAACTTGAACTACGGAGTCTGGCGTGTCAGCAATGGTGTAAGCCACTTCACCCGCATCTGGGTCAACGGTGTAGTGGGCTGCATCTGCCAGGGAAAAGCTAAAGCCTTGCAGCCCTTCGTCAAAGGGATCTTCAAACGCGGGCAGGGTAATCGTTGCCTCTTGTTCGGTAATTTTGTACAGAAAACCCGTGAAAACTTCGGTGGGGGAGGGAAAAACGCCCCCGTCAATCTCGATATTAAAGATATCAAACTGTTGGAGAATACCAGGGCCACTGCCATCAACTTGTACTAAAACCCCTTCTTCGGGTGGCGGTTCGCTGAGGGTAAAGGTTAAGGTGGTGGCAGTTTGCTCGGACTCAATTAACTCCGTTTCGCTGATGGTCATTCCGAGTTCTGGAATCACCGACGGTTCGGGGGTTTCCCCAGGTTCGTAGTAAGTCGCCACAATTTCAGCCGCATCGGGAGCGACGGCATAATCTTCCCCAGGTTCGATAAACCAGGTGACATTTTCGGGTTCATCCACATCGGGTTCGATCAGATCGGCCCACCCCGGACTTTGAGTGCTAAGACCAATGAAGGTGTAGGGTTCAAAAATTCTTAACTCAAACCCCGTCTCCCGTCCCGTCTCATCGTAAATAAACTGTTCTAGCTGCGAACCAGGAGAAAAAGGTGGAGATTGAAAACTTCGGGCGGCAATGTATTGTCGCAGGTAGTTGTCGCTATTTACATCGACCACAATTCCTTCCTCTGGAATTTCCCCTTCGACACTAAAGGTAAGAATGAGGGCGGAATTGGTACTCGGCAGCCCTTCGCTGAGATAGGGGCTAACCAAGTCATCTGTGTCAATATCAAAAGTCCCAGTTGCATAGTTGAGAGAAACGACGGGTTCACCGGGTTCGGGTTCGTCATAACTGTTAGGATTCCCCCCACCAACACCATCGGTAGCAAATTGGGGCAATTCCAAGACAATTTCTGGATTCAAACTAATGGTCAGGTCATACTCTCCATGTCCGGGAAAGTCAAACTCAGGATAACCGTCGTTATCTCCGCTCCCCGGAACAAAAGGATCGTATTTCTCGGTTTCAATTCCGAACGTCTCCCGTCGGAATTCGTTATTGCCACCATTTTGACCGCTTATCCCAAAATAATACGTTCCATCTTCTGGCGCGAGGAACTCCACATAGCCGTCATAACTGGTAAACAGTTCTCCGGGGCCTTGACCGATCCAGCTTGATAATAACTCCTCTCCCTCCGAATCAAAGATTCGCAGACCAGCAAAAACACTGGTGACGGGATTTGGCTCAAATTCGGAAACGGCGGCGGGAGGTTCGCCCCGTTGGTTGGAATCGACATCAGCGGTAATAACATCCCCTGCTGACAACTCGAAGGAATAAAGATCGACATCCTCCGTCATATCAACGTAGGTAAACGTTCCGTCTTCATTGAGATAGCGATTACCAATATCAAACGCAATGGAGGTTGTTGCTGTAAAAGTGGGATTATCGGCACTCAGTCCGGTTTCAACCGCAAGGGGAATAATATCATCGCGCTGGTTAAGTGCGTCAGCAGGAATTTCCGATGCAGTATCAACTAAACTAAATTCACCACTGCTAAAGTCAGAATTGACCTCATATCCATCACCCGCTTCTAAGGTAAAGCTGGTTGTTTCTAACCCTTCGGTTTCTCCGTCTGCTGAAATAGGTAAGTCAACGAGAACGGTAAAATCTGTTAGGCGAATATCAAAGTCATCTTCGCGAACTGCAACAATTTCTCCGCCTTCTGAGACATTAATTGCTTCCAAATCAAATTCGCTTAAATTCGGCGCATTTACAGAAACAACTAACCCCTCAGAGGGTATTGTTCCCCCGGTAATATTAAATACATGAGCCGAAACTGTTCCTTCTGCTTCTACTAAGTAATCTGGCCCCGTATTTAAACTAACTAAAGGCAACCCTGACATTGGCGGTGAGGGCGGTGAGGGCGGTGAGGGTGTAAGTTGACTTTCCTCATCGGCAAATAATACCGTTGAAGTTGCCGCATCGGGGTTAATAGTATAATCCCCTAACGTTCCCACATCGCCCAAATCTTCGGGTTCAACTTCGCCCGTCGCCACCAAGGAAAAGTTAGCTTCGACTAACCCATCAAAGGTTTCGGGTAAGAACGTATCGGGTTCTTCATTATCAAATATATCAATGGTAAAACTACCACTCGTCGCCCCTTCGTCAATTGTTAAATAAAAGCCCGAATTATCGAAACTCGTTCCTAACAAAGACGGATTAATATTTTCGGCAATGGGGTTAAAAGCAAATCCCGGTAAATCCAAACGACTGACAATCTGTTCGATATTGCTATCAACAAAAACTTTCAATCCGCTCTCGGGTGCGGGTTCATCTAGGTCAAAGTTAACGGTTAGCGAGGTATCTTGGTCTTCAATCAAAGCATTAAACTCGCCCTCAAACGTTGTAGAGGTCGAGAAGCTAACTTGCACCATAAATGTTGAATCTCCTGTGATCTTTTTTCGCCCATTGAGATGGGGAATCATTCGGTCAAATCGAATGGGATTACTTTAGCAGTATTAAGATTAATTCTCAATAGTTTTTATAAAAATTTATTTCCTTAATTTTTAGCAGAATAAACCGCCGAATTTGCCCCCTAAAAAATTCGGAAATCGTCGATATATTTAAGGATTTGACTCCGATTTAGTTAATAATTAATTCATTGTTTAATTCTCCAAAATCGGGCGACCAACTGATCAAGTATACTCGTAAATTCAGACCGCTACCCCCCAACGGGATGGGATAGTTATGGCGTTACGCGCAAGTCAAAAGTCAAAAGTCAAAAGTCAGAAGTAGACGAAAACAGGCTTTCAGCTTTTTTGAGAGCTTGGCAATTTTCGAGTCGATCGCAACCGAGATGTTTGCCTATCGCATACCACAACAATCGCTTCTCGCACGGCATCGCCTAAAAATCGAATAAAATTATTCATCGATATGACCTCTACGCGCATTAGATTTTGACATGATTGCCCAGAAGTGACGTTCTGGGTTTTTTGTGAACCGAATTCGGGAAAAATTCCCAATCGGTTTTCTGCACCCGCAATTTCCGGTGACAGTAGAGACGGCGGAAAAACCCCAATACCGTAGAGATTCCCCGAGCATCTTAACATTTAATGTCAGCTAATTGAACCTAGAGACGTTTATACCATCTTGACCCCGCATTTCAAAGGAGTTTTTGGAAAATCTTTGAATTTCGACGCCGATCTTCTCAATGGAGACCTTACTCCCGAGGAAGTCGCCTGAAGTCTCTAAGCCGATCTCTTGAGAAATTGTAGATCCACGGCGCACCCACGAAGCGTTCCAACCGAACTGAAAATTAAGAGGTTTTGACTCGGAGCCATTCCCCTCGTCTGTAGAAACCTGAAATGATCGATAATTCTATCCCGACTCCAGCCACTAATGAAATTTAATCTCAATTTAAAATTCTGAAATTGATGTCAACCCAACTCGAATCTTGAGGATAGACGGCTCTAAACTCCCGAAAAATGAGTAAGATTCGGTTACTTCATCGGGGAAAATGCGGAGGTTTTCGAGACTTTAATTAAAGGTGTGGTGAGTTAGGGAAAGTCAAATCAGAAAGTATAAGTTCTGAAAAAAAATAGCAATTTTATTCGCCCCAAAACCCTTTGAGAAGACCTCAAAGGGACGGGGTATTTTTTTGTGGGCGATCGGTTTGGGTTCAATCTTGAGCAAGATCAACCCCATTGTTCCGATACCATGTCAATCCGATGTGACCCGACTGGAATAAACCTGAAGTCTGTGCGACGAGTTGAAAAATTTTTTACCTTTAAAATGCCGATTTTCCAGGCGTTTTGCCCTTGATTAACCCAGTGCAATATCCGGCGCGGCGATGAATAATTCCTCCGCAATTTCTGGGGTTTCAATTCCCTCAAAAACGCCTAAAGTTTCCTCTGCGACCATCGCATTAATAGCCGCCTCTCCCTCAATTTCGATGGCTTCAATATCATCAAAGCCGAGTTCTCCTTCGAGCAAACCAATCACCTCTTCCGTCGGGTCAAAGTCGGTAACGGTATCGGTATCTCTTCCGCCCAAGAAATTATCCCCCGTGAGGAAATCACCGGCGGGTTCGGGTGCGGATTCATCAGTGGATTCAGAAACATTGAAAGCCAAAGTGTAGTCGCTGGAGATTCCGATTTGTTGGAGTGCAAACGTGTAGACTCCGCCGGGTAATGCGCCCTCGAAACCCATCGCCGCCCATCCCCGTGCAATGTTATCGAGGATATCTGTCCCCACCTGTCGGGGTTCGCCAAACAAAGCGTAGCCCAGGAGGTTTCCTCTCACCGCAGAATCATTCAGGGGTTCGGTAAAGGTATCGCCCTCTTGCACCCCGATAAAAGCAACATTGCTCTCGGAAAAGGATTCGAGTACCAATGTGTCAAGTTGAAAACCTTCAGGAATGGTGACGGTAACGTATTCTTGATCTCTATCACCTGTGGTTACCGATAGAGGGGTTATTCCTTCCGATAAGGGCAGTTCTAACGGGTTGGTGGGGTCGTCAGAAACATCACCACTCACCGCTTCATCATAGCCCGGATTGAGGGGAGGAGGGGAGACGGGTAGCTGACTTTCATTATCGGCAAATAACACCGTAGAAGAAGCCGCATCGGGGTCAACCGTGTAGTCGCCGAGATCGCCCGTAAACTCCGCATCTTCGGAAGTCACCCCATCGGTCGTGACCAGCGAAAACTCGGATTCGACCAAGCCATCGAGGATTTCTGGCAAAGCTCTGTCCGGTTCGAGGTTGTCGAGTACATTAATTGTAAAGCTTCCCGCCGTTGCCCCAACATCTACCGTTAGAAAAAAGCCGGAACTATCGGAGTTGGTATCAATTGAAGATGGATCGATATTTTCTGCGATCGGACGAAATTCAAACCCGGTTAAATCCAAGCGATTAACAATTTGTTCGACCTCGCTATCAACGTAAACTTTCAGTCCTCCCGCAGGTGCGGGTTCATCGAGGTCAAAACGAACCGTCAGCGCCGTCCGTTGATTTTCAACCAAAGCATTCGGATCGCCCTCAAAGGTTGTTGAGGTTGAGAAACTAACTTGTACCATATTTGAATTATTTTTACCCAGATTGAACCCTACTTACCCCCAGCATTTTAGAACCAATTCCCAACCGAAATCTAAAAAATATTTCCGAAATTTTGGTCAAAAAATCAACCGAAAAGTGAACGGCCAGATTTTCAAAAGTTAAAAGGACGGTCTCGCCCGTTTGCAAGACCGTCCAGACTCAAAAATACAACTCGTCGGGGCAAATGCCGTTTAATTAACCGAATGTTACATCAGGAGTAACCACAAACAATTCTTCGGTCAGTTCATCAGAACCCACACCTTCAAGAACCGCTAAAGTTTCCCCAGATTCAATCACTTCAATTGCAGCATTTCCATCAATTTCAATAATTTGAATGTCTGCAAAAGTAAGTTCACCTTCGACCAAACCAATGAAGTCTTCAGTAACATCAAAATCAGTAATTGTATCCGTTCCATCCCCACTTCCGAAGACAAACAGATCCGAACCACTTCCACCGGAGAAGTTATCACCAGTGAGCGTATCGTTACCGGTAACACCCATAATAGTGTCATCACCCGCATCGCCGAAGATTTCATCATCCCCTTCGTCACCGCTGAGGAGGTCATTACCCGCCTTACCGCCAATGCGATCGTTACCAGCGCCGCCAGAGATAACGTCATCCCCACCAGAACCGCCCGGAGAACGGCTATTAGCATCGCCGCGCAGGACATCATCACCCGAACCGCCAAACACGGTATCATCGCCCAAACCGCCAGCAACGAGGTCATCACCGCCCAACGCATCGATGGTATTATCAGCCTCATCGCCAAGCAAAGTTTCGGCGTCATCGGTGCCAATAATATCAACGGGTGTACCGCCACCATCACCCGGTACCAGGTCAAAGGCGATATCGTATTCGCCGATATTGATACCGAAGTCGGGGAAGACGCGACCGCTACCGGTACCGGCTTCAAACGGATCGTAAACGGTATTACCCAACTGGCTGACACCCACAAAGTAAGTACCCGTTTCAGATGCGGTAAATTCTAAATAGGCATCGCGGTTAGCCGTGAAAATTTCATCGGGTGCCGCAGCATTATTTGCGTTAGCCAACTCGTTCCCTTCGGCGTCAAACAGTCGCAACTGAGAATCCAACCGTTGCGGTACATCAAAGCCTTCGAGTGCGTACTCAATGGAGTCCACATCAACACTGATGCTATCTCCGGCTGCCAGGTCGAAGCTGTACATATCCACATCTTCGGAGGGGTCAATCAAATCAGCCTGATAAACTTCAGGATCTTCCGACACCACGACATACTCGGAATCAATCGCGGCTTGGAAAGAGAATGTCTGGTTGGAGGGACTCAATCCGGTGTCAATCGCCGTTGTGATCGTATCATTGAGTTCTTGTTCTGGATTTTCATCGCCTTCATCCCCATCATCATCTCCATCGTCAGGATCGATAACCACTGAATCAGGGTTGTCCGCAATTGTGAGTGTGATATCGTTGGCATCAGGAGCGATCGCATAACCTACCCCGGGCTGGATTGTAAACGTGAATTCTTCAATGCCTTCTAGAGCGTCCTCTGGCGAAATTTGGGGATTAGTGGTTTCATCAAAGGCGGACAGCGTAATTGTGGCAGTTTGCTCCGTCATCTGGAAGAAGAAACCGCTAGCTTGGAAGTTAGGTGATGGGAATTCACCGCCAACAATCTCGGCATTGAACACATCAAATTCACCCAATGCTGACCGAATTCCGCTATCGACACCAATAACAACTCCTTCTTCGGGAGGAGGACTGTCCAGAGAGAAGGTCACTGTTGTCAGGTTCCCCTCGGATTCCACCAGAGCCGTTTCACTGACGTCTATACTTACTGTGGGAACATTCCCCGGATCGGGAATATCATCTAAGGTGTCATAGATGACGGTTGAAAAACTATCTTCTGCACCGACGCTATAGCCTGCACTCGGTTCAAGGTTAAAGGTAATCGTTTCAGAACCGTCGGTTGGCGCAACTTCTGGATTATCAAGGGTAAGGTTAATCAAGGAAGAATTGCTGGTGAGTTTCGTCCGCAACCCGACCAATGTTCCTGCTTCGTCATACACACCCCCCAGGACTTCAGCGCCCCCTTGAGAAAAGGGCGATCCTGTGCTGAAAATGCTGGCTAAGTCGGCATCGCTGGTGAGATAAACTTCAATCCCTTCTTCTGGAATCTCGCCCTCTACTTCTAAGGCTAGGGACAATATGGATGCTCCAGAATCGGGTTCAAGATACTGAACCAGGGCATTGGCTTCGAGAGTATCCCGCTCCTGCTCATCTCGTCGGTAAGTTCCAGGCGTTGCCCTCAACGAGACTGTCGGCCCTTCTCCGGTGCCGGATGGGATCTCTGTTGCCTCCGGAACAATCGGCTGGTTTAACGTCAGATTTACCGTATATTCACCAAAGCTCTCTCCCGTACCGCTCCCTGGGATATTCGGATCGTAGGGACGGTTCTGCACACCTACTTCATAATAGTCGAAGGGAGCATTCGGCCAACTGCTGATGCCGAAATAGTAAGTCCCAGAAGTTTCGGGGGTGAATTCCAGATAGGAATCAAAGCCAACATCTGCAAAGGCTTCCTCTGGTGCGGCCGCGTCATCCACCTGAGCGACTTGATTGCCATCGGCATCAAAAACCCGAACCACAGTATCGACCGTATCTGGATCGAACTGTTGAGCGTCGGTATCCAACCGCACCGTATCACCCGCTTCGAGATCGATTTTGTAGAAGTCTACATCTTCAGTAAAGTCAACGTAGAGCCGGCCGTCTTCGGTTTCGTAGCGGTTGCTATTGTCGTAATCTATTGTGCTGGTGAAGGAAACTTCCGGGTTGGCCGCACTCAAACCGATTTCAGTCGCCAGTTCGATGGTATCGTTGGGTTCGCTGACTTCTACAGGTGGTGCGGGAATATCATCAGCGCTATCCACTAAGCTGAAGGTTGCGGTACCGGCTTCGGGGTTGACTTGATAGCCGTCTCCGGGTTCAACGGTGAAGGTGGCTTCTTCTAACCCTTCGCTTTCGCCGTCTTCTGCAACGGGGAGGTTAATGGTTGCGGTTTGTGAGGTTAGTTTGAACTCAAACCCGTCTAAACCTTCATTAACGCTGACAATTTCTCCGCCCATGACTTCGATGCTATCCAAGTCAAATTCTGACAACATCGGAGCGCTAACGGATATGGTAACGCCTTCTTCAGGGGGAGGCGAACTGAGGCTAAAGCTATGAACGCCGACGGTGCTTTCTGATTCAACCAGTGTTGCAGGTTCGATAGAATAGGAAACTTGAATCTGAGAATCTGGGTTATCGGCGATGGTCAGATCAAATCCACCCGCTTCGGGATCGATAGTGTAACCGGGACTTTCGACCAATTCAAAGCTAAAGGCTTGTACACCTTCGACAACGCCTTCGGTGATTTCCGGGTTGGTCGTTTCATCGAAAGCGGGTAAAGTGATGGACGCGCCATCTTCAAGGACTTTGAAGTAGAAGCCGCTGGCTGAGAAGTTGGCAAACGGTACCGCACCGCCTGAGACTTCAGCGTTGAAAACATCAAATTCTCCCAACGCGCCGCCTGTGTTGCTATTAACGTAAACTAAAACGCCGTCAGAGGGAATATCGCCGTCAACGTTAAAGGTGAGGGTGGTGGTGTTTCCTTCTGACTCAACTAATGCGGTTTCGCTAACGGTTAAGCTAACTTGGGGTGAGGTTTCCGGTTCGGGTGCGGTTTCCAGACTGTCGTAGAAGGTGACAGTCGAAGATCCCATCTCGCTACTAACGCTGTAGCCTTCTCCCGCTTCTAAGGAGAATGTTGCATCTTCCGGGCCGTCGGTTTCGGCTTCTTCTAAGTCCTGAACGTTAAGCGCGATAAACGCAGTTGGACTGTTGACTCGCAGACGAATACCGGAGGCTTCCCCTGTTTCGGGGTCGTAAACGGCTTCTAAGACTTCACCGCCAATGGTCAGAGGAGGACGTCCTAAGTTGCTGAAGTAGTCCGTTAAGGCGATATCGCTGTTGATGGTAACTTCTAAGCCTTCAGAGGGAATTTCTCCTTCGGTTTGTAAGCCCAGTACCAATAAAGAGGCGCCGGCTTGTTCGCCTAAAGATTCCACCAATTCCGGCGTTAAGATGGTATCGCGGAGTTCAGTGCGATCGCCGTTAAAGGTGCCGGTCAGGGTTTGCAATGAAACAACCGGGCCTTCTGACGGAGGCGGAGGGGGTGTACCTTCGCTATCTTCGATACTGATAGTAAATTCGCTCGCGTCGGGATTAACTTCGTAAGCTTCCCCATCTGCAAGGCTGTAGGTAAACACTTCCTCGGCTTCGTCTTCATCGGCGCCATCTTCAAACACGGACAGGGTAATTGACGCTTCCGGTTCGGTGAGGGTGAGGAAGAAACCGCTATCCCCATCGGCGGGTCGGGGGAATTCGCCATTGGTTCCTTTGATATCGGTTGCGGGGTCAATACCAAAAACATCGAATTCGCTTAAGGTTCTGAATCCCGTTCCGTCAACCAACACTTCTACACCTTCCGGGGGAATTTCTCCCTCGACGCTAAAGTTAATGGTGAATTCATCGCCTTCGGTGAGTTCGGTTTCACTGGTAGAAATGCTGACAACGGGGCCTGTTTCACTGGGTTGATCGGCAATGGTGAGATCGATGGAACTGGCATCGGGGTCTACTTCGTATTCTTCCCCGTTGACGATGCTGAAGGGGATGTTTTGCACTTCTTCGGCAACGATATCATCAAAGACTGAGGTGGTAATGGAGGCATTCGGTTCGGTAATAGTAACAAAGAAACTGCTACCGCTTGCATCTGCGACTTCCGGTAAGCCTGCAATTCCATTCAGTTCTAGAGCGCTTAAATCCGCCAGATCGAACTGACCCAAAGCTCCAGAAACCGAACTTTCTACTAAAATGGTTGTTCCTTCTTCGGGAATCTCTCCATCAACGGTGAAATTAACGGTGAGTTCGTCGCCTTCAACTAAGTCAGTTGCACTCGCAGAGATACCAACGGTTGGGCCAACGCCGGGGCCGCCATTATCGTCAGTAATGGTTAATAAGGTGGAGTTTTTCTCCGGGTTAACGGTGTATCCCTCTCCTGGCGAGAGTTGGAAGTCAAACGGTTGGGTTCCTTCTTCGATGATGTCGTTGAGAATGGGCATCACGAAGGAGGCTTCGGGGGCAGACAGCAGAATTTCGAGTCGGCCTGTTTGTTCGTCGTAATTTACAATTTCGGAGTTGATAAACTCTACTTCTCGGTCTGCGGAAAATTGTTCGGTGAATTTGATCACATCGTTTTCACCGAGGGTATCGAAGTTGATCACAATTCCTTCAGAGGGGAATTCGCCTTCGACTGTCCATTTCCAAGTTACTGCACCCTCGGCTTCTTCGGAAATGGTGGTGGGGATGGCTTCAAAGCTGACAACCGGTTCTGTGGGTTCGGGGGGTTCGCCAACCTCGGTGTCATCAATGGTTACGGTAAATTCGCTCGCTTCGGGATTGACTTCGTAGGTTTCACCGTTTTCTAGGGTGTAGGTAAAGGTTTCGAGTCCTTCTGCTACATCGTCTTCAAAAACGGGAACTGTCAGGGTTGCGGTTTGTTCTGTTACCCGGAATAGCACCGCACTGACGGTTTCGTTGGTTCCGGCAATGTTTCCGCCTGTTACGACCGGCCCTTCAATGGTGATCTCGTCTTCTGGATCGCGGGGGTTGGAGGCGTTGACATCAAACTCGGCGATCGCTCGGGGTATAGCGCCATCGAGGTAAACCAAAACGCCTTCGGGGGGCGGCGGTTCATCTAGGGTAAATGTAACTGTTATCGCAGTTTGTTCGGACTCTAACAGGGTTGTTGGTGCTGCTGTTACGCTAACTGTCGGGCCGACCCCACTGGGTACACCGTCGGTCACGGTAAAGCTGCCGGAATTGGCATCATCGTCCACCTCGTACCCTTCTCCGCCAACAAGAGTGTAGGTGAATGTCTCGTCGGCTTCTTCGATCGAGTCATCGAAAACGGGGAAGGTAATACTGGCTGTGGGTTCGGTAATGGTGAAGAAGAAATCGCTGAGGAAATCGTCTCCCGCCGCCGCCTCGTTGGAAGCCGTTTCGCTCGGATCGCCATCTTCGAGGGAAAATAGTTCGAGTTCTCCACCCATAACGTTATTTTCCACCAATCCGCGATCGAAACGGTAGATGGGTTCTAGATTTTCATTGAAGCGGGTTTGCGAGGCGACGAATTCCTCCATAATGCGGGGTGCATCGCCTTCGAGCTTGACCGTGATCCCCCCTTCAGGAATCTCACCTTCGACGCTGAAGTTCATCACCAGGTCCGTGCCTTCTGCTTCGCTGATTAACTCTGGAGTTGTGCTAAAGCTGACAACGGGTTCGGACGGTTCGGGTTCCGGTTCCGGTTCGGGTTCCGGTTCCGGCTCGGGGGGTGCATCCACGTCAATGGAGACGGTTGTGACCTCGGAGTTTTCCTCACCGTCACTCGCCTGATAGGTAAAGCTATCGGTTCCCACGAAACCCGCCGAGGGGGTATAGGTGAAGGAGCCGTCTTCGTCCAATTCAACGCTGCCGTTGTTCGGGGTGCCGACAAAGGTTGCCACCAACGGGTCGCCATCGGCATCGCTATCGTTGCTGAGTAGGCCTTCGCTCGCAGAAACGGTAAGCGGGGTATCGGCCGGGGTCGTGTAGCTGTCTTCTTCGGCAACGGGAGCGGTATTGGCGGGGGG
>Ga0207419_1002346_pt1 | contig 12602 bp, 10 predicted proteins | sample ElkSloMetagenome_4_FD_184723 | JGI IMG/M metagenome (GOLD analysis project Ga0207419, IMG submission 184723) | Hot spring microbial communities from Elkhorn Slough, Monterey Bay, USA - MD2A (version 2) | ecosystem: Environmental > Aquatic > Marine > Intertidal zone > Estuary: Microbial mat ... | reverse complement strand
TCGAAGATACATCACAAAAGTTGAAAGGCTGGATGTTGGGAAAGCCGGTCTTTTAGACGCTACTTTTATTCTTATGCTTATTTTATTTGTCGTACTTTCAATGTTTGGTCAGAACGCTGCGGTTACTGCTGAAATGGATTTCCAGCTTGCTAGTTATGAGATCCGCCCGCTTTCTCTTCCGCTCGGTAAATTATTATTTAAAAATAGATAAGAAAATATGTTACATAAAAAAAGCCAACAATTAATTTGTTGGCCTGCTTATCTATAAAAAAGTAATCTGTAGGATTACATTCTTTTCTCTTTAACTTTAGCTGCTTTTCCTTTACGACCTCTCAAGTAGAACAATCTTGCTCTTCTTACTTTACCTTTTCTGGTTACTTCAATTTTCTGAATACTAGGCGATAAAATAGGGAATATACGCTCTACACCAATACCATTTGAGATTTTTCTCACTGTAAAAGTCTCACCGTTGGTATTAGGGTTTTTTCTTTGTATTACCGTACCTTGAAATTGCTGTATACGTTCTTTGTTACCTTCTTTGATTTGAACGTGTACATTAACTGTATCGCCAGGGCCAAAATCGGGAAATTTAGCCTTTACGTCTTTGTAGTCTTCTTCAACGAATTTTATTAAATCGCTCATCTTATTAGTATTTTTAGGCTCTCAAGTAAAAGGAGTGCAAATATAGAAATAATATTTTGCATTAACGGTGCTAAGAACGGATAAATATGCAAAAATTATAGCTCATCTATAGAATCTAGATAGCTTTCAGCCTGTTCTAATATCTCTTTTCTTTTCTCTTTATCCATTTTATCCCAAGTGCGGTACATCATGCCCACCCTAAAATTATTGGATAGCTTATCTCTATTCCTCTCGAAAAAGTGCCAATACAAGCTATTAAATGGGCAAGCTTTGTCGCCTACTTTTTTGGTTTTACTGTAATGGCAACCCTTACAATAATTGCTCATTTTGTCTATGTAATTGGCAGAAGACACATAAGGCTTGGTGGCTATAATGCCACCGTCTGCAAATTGGCTCATGCCTCTGGTGTTGGTAATCTCCACCCATTCAATAGCGTCTATGTAAATGCCTAAATACCAAGCGTCTAACTCATCGGGGCTTACACCGGCCAAAAGGGCAAAATTTCCTGTAACCATCAGTCTTTGGATGTGATGTGCATAAGCATGATCCAAAGAATTGTTGATGGCATGGTTCAGACAGTTCATTTTGGTTTTGCCCGTCCAATAAAAATCTGGCAGTTTGTTCTTGTGCTCAAAGTAGTTCATTTTGGCAAAATCTGGCATTTTTGCCCAGTAAACGCCACGCATAAACTCGCGCCAACCTATAATTTGCCTTATAAAACCCTCAACCTGTGCCAAAGAAACCTCTTTTTGATTATCGGCCCAATACTTTTCAGCTTTTTTAACCACTTCTAATGGGGAAAGCATTTTAGAGTTGAGCGCAAAAGAAACCCTAGAGTGAAAAAGGAAGGGATATTCCTCTTCCATAGCGTCTTCATACTTACCGAAGTTGGCAAAAAATCTATCTAGAAAATCATCGAAGTTTTTGAGCGCCTCTTCTCTAGAAATGGGCCACAAAAATTCCTTTTCGTCGATTCTCCCAAAAGTTTCTACGCCTTGTTTTTCAAGAAGAGCCACTATTTCTGAAGTATCGCGGTCTGAGCTTTTTATTTCAGGCACGGGGGTTTCACCATCGTACTTTTTCCTGTTTTCATGGTCATAGTTCCATTTCTCTCCCACTGGCTCATCGCCTTCCATTAAAATATCGAGCTCCTTGCGCATATGCCTATAGAAATTTTCCATAAGGTAAGTTTTCTTCCCCTTGAAAAATTTTTCTATATAATCGCGACTGGTTAAAAAATGCTCGGTGTCTGCCACTTCAACATCAACTTCTAAAGCCTCCCTTAACTCGTTCATTTGCTGATCTAGGCGGTACTCATCTGGCAATTGGTAGGCAAAAGCTTCAAAACCATGCTCTTTGATCAATTGCTGTATATTTTTTGAAATGTCTTGTTGGTTGGCCTCATCATCTAAATTAAGATAAATAAATTGATGCCCTGCCTTCTCCATTTTCTCAGTAAAGCGGCGCATGGCCAAAAAGAAAGCGACTACTTTTTGTATATGGTGCTTTACATAGCCGGTCTCCTGCTTTACTTCCATCATCACATAAGTAATGTTGTCACTTTTTTCTTTAAACCAAGAGTGGTTTTCATTCAGTTGGTCGCCTAATATCAATCTTAGCGTTTTGGGCATGGTCTTTTTTTTAATTTGCTTTGTATTATCTTTAATAGATTGAAAAATTGTTTTGTTTTTAACCAGCAGATTAGAATATGCGATTGATAAACCTATTTATCAGTTTATTTTTTGTTTTACCCATGTCTTTTGCACAGCAACATTTACCCGCCTACCAACTTTTCGATAAAGAGGGCAAGCCCGCCGATTTTGAAAACATGCTTTCGACTCTAAATGAAGCTGATGTAGTACTTTTTGGCGAGTTACACAACAACCCTATTTGCCATTGGCTGCAACTCCAAGTCACTAAAAAGTTGCATGAGCAAAAAGGAGAAAACTTAGTATTGGCTGCCGAAATGTTCGAAGCAGATGATCAAATCATTATTGATGAATTTTTTGCGGGAAAAATAAAAGAATCGCATTTGGAGAATGAAGCTAAAATTTGGAACAATTACGCCACCGACTACCGCCCTTTATTGCTATTTGCCAAAGAAAATAAGTTGACTTTTGTGGCAAGCAATATACCTAGACGTTATGCAAGTTTGGTTTCTAGAGAAGGTTTGGATGCATTAAAAGATTTAGAAAAAGAAGCCAAAAATTGGATCGCGCCACTCCCAATAGAGGTAGACTTAGAGTTACCAGGCTATAAAAACATGTTGGCCATGATGGGAGCCCATGGTGGTGGTGATAACAGCAAAGCCAATAATTTTGCTTATGCCCAAGCGGTTAAAGATGCTACCATGGCATATTTTATATTGGAAAATCTAAAAAAAGACCAGCAGGTTTTACATTACAATGGCGCTTATCATTCCAATAATTTTGAGGGGATTTACTGGTATTTAAAACAAAAAAAATCCAAACTGAAAATTGTAACCATTAGCAGTGTAGAAGAAGGCGATGTAAGCGGCTTAGACGAAAAAAATATTGGCTTGGCCGATTTTGTAATTGCAATACCAAGTGATATGACGAAGACTTATTGAGAGTAGCTCACTACGAATTAGCCCATGAATTGATTCATGGGCTAATTCAGTAATGGATTACTTCCCATGCCTACCTTCCAAAACCTCAATCACCTCATGTAATTTAATTTCTTTGGCTTCTAGCAAAACCAAGAAATGGAAGAGCAAATCGGCGGCTTCGCCAAGAAAAAGGTCTTTGTTATCGTCTTTGGCTTCGATTACCAATTCCACAGCTTCTTCTCCTACTTTTTGTGCTATTTTATTGATGCCTTTTTCAAAAAGTCGTGCTGTATAAGAACTGTCTGTGCCTGCCGACTTTCTTTGTTGGATCACTTTGCTCAAATAATCTAGAAAAGCCGCTTTTGAAGTAGTCTCAGTTTTTTTCTCAAGTCTAACCTTGACCAATAAATAGTCATCAAATTCATCGAATCCTACAATTTCTTGTATAGTATGATTAGTCAGTGCTACAGGCTCTTTTGCCTTTAGTTTGGCAAGCTGTTCATTATCTAACTGTGTTACACCTAAAATTGAGGCAGTGGTCTGTTCTTGTATTATAGCCGTCTTCACTTTGTATTGGTTAATTATATTCTAACTGGTATCTCTTTGTTTTTGAGGAAGTTTTTTAAATCAGGAATATCAATTTCCTTAAAGTGGAAAATGCTAGCAGCTAGTGCAGCATCAGCATTGTTGTCTCTAAATATATCTTCAAAATGCTCCATATTGCCTGCCCCGCCAGAGGCAATTACTGGAATATGTAGCATCTTTGTCAGTAAACCTGTCAACTCTATGGCAAAGCCTCCCTTGGTACCGTCATGGTCCATAGAGGTTAATAATATCTCACCTGCGCCCCTTTCCTGTACTTCTTTTGCCCACGGGATAGTTCGTACTTCGGTGGCTTCTCTGCCTCCTTTTACATGTACTATGTGCTCGCCATCCACATATCTGGAGTCTATGGCAACCACTACGCATTGAGCCCCAAACTCATTTGATAATTCATTGATCAAATCAGGATTTTTTACCGCAGAAGAATTGATGGAAATCTTATCGGCGCCTGCATTTAAAAGGGCTGAAACATCTTCTTTGGAGCTAATGCCGCCACCAACCGTAAATGGGATATTAATTTGCTTGGCGACATTCCTTACTAATTCTACTAAGGTTTTGCGTTTCTCAACAGTAGCAGTTATATCTAAAAAAACCAGTTCATCTGCGCCTTTTTCGCTATACAATTGAGCGAGTTCTACAGGGTCGCCTGCATCTCGTAAATCAATAAAATTGATACCTTTTACGGTCTTGCCGTCTTTAATGTCAAGGCAGGGAATGATTCTTTTACAAAGCACTTGTTTTATGATTAATTGTAAATTATCAATGGTTAATAGAAAAAACCCGAGTTGATATTTGCTTAGGCGCAAATCTACAGATAATAGAAAGAAGGAGGGAAAAGTTTGTTTGAAAGTTTTTTACAAGTAAGATTTTTGTAATTTTATTTAAGCTTCAGCTAAAAATATTACATCGGTAGTATTGAAAAGTTCGTATTACTTTGTGGTAGTGTTATTAGTATTTAGATTATTAAATTTTGTGGAAAGCTTGCTTTACAAAATAAAGGAAGTGTTTGTTAGTATATTTATCTTCAATACAAATATAATACTTTATTGCTGCTTTGTTTATCTTACATCAAAAAAATTATGGCTTTAAATAAGTCAAAAGGGCTCATCCATAAAGTGGTTTACTTTAATACCAACATATTTTTAGTAAAGCAGCGATTTTTTAGCATTTAATACAGTTCATTCATGAAAATCCCTTTGGCAGAAAGAGTGCGCCCCAAACATTTAGATGAGTTTATTGGCCAAGACCATTTGGTAGGGCGACAAGGTGTTATCAGAAAAATGGTGGAAAACAAACAGTTGGTCTCCATGATTTTGTGGGGCCCTCCGGGAGTGGGCAAAACTACCTTGGCCAATATCATAGCTGCACAAATGCAGCGCCCTTTTAAAACCTTAAGTGCCATAAGTTCTGGCGTAAAAGATGTACGCGGCGTTATTGAACAAGCCAAGTACACACAAGATACTGTATTGTTTATAGACGAAATCCATCGCTTTAACAAATCTCAGCAAGATGCTCTGTTGGGTGCTGTAGAAAAGGGCATCATCACCTTAATTGGTGCTACTACAGAAAACCCTTCGTTTGAGGTAAATGCCGCTTTACTTTCACGGTGTCAGGTATATAGGCTGAAAGCACTAGAAAAAACAGACCTTAAAAACCTAATTACCCAGGCCATTGCTAGGGATCAATACCTGCAAAATAAAGAAGTGCATTTGCACGAGATAGAAGCACTTTTACGGCTTGCCGACGGAGACGCCCGTAAGCTGCTCAACTTACTTGATATGGTTACGGAAGCGCTTCCGCATAATAAGATTGAGATCACCGATGAGGTAGTCATGCAAATAGCCCAACAAAAAACGGTATTGTACGATAAGTCAGGCGAACAGCATTACGATATCATTTCTGCTTTTATTAAGTCTATAAGAGGGAGTGACCCGAACGCTGCCCTGTATTGGATGGCACGGATGATCGAAGGCGGCGAAGACCCCAAATTTATTGCTAGGCGCATGCTCATTTTGGCTTCTGAAGATATAGGTAATGCCAACCCTACTGCTATGGTTTTGGCTACCAATTGCTTCCAAGCAGTTACTTTTATCGGCTACCCAGAGTGCGATTTAATTTTGGCACAAACGGCCACTTACTTGGCCTCTTCGCCTAAGAGCAATGCCAGTTACACCGCAATAAGAAAAGCCCAACGGTTGGTTAGAGAAAAAGGCAACTTGCCCGTACCCATGCATCTGCGAAACGCACCCACTTCCCTTATGAAAAAAGAAGGCTATGGAAAGGGCTATAAGTATGCCCACGACTACCCAAATAACTTTGCTGAGCAAGAGTTTTTACCTGAAGAAATTGCAGGAACCACCCTGTACAAACCTGGCAAAAACGCCCGAGAAGAAGAATTAAGGAAAAGGTTAAAATTCTTTTGGAAGGAGAAATATGGGTATTGAGATGGCCTTCATTGTTATGTGAGTTTTTGAGCTAAGAAGTTGTACTTCTTCGCCCCGACGCTCCAACTCAACAAAATTCTAAACCACTATCTCTATTGAAGCATCATATTAATCTAACAATCCTAATCACAACCCCAAGACCTTAAATACCACTCTTCGGTTTTTGCGTTTACTGGCTTCGTCTCTTTGGTAGGTAAGTGGCTTGGTTTCTCCGTAGGCTTTGAGCTCTATGCGATTGGCCTCTACGCCTCTTTCAGTAAGGTATCCTTTTACTGCGAGCACCCTACTTTCTGATAATGCTTGATTGGCTCGGGCATTTCCGCTAATATCTGTATGCCCTTCGAGTAATATGTGTAAAGTTTCGCTTTCGAGCATCATTTGCGTAAGCCTATCTAACTCAGGATAGGATTCTTCTAAAAAAAAGGCTTCTCCTTTTACAAAATTTATCCGATTCAGCGCTATGGTTTCCCCTATCTTTAGTGGCTTAAGAAATATCTTTTTCCGAGGATTTTTATTGATGCTTATCATCACAGTATCGGCCAAGGCATAATAATTTTTAGCCTTTGCCCATATAAGGTATTTTTTTTCTGGAGATAATGCCACTGTAAAAGCGCCATCTTCTGGATTGGAACGCACGATTCCAGTTTCTTTTGGCATATCAATCTGCTTGTATAGAATTTCTGCCATGATTGGCTGTTTGGTTTCGGCATCGTATACATTGCCCTCTAACAAAGCAATGGGCTCAGGTTTGGCATCTTGCGGGAGCTTTACCCTAAAAATATCTGCGCTATTATTATTGGTATTGGCATAAGATACAAAGTAGGCGTATTCGCCGAGTGCATCTACTGTGTAGGATATATCCCAATCTTCAGAATTGAGCAATGGCCCCATATTGAGTGGCTCTGTCCATTTTGTCCAGGAATCGTCTAGGCGTTTGCTCACAAACATATCAGTATTGCCAAAACCGCTAAAACCAGCAGAAGAAAAAAAAAGCGTTTTATTATCTGCCGCGAGAAATGGTGTGAGTTCAGTAGCTGCGGTATTTATTTGAGGCCCCAAATTTAGCGGTTCGCTCCATTCTCCATTCTCATTGGCAAAACTCACGTAAATGTCCCTATCTCCGTAAGAACTGTTGGTTTCTATGGCCATCACCAAAACTTTTCTATTGCTGCTTAAGGCAAACTCACTGTATTCATTTATATTTTGATAGCCTGTAATCTGCAAAGCTTCTGGAAAAGTCCAATTGCCATTTTCTTTATAAGAAATAGAAACGCCTCCTGAAGCCCTGCCGTCTTTCTCATAAATGTTACCAAGTAAAAGCGCATTGCTACCCGGCATTACAGAGCATACATAATTGTGGTTTTCATTATTAAGTGGGCCTTTTAAATGAGTGGGTTCAGACCAGCTTCCTTCAATAAAACTAGATACCCAGATATCGTCATTGGCATATTCACTTTTTATATTTTTAGGGTGGTTCTTTCTGTCGAAATAAAGCGTTTTACCATCTGGCGATATTACAGGGAGGATTTCATCATAGGGGCTGTTTACTGAAGCGGGCAAAGGTTCTATGGCTTCAGGCTTGATATCACCCACCAATCTGATTAAAACTTTTATAGGAATAGTACTATCACTAATGGCAATGGCATCTAGGTGATTCCAGCCTATTACCTGTCGGGTATCTAGCGTAACCCGTACCCGTTTTATCTTAAAGGCAGTTTTTTGCATGTACACATGAAAAAGCCCATCTGCTGTTCTTGAAGCGCCGTGTTTGCCGGCTTCATAAACAATAATTGTCTCTCCCTCCGAGCCTATGGCTTCGACCTTTACTATGCAACCCGAATTAAAACTTTCCCCAATGACTACTTGCTGTACAAATTGTGCTCTTTCAAATTCGACCTCAATCCATTCTGTACCTCTATTTTGCTTAGCAGGCGACCAAGCACAAGGGCTGCTGCCTATGGCTGGCAGTTTATTGGGTTTTCCCAAAATTTGCTGCGCTCTATATCTGTGAGGATGTCCCTTGTCTGTGTATTCTGAGGAGAAAGCAATCAGTCGAGATGCCCATTGAGTGTTGCCAAAAGCATTGACTGCAAATAGACAGAAGATTAAAAAAAGCACGAGCTGTTTTTGGCAAAATATCATATCAAAAAAAACCTGCACTCGTGAAAGTACAGGTTTTTTTAAAAAAGGAACTATTAAAATCAGTAATATTTATATATCTCGTTTTTAACGTCGGCAAACTCTTCTATAGCTCTAGAGATTTTTCCAGTAACTACATTTACATTGTTGGCCCTAGATTCAATTTGATCTCTGTACAAGGCATATTCGGCTAGTTCGGTCACTTCATCTACTTGTTCTACCTCAATAACCAAAATACCGTTTTCGTCTGACACTGGCTCCGAGGTCTCGCCCGTTTGTAGGCTAAATATTTCTCCTATGGCCTTTGGAGCAAACCCTACTGTAGGCAGCGAAGAAGTATTCATAGAAATATCTGTTGCTTGGGCGATTACAGCACCTTGGCCGTATCCATTTTTTATCTCGTCTACTGTACCGCTCAAACCTTCAAGCTTGGCAAGAATTTGCTCCTTTTTCTTCTCTTTCAACAATTTCTGTTTTATCTGCTCTTGGGCTTCATCAAAAGGAGCCAATCCGTCTTCGGTCTTTTCAGTCAGTAAAGCAATAATAAATTGATCTTCAAGCTCTAAAGTCTCTGATACATCGCCTACTTCAGCCTCTCTAAATGCCCATGTAATAATGGTTCTTACAGAAGGATCGTAAACATTGTTGATAGAGCGGGCATTTTTACCGATGTTTAAGGCTTGGTATCTTATAAGTGAAGAATCTGCCTCAGCAGCCTGCATAAAATTTTCTTCGGTTCTATCTACGGCAAAAGCTCCTGTTCTTCTATAAACTTCTGAACGTGTTTCATCACTAGGAACTACTTCTTTCTCTACCACTGCCAAAAGAAAGTTATTGTAGGTCTTGGTGTTGGTCACTTCTACAATATGGTAACCAAATTGCGTTTCTACCAGGTTAGGCAATAAACCAGGACTAGAAGCCCTCATCACGGCTTCGCTAAAAGGTGCTACCATAGTATTTTCGTCGAACCAGCCTAAATCGCCACCCCTCGTTTTGGTGCCATCCTCGCCATTTTCTGCAGCCATTTGGGCAAAGTCTGCACCACCTTTGATCTCACTAAGAATGCGACTGGCCTTGGCCCTAGCTTCTGCTTTGTTGCTGCCGTCTTCATCTACTTTAATCAATATATGCCTGGCGCGTGCATACGCTACAGTATCTTCAGTAATATCGATTACTTTGTACAATTTAAAAAAGTCTGCATCTCTAACGGGGCCAAATACTTTTCCTACTTCAAACTCACCAATGTTAAGGCCGGCAGGTAAATTATTAGGCTTGGCATTAATAAAATTATTGGCTGTTTCTGAATTGGCCGCCGTAAAAGCAGTGTCGTTTTGGGTATTCTCAAAAGGTATTACCAAAGCTTCGGCTTCTCTTCTGATTTCTTCAATGTCTAATTCCGTTGCTTCTATCGGAAAAGTTACATATTCTAAAGATATGGTAGCATCTCTATCGAATTCATCCTCATTGCTGTTATAGTAATCCCTCATTTCGCTTTCGCTCACGCTAACTGTTGAGTCTGCTATACTAGAGTAAGGAACATAAACATAGCGCACATCTGCCTTAGAGTTTTGGCGCATATATTCTCTCTCAGCTTCAGCTTTTGTGGCAAAGTAGGTGTCGCCCAATAAGTTCTCGTATTTTGTTCTCAATCTGTTTGGCTTCAGGTTTCTTTCAAAGTTGAGATAAAACGCCTGGGTTTGCGGCGGGGCGTTCTGAATGTTCTGTAAGAAATTTCTAATATTATTGCGGTCTACCTCACCCGTTTCTTGATTGGTAAACAAACTCGCCCAAGATGGATCTATATTGTTACCTTGAATCATATCTATCATTTCTTCGTCGGTAACGGTAATGCCTAGCTTTTCAAATTCTTTATAAAAAGCTTTTTTAAAGACCAATTGGCTCCATGCCTGTTGCCTAATGCCAGGCAATTCTTGTTCGGTTAGGGATCTACCCAAGTTCATTTCGTAATTGGCCCTAAACTCCTCAAACTCCTGACTAAACTGCTCAAATGTAATCTCCTCTCCATCTATTTCGCCTACTATACGTTCATTACCTTGGTTAAGGTAATTTCTTGAAAATAAGTCACCTAGTATAAATGCAAGCATAGCCACACCAATTACTATAAGTAACAAGGCCGACTTATCGCGTATGGAATTAATGATAGACATAATATATAGTTTTAATTGAATGCTTTAGCTAATTGCCCACGTTGTGGGTGGTCAATTTTTTGGATGGCAAAATTAGACAAAATTTAATGAATTACCATAGGTTGAAGCAGAATGTAGACTGCCTATTTGTAGCACTTAAGCTTAATGTGGTACAACATGTGGATTTACTCTTCATGAAAATCCATTTTCTATTTAATAAATAAGTGCCCCACCAAGTTAGGAAATCTACGATTGATTAAGAACAAGTAGGCTTTCTTGTGTTGATAAGAACCTAAACATTAATGCATTATATTGTATTACATTTACGATATCGACTTTTTTTAGCCTTGAATTTTTTAAGTGTGAAAACATATAAACACATTTTTTTTGACCTTGATCATACGCTTTGGGATTTTGACAAATCATCTGAAGAAACGGTATATGAACTGATAGAGCATTACCAACTACACATTAATACCCCATACACTCATATAGAATTTTTTAACACATTTAGAAAAGTAAACAGCGATTTATGGCAATTATACAATGTTGGTAAAACCACAAAAGACCTCATAAGAACAGAGCGCTTTAAATTGATATTTGAATCCTTGAATATTCCGCTTACTCTTTTGCCTAAAAGTATTGGAGATGAATATTTGGCCAGCTGTCCGCTAAAACCAAATTTAATAGAATATGCTTCTGATATATTGGAATATTTATCTAAGAAATATTGCTTGCATATCTTAACCAATGGTTTTGATGATGTACAATTTCTAAAATTAAAACATGCTAGCATTAATCATTATTTCGATTGCATTATTACGTCGGAAAGTACAGGTAAAACCAAGCCTCACAAAAAAATATTTGAATTTGCCCTGACCTCAGCCAGGACAAAGCGTGATGAATGTATTATGATAGGCGATAATATTTCAACTGATATTGAAGGCGCCTGCAATGCGGGAATAGACAGTGTTTTTTACAATCCACTTGGCTTAAAAAAGGAACATAAAGCTACTTATGAAATACGTCACTTAAAAGAACTAAAGAGCCTACTGTGAACACAATTGCACGCTAAGCGGACAGCCGTGTACGATTATGGACATTATTTTGTTTCATAATCTTTACAAAACCCTACATAACTTACTGATATACAAAGAAATATTTTTTATGGTTTAAGGTTTGATAAAATGTAAATAAACCTTAATGACAGAGCCATGTTGAAGAGATTAGAAAAGTTTATGCGGTATAAAAAGTATTCTGTAGTGGTTTATGTTTTCTTGTTGCTTATGATTACTTTCATGATATCTGCAAACAGAAATACGCAAAAGAATAGCATAGAAGGCAACAAAATATCGCTTCCTGTAAAACAGAACCAAGATATAGAACCGATTATTGAGAGCAGAGAAAAGGTGAAAGATTTCTTCTCTTAATTCTAAAAATTATTTGTACTTTGCTCAAAATCTTATTTTAGCGTTACTAATGTTACCCCTGGCCCACCTCGGTCTGCATGTTCATCTTCCATTTTGGCGACTTCCTTTATATTCCTCAAATAGTCTCTGGTAAATTGCCTCAAAATACCATCGCCCTTTCCGTGCACAATCGTTAAGTTCCGTTGGCCTATCATAATGGCCTCATCCATAAAATCATCTAAAATGGATTGCACTTCTTCTACCCTCTTACCGCGTATATCTATCCTTGGCTTAAAATTAGTAATTACTTTGTTGATGCTATTTTGTGCACTATTAGTAATTGATTTTGTCCTTCTTTTTTGCTTTTGGGCTTTACCTACCTTAAGCAAGCGATTTAATTTTACTTTCGTTTTTAGCTCACCTATGGCTATGGTGGCTTCCTTTCCGCTCATCTCAATTACCTCTCCTACTGCTTCCTGCCCAGCAATTTTAACGTGGCTACCGATTTCTATTTCTCCGTCTATGATTTTTGGGCCTTCTGCAGCGGATGTTTGTTGCTCTACCTTTTGCTTAGGTATAGAAGATTTTATGTTTTGTTGAAACTCTGACAAGTTTTTCCTTACAGCCTTAGTAATGTTCTTTTCGGCTT